>Ga0209208_10008207_pt1 | contig 13972 bp, 14 predicted proteins | sample S1TSphfallax_3_FD_187694 | JGI IMG/M metagenome (GOLD analysis project Ga0209208, IMG submission 187694) | Host-associated microbial communities from peat moss isolated from Minnesota, USA - S1T2_Fd - Sphagnum fallax MG (SPAdes) (version 2) | ecosystem: Host-associated > Plants > Peat moss >...
CTCATGCAAAACTCCAAAGTTCACCAGATAGAAACAAAGCTGGCACTCAGAGGTAAAGGCAGTCATAAGCTTTCTTGTGTTGTTTTCTCTCTCTCTCCCTTGCTCTACTGTCTTCTTCTCACAGTACGTGTCTTATGTTTGCCAAAAATTTGTCACTTAATTGTACTGGTATCTTCTGAAGTAAATCAATTTATTGGACACAATCTATGCAAGATGCAATACCTCACAGTGGCTTCTATGTGATGAAAGTACATGATTTGATAGGAAGCTTTTCTGTAGTTCCTGGAGGTGAGAGAGAGAAACTGTGGCAAAAGTACTTTCTTGATCTTTTGCAATGGTGGGATCACAGATTGGTAAAGGTAAGTGAACATTAATCCTGTCAGAGTTCCCATGTGAATGGAGCCATAGCTCTTGCCCAGGAAACCAAATGTGGAAGGCTTTGCTTGGGACTTGCAGAATTCCTGGTAATGTTAAGATTTGCCAGGGGAACATGTTGCGAAATGAGTTCTTGAATTGGAGCCTGAAAATGCTGTGGGTTATGTGCTGCTATCAAAAATCCATGCTGCTGCTGGCAGCAGGTATCTCCATGAGAATGTTGAACAGCAGAGAAAGGAAAGAGGTGTGAAGAAACAGCAGGGTTGCACCTGAATTGAATTGAATAAATGAGGTACATACATTTGTAGTACACAATCAAAACCACCCTCAGATGATTGAAATCCATGCAGAACTGAAGAGATTGTCAGGGCTTATGCATGATGCGATCTATGTGCCATCCATGAAATTTGTGCTGCACAATGTGGAAGAAGATGCAAAGGTGGTTCACTTGTGTCACCATAGCGAAAAAACTGACTACTGCATTCACACTGATGAACACAGCTCCTTGTACTCCACTCCGAAAATACGAAATCTGTGGGTTTGTGAAGATTGCCATGCTTCCACAAAGTTTAATTCAAAAGTACTAGTCAGAGCAATCATGGTGAGGGACACCAATCACTTTCATCAATTTGAGAATGTTGTTTGTTCTTGCATGGACTAATGGTCATGGCAGGATGCTATCGTCCCCCATCAAACTTCACAAGGCTTGTCATTTTGTGCCCTGCATGGTTTTGTGCAGAACGCAGTTGATGTTCTGATGTTCTGCACACAACAAAAAAAATTGTATGTTCTGCAGCTCCTTGGGAGATTTGAACCCACCACTGCAAGTAAGATCTAGTCATTAACACTAGCCTACTTTTCACTTTTCAGGTTGTTAGTCAAACCCTGCTACAGAACCCTGCAGGTTGCCACAGTCTTTTTTGTGATAACCTCAAAGTCAATGGAAGGGGGGAGGGGGGTGTATAACTTTCTTGATGGTCTTGTCAATTAGTAAACCAAATTTCTTTTTGTTTGTAACATGTCTAGTGGTATCCTGCTTGTTGTCAATTTATTTGTTGTGAATTTGCTGCAGCACCTGATGACTATTGGGCCATTTCAGGAGACTCTTGTGCAGGTCCTCAAACTACATCTCTGAAGTTCCTCTCATTGTCCTCCACCAACTGCTGGGAGCTGTGGTAGGCAGTCAGTACCATACATGTGGCTGTTGAAGGTCCCTGAACACGTGCATGATTTGCTATTTATCATCCCCTCATCAGTTTTTGTTATTTTTAATCAGTTTGTAGGGTTTGGGTTCCTCTCCATGCTTTGTGGATTTGTTGGTGTTACATTGTCAATGCGAAGTTCTTGTACACTAACAGTAGTAGCTGGTCATGTCTCAATTCTATTTAGGTTGCCTTGATTCACATGGAGAAATTGTCACAACTCATGGAGATATTAGCTCTAGCTAAGATATTCTGCCTTAGAATAATAGCTAGAATGAGGCAAATGTCTCGATATGCTTTGGCTGTATAGTGTCAATTAGTTATTGAAGAAATTGGAGATGTAAAGGCACTCCCAACTTAGTGTGGTTGTCATAGACTAGGTGAAAACACTAGAGCAATAATCTATGGATTTCAGAATTTGCATGGTTGATGGTTGAAAGTGAGTTGATGCTTTTGTTATATTTCAGTTGGTTATATCTCAAACCTCATTGCACATCGCCAAAATCATAAGCAGTAGTTGATCAATTGTGTATTCTTCAAGCTTCTAAGGATATATTGCACTATTGTCACAAAATCACATAAATGCTTGTTTGAATGTTTCAAAAATAGTTTGGGCATAATATACACATTGCACATATGAAGCAATAAAATTAACATATTTTATGTCACATGTTGACATGTAATCATGCAAGTGACATGTATTTAGTAGTGTATGAATGGAAATTGGTATTAATTGTATCATGAATACATAATTGTTTTGTTTATAGTCAAAATGAATGCAATTAGTCAATACACTCTACAGTCATTGAATGTTGACAGCGAAAAAAGACATGTTTTCGACCTAGCATGCATTTGCATGTGTTGTAGGGTTTACAATAGACATATGTTAAAGACCTGCTGGTGCACCATCTTTTCGCTCATCACTGACTCCAATAAGTTTGCCATAGAAAATATTGTTGCTTTGCCAATTTCCTCGTTGCCAATAAGGTTTTTTAGCTGGAACAGTCAAGTCTTGCAAGACTAGTTGGACTACGGCCCCCGCTTTTGCTTCTAAAAGGTGGCCTTTCTGTTGTAGACCCTCCCTAGCTGTTCTCTCCAGTTCCAGATGCTCCCCTGTCACTGTTGTCCAATTCTCGTAATATACGGTGTTCGGACTCAACTGTCCCACATGAATTCATAATAAACATTAGAGATAATCCTCCTCTTTCTCTCTTTCAAAATCAAAGGTAATCATAAAAAATTCCAAAATAAATTGAAACAAAACAGCATGTAGAACCATCATGTGTGATTAGGATTCCTCATCTCACAATGTTCAAGTCATAAACTACAAATCTACACACCAATCACAAATAAGGCTCGCAGAGAAAATGTTGTCCATAGTGGGATAATGTTGTCTTTCCAATTAGATGGTCACTAGGCATATGTGATATAAAAAATGGAATCCTAATTGCTCCTCCTATTAAATGACAGATTCCCCAGGAGGGATCAAGGGAGAAACCTGATGGTGGACACGAGCTGCAGAGATAGAATAAAAAGGAGAATTCTTCTTCATGAAATGGTTCATGAGTACTTGGACTACTGCAGTTATGATCATTTGCCCACCACTTCCACCAACAACAGCTCTCAACTGGCCATTCTGCCATCAATATTGGCAACACTTTGTGAGTTCAAAATTGTATGTCTGTTTCTACTGTGGAAGTATCAACTGACCCAATGCTTAGAATTCAAGCCTCAAGAATCAGACAAATATAGATTCCCCTCCCTGAGAAAACTGGGTTTATCAGGTTTACCAGTGATGGAAGTGTCAGCTACATCTTTTGACTCTTTTGTTTCTAGATTGCTCTTACTTCATGTGCTTATATCAAACCAATTTGTTGTCATTCCTTCTAGACTGCTCTCAACCCACCTTATCATAGAATTGTGTGTTCCCTCAACATAAGCCCACTAGTGGATTTTTCACCCTTGTTATTTTGTCATGCTTAAAAGCGTGAGATCCACCCATTGGGCTAACTAGGGCACTATTATGTGACCATCCCCTGATAGGTTGGTCATGCAAAGAGGGTGAGGGGACAGATGGGTGTAAATACCTGTAGCACAATGGTTGGAGACATGGATGACAGAGGACGCTTATTGGGTGCCACAAAATTTTGGGGGGGAGGTGGGAGGTAACCAGGTGGGACAAAAGATGGGATAGCAAAGTCATCCATCTCATTGTTGAGTATGATTCCAGTGGATGGAGACAGGAGTTTGGATCCAAATGGAAAGTTGATAGTTGTGGTCATTGCAACAGCATTTCGATCTGCATCCACAATGCTAAAGTGGCTAGTTCCATGGTCCTCAAGTTGACTCCACCTTCCAAAGTTGAAAACAATATATTAATTGACATGCATTCAAGGAACTCAAAACCTTACCACAGCTTTCATTTACATCAAGACCAAAAACAATATATGCACATGCAAATCTACATTTTGAAGACTTTGATTTTACTTTTGAGAGAAATGGGAAGAGAAGAAATCAATTAACCTGCCCCCATAGTGTCCAGATGGGAAGGTAGTGTTGTCAGATATGAGTTTCTGGAGCTCAGCAGCAATATCAGGATTTAGCATATCCTCCAATACAGATGTGATGTTTACAAAAGCTGGGTCTGCCAAACCCATGCGGACTGCGTATGCATGTTTGAAAGCCTCTATCATTCGATGCAATCCTAGCACTCCTACAGTTCCAACCGTATCTCCATACTTTGCTAGAATGTTGAGAATCTACACACAAGAGAAAATGCTGAGAGCCTGCACAAGAGAAATCTCACTAATGAGGAAAGGTGAAACTACAGCATTCATTACCAAGTTTTCCATTCTAGTTTGAAACCAAATCTGGAGATGGAAAATCTGAGTGATGTACCAAAGCAATGCAAGCACCACCAGAGGAAGGAGGAGGCATCCCCAAAACTGTGAATCCCATGGTCTCTGTCACAATTGGCTGCCGAATTTGCACAGTGTAGTGCTGTAAGTCCTGCACAGTCAAAATTCCACCTGCTGCTCGAACATCAGCGATAAGGTTCTCTCCAATGACCCCATTGTAAAGAGCACTTGGTCCATGTTTTGCTACCTCTTTCAATGTTTGTGAAAGATTCTTCCGCAAGCATATGTCACCAACGCTCAGGAGCTTTCCATTTGGTGCAAAGATGTCTGCAAGCCCTTTGTTGGCCAGTATATCATCTGCTGCCGATTGAATATGATGAGCCAAATAGGGTTGAACCACAAAGCCATTTGCTGCAAGATAGATCGCTGGACGCACTAAGGTTTCCCAAGGTAGCTGTCCATGTCGTTTCCATGCCATATAAAGTCCGGCCAGCTCACCAGGAACCCCGACTGACAATGCACCCTTGCGTTTGGAATCTGGGTCAGATTCATACATGTCCTGTTAACACAGATTTTCTCAGAATCATCAAATTTCAAAATTCTGAAAGCAGGATGCAGATCTGTCGAGACGACACAGAAGTTAAATTTTAGTGAGGATTACCATAGAGGCTGCAGCAGGTGCTGTCTCCCTCATGTCGTAGATTTCTGAACTCCCATTTGCTAATCGCAGCAGCAAGAAGGCGCCACCTCCAATACCACTTGCCATGGGATTCACAACCCCCAGACACAAGGCCGTGGCCACTGTGGCGTCCACTGCGTTCCCCCCCAATCGTAATGAATCACGGCCAATTGCAGAGCATCTTTCTTCGTCTGCTGCCACCACTGCGAAATCAACCTCCACCACCCTCTTCCGCTCATGACGAAATCCACCATGGGACTCTCCATTTTGCATCGAGGTCCAGTATCCTAGTGTAAAAGCCAAAAAGATAGTGGTGACGACGAAACCTGTCATAGCCCATGACATCTGGTCAGAATCCATCTTCTTCTCAAATCCTCCGGGTCAAGAGTTCCTACCCGAAGTTGTTGGCAAAGACCCAATTGTCCATCTGCTTGATAGACAAGCAGATGGACAATTGGGTCTTTGCCAACAGCTTCGATCATTTTCGCGATATAGAGCTGGAGAGTATGGGGATATTATACTTGTTGGATTTTCGTAGAGAAGCCTTAGAATTCTGAGACGAAGCCAACACAATTCTACATCGTCTGGAAGCTACTGAAATTCCGCATACCATCCACAAGGGACTTCGCAATTTTGGAAGATGTAATATGTATCAACCTGCTCGCAGAGCAATTCAAGAAACTAGAGGTTGAAACTGGAGAAACAGGCACCCAAAAGAAGACCAGGATACAAAGGGCAGGTGCAGCACAGTTGCCCCGGGACTCCCGCCCAAGACCCTCGACTCTCCCGGGACTCTCGACTCCCACCCAAGACTCGACCCTCCGTCAAAAGCACGGTTTGGGACCCACATGTAATGTGAAGGACTCATCAACACATTCAATCCAAGACGATTCCTCCAAGAAGTGAAACCAGAAGAGCCATGGATGATGAGGATGATGAGGATGATGCGTCAAACCTAGAAGGAGAACAAACTTGGAACGAGATGGCGCGCGAGGTGGAGCCTCTTGTACGCGGACCAGCAATGGTGCCTCAACATCAACTTCCTCAATCTCAGAAACTGCCATCTCTCACGAAATTCGACACCGAGATCTCTGCCTCCCTTCACCACCCCTTTTCAATAATTCCTCTCTCACACACAATTCTTTCTCACGTTGTTGTCGAAAACGCGATGCAGGCAAGACATGGACTCAGGGAGCTCAACTTTCAAACATTGCGTTGCGAGCGAGAATCATGCGGAAGATGAAAAAAAAGCAACAACCATTAGAGTTACAAGTGGAGCAAAAATTGCAAATTCAAAGTTAGGAGAGGGACAGCAAGAATTTTGTGTATTCAAAAAAAAATCCTCAATCTTCATGACAATAGTTCAGGTCTGTTCACGCAAGATGCGTGCTGCAGGAGATCAACAACAACAGGAAGCAGTGTCCATAAAATTTCTTTGAGGTCGTGAGTCTTGAAGGCACTCACTCACTCACTCTTTCCGCACTTTCTCATCTCAACTTCAGACAGCCAAGTAGAGACGCTTGAAGTGCAGGAAACGAGTGAGACGTAAAAGAAAGACATTCCTTCAGTAATAATAATAAAGCGATGTTCTGCTCTGCTTTGTTCTGGCCAAGGTGAACCAGGCGCACCTATACCTTACCCTAGGGTCAGTTTTGTCATTAAATAATCCTCAAAATAGTGAAATGAAAATTTTGTGAAAAATATGAAGTTTGAAATATGTTGAAAATCATCATCATAATTATCATTCGCTACAATTCTGAATAATTTCACTACTCATATCACAATATTATATTAGACAAGGGAAAAATATATTAATTTCAAAAAAATTTAAAAAGAATTTCTTTTTTGAAATTTTAAATTCACACCTTTTTTGGTTAAATTCACACCCTTTCTTTGCGTCATGGTCAAGAAACGCTGCAGACCTGCAGGCTCTAAGAATAAGACAAGCACGACCAGGGTGTGAATTTAACCAAAAAAGGTGTGAATTAAAAATTTTCCTTCTTTTTTTGAAAAAAAAAAAAATAATTATTCTTTTTGTCAATGTGGAAACTGACCCTAGGCTGCTGTAAAGGCAAAGTCAGCTTCTTGAGTGAGACCATGTAGTGTGGCCATATTTGACTTAGGAAATGCTGAATTTGGACTCTGAGACCCTGATTTACTCCCAGGTCACCAATCTTTTGCATGTTAGGTCAAGCCCTTGGGGGAGGACATTCTCCGAATAAGGGACCACCTTGCTCAAGGCTGCCTAAGCGAAAGCTGAGGTGAGGCGGCCCCTTATTACTTACTCAAGGCGGCCTCTTATTCTGAGAATGCTGTCCATCGAGGGCTTTATCTTACGGAAAGCATAGTTACTGAACATTCTAAATCTGGAAAGTTTCTCCTCTTGTCTCGGTGGAGGAACTATCAAGGTTATAAGGTGGAAAGTTTCTCCTCTTGTCTCGGTGGAGGAACTTTCAAGGTTATAAGGTGCAGTCTGAGGTACACAGGCTGCGAAAATGACAACAGACAGACCACAACCTAAAAGAATTCCGGGGGAGTTTTTTTTTAAAAACCATGGTACCAGTGTAGGTGCTACTCGAGAATGGGCATTTCCAAGGTTAATCTTTTTCAACAAATTGTTAACTATGAGGTAATTAATTGTTGTTGGTAGGAGTGGGGGTTATGTATAGGAGAAGGGTCTGAAAATAGACCCTTGTAGATTTGAGATCAAATGGGTCAAAAATTAGGAAGGGTATATTTTCAGACCCTTCCCTTAAGTAAAGGTGACTTGTGACTGATGATTTTTTTTCTTTTGGCTTCCCTGTATATAGATAAAGACAAAAACTGATAAAACGTGAAAAAACGATGCAAATATGCAAACTATAGATTAGTGAGTTTGAAAACTGTACCTTCCGAAATGTGGGCCTTATGTGGAAGGCCCAGTACAACCTATCAGGCCATGGAGCGGTCCTGAAAATACAAAAGGAAAAATCACCGCTGGTCTTGCGCAGTACAGGAAAAGGGTCTATTTTATTTTAAGGAAAATTTTTAATTCCCACCTTTTTTGGTTAAATTCATACCCTTTCTTCACGCTTCCGATTATATGCAGATTAAATTTGAGTGTGTCTGCCTCATCCCCCCTATGTTCATTTGACTTAGGAATTTATATTATACAAATTTTTTCAAATATATCATAATTTTATTAATAACTTTTCATCTAGACATCAGGGGGGTGGGGCAGACACACTCAAATTTAATCTGCATATAATCGGATGCGCGAAGAAACGCGGAAGAAAGGGTGTGAATTTAACCAAAAAAGGTGTGAATTTAAAATTATCCTATTTTAAACCCCTTCCTTGATTTAACGCAGCAGTCGCTAGGCCGGCAGGCGAGAGTGCTGCTGCTCAAAAGGTGTAAAAGTGGACATTTCCTCTACGAAAAGAAACATGGGATTTCATTTTTATTTATTTCTTCTGTCACTTGTGTTCTTATAGTATTTAGAGCATCAGAGTTGTGGACCTCCAAAAAAGAGTGTAATAAATTGGACCTGACTGCGTATCAGTATTTCTGATTGGTCCAGGTGGTTTGCTAGTAGTAGTTCCCATGTATATGACGTTCAAGTTACAGTTTTATTGGTGGGGTTGCCAAAAACGAGAGTGACATACTGAGCACCTGTGGAGAGATCCTCTTAGCCACTTTACTGACTGAATCCACCATAGTGGTCCCATTTTGGACGCAACTTGGCAACACTCAACCTAATGAACCGGAACAAGTTACTACATGTACAGCGGGGTGGCCTACTTAGGTGCACCAGGTCGTTACGTCATTACATAAAGTTTGAATAGTGCCCACGGCCACGGTCCAGGACACAGGAGTGTACAATATACATTTCCCAAAACTGTGCAAAGAGCACGATCCTATTTCATGTAGACCTCTCAAACTTTATTCCTTAAGAGTGCAAGTTGCATCATCGGAGCAAAAGAAAAAGAAGGAAAAAGAAGATGGCGTATGTCATCACTGGCCCTCATTTAGTTGAGTAAACAAGAGGAAATGCCTTTGATTACATGGGAATCAATGTAAGAATTTGACAGGGCAATGTGCCTTTCGAGATGGCAGGAAAAACTTTCACTTGGACACAAGAGAAAGTACCTCAAAATACTTTTCCCACTTTCTTGTCCAACTCCAAACAAGTGCAGATCCATTGCCATTCTATTTGTCCAATGCCTACCACACCCTCCTCCAAATAAAAGATTTCAATTAGTTTAGTAACCGATTAGTTCCTAACATGAAGAAAGATTGACAATTTGCATTGTTCGTAATGAATCTCAACACGTTCAAAATATCGCAGTAGCTTGACTGCTTTGGCACAAATTAAATACCATAGTATCTTGGCGGCTTCAGCACAAATTAATTTTTTTCTAATGCTGAAAAATATTTTTAAATTATTTTTCTTTAGACTAGTTTGGCCGCCGTCTTATACCTATTTGAGCAGTGTTTTAAAGCTTTTTCCTAGTTACCACAGGCAGTCATTTGCTGGTTCCACTTTTGGTGCAGTCAGTTTCACTTGTGATGCAAATCAATGGTAGGGACCATGCTTGACATGTGAATCACGCTATCAGGCTCAGCACATTGCTCAGCACATTCCTAGGTGGAACGGGGCAATTCTCAAATACACATGGAATTCACAAAGTAACTTTTAGCTTGTCTTTCATGTCATCCTTGTCTGGTTGGATCGCATCCAGTGAAAGAAAAGTTATCCTTTTTACGTTGGAATTACTTAGTTGCCCCTTGTTTTTTGTGTGAACATGTGGTTGAAACTATGTCCAACTGAAGAACAAACCCAGCTAAAATTGCAAAGCTAAGAGGATCTCCACTGGTGCTCAGTATGTCACTTGGATAATAAAATTAAATGTCTTGAGTATAGCTGTTTTTTTCTGATAACCCCACTAATAAAACTGTAACTGGAAGTGCATATATGTGGGAACTACTAATAGCAAACCACCTGGACCAATCATTATGATCGACCAATCAGAAATACTGAGCTGCAGTCAGGTCCAATTTATTACACTCCTTTTCGGAGGTGCACAATTGTGTTGCAACTTTTACCAGCCGTGGCAAGCTGCATGAATTTGGTGCAGAAATCCAATTTCCTGAGCTAAACCAGCACATTTTTTACTTTTTCACAATAAATTTTAATGTCTGGAGTCACATACTGAGCACTGGTGGAGATGCTCTAATTGGTTATCAACCTGGTTTTTACTAGAAAAAAAGTGGGCAGGGCAGATTCTGCTAGGTTATTGATCATTGGCCGAGCCTGATAAGGTAAGCCTACACCAGCCCGCTAGCCTGGTAACGGAGCACCTGGAAAAATCTGTTATCCCCTGCCCATTTACTGGTGTAAAGCTCTGTAATAGGCCCTAAATTGGCTTAGGTAGGTTGTAAATAGATATAAATAAGTAGGAAATGGTAGAATTACCCACCATGACCAATGCCATGAAAGAAGGCCTGAAAACCTACAGATCCTTATGTGAGAGACACAGGATTGTGCCTGGCAACAGGGCGCTCATTTTGGGTGCCCAAATAACAAAGAATTGCTTCCATACCCTTAATTAGATGCAATCTAATGGCCAGTAATATCCACATACTAATACATATTATTGAAACAACTCTGCATAGGAGAAAGTCTCCTTATGAGGACCTTTCAGATTTGAGATCCTTCAATCGAAAGCAAGGTCAAAAATCCAGAAAGTCCCCACAGGGCCACCTTCCCCTGCATCATAAAGCAACAATATTTTTTTCTTATTTTTTTTTGGTGAAGTGACTAATCTTAAAACTAGACTTCCAAAATCCAAAATCCAGAAGGCCAAGTACTTCAATGTTATTTGAAATATGGACATTTAAACATGTTTAGACTTTACACAAGTGACAATGTATTAATGAACATGCCAGATACAGGCCCTTGTGCCTGGAAAGGTGCTTCAGGAATTTGGGGCAAGCCAAAAAAATTTGAATAGGGAGTGAAGCAGGACCAGTTTTTTTCTCTTCTTTTAAAGAATGGGGAGGGGGTGGATGGGATACTTGAAGGACTCTTTGGTTTTTAGCACTTTTTTGTTCCCCACCTGTTTCCAATAATGTTCCTCATGTGTTCCCAATTTGTCCCTCACCTCTTCCTTAGTTATTTTTCCTCATGTGCTTTGCCAAATGTTCCATATGTTGTCCCACCCCCCCAATCACCGATGTGTTCCTTAATATTGTCCGATATACTTTGGCAAATGTTCCTGATATTGTGCCCAAAGCTCATGTTAGTCCTCATCTCATTCCCAATAGCCCCACTTTTTATCCATTTTCTTGCCAAAATCCTACTCTTCTTTTAACTTACATACTAAGGTGGATCAAATGAAGAGACATGCAAATCTTATTTTCGATTGCACCCCAAGTTTGACTATCTGCTAGTTGTTGGCAGGTTTTTTTTTTTTGGGTGGGGGGTGGGGTCGGGCTTTGCAAATTATCAAACTTCTTTGGCGATAAAATAAAAAGTCATGTGAGAATCTTAGACAATGTTTTCTGGGAATGTTTTTTGCAAAATTCGTCATATTTTGAGCGAAAATTATGGAATGTCGCCACATTTAGATATTCCATTCATGGAGGTCGCCCATACAAAGAGTGATTTTGAAAACATTCTACAGCCCACTTAGAATTCTCGCCCCCTCTCTCTCTCTCTACTATTTCATTCTGATTCATGACTTGAGAAATTTGAAAAAAAAAAAAAAAAAAAAAAAAAAAAATCCTGGTTCTGGTCAGGGTTTTTCTTCAGGATTTTGTGACGCAGTCAAAGTAGCAATCAATCGTTGAGAAAATAATTTAGCCAAATTTGGCTATATACTAGATATTAAAGTAGAAATTGAGGCGTTGTCATTGCTGACCTTATAAGATCCGATCTTCTTCATTGGCATGTGCACATGAAGCAGTGGCTGCTGAAGCAATCTGCCTCTCCCTTTGGTAGCAAATCCACATGGGAATATAGCCGTCTCAAAGCAAACCATCTCTTCCTTTGCTAGCAAATCCACATGGAATAGCCGTCTCAAATCAAACCATTTCTTCCTTTGCTAGCAAATCCACATGGAATAGCCGTCTCAAAGCAAACCATTTCTTCCTTTGTCAACAAATCCACACGGCATGGCAGCAGCCTCATATGCCAAGGATTGGAACTGTTGTGGTTGCCGTCCAGCATGGATGTTCTGTACTAGGGCAATGGCAACTTTCATTAACCCCTCCTGTTGGCAAATCTGAAAATCGTCAAAAAAAGGGATTAGAATTGAGAAAGTTATAGCCCCCCAAAGTAAAGGGGGTGAAGAACTCAAAAAAAAAAACAAACCACCAAACACTACAAAAACTAACCCCAATCATGAAACTAAAATTGTATATTGCTTTGTTGCTATTAGAGATCACATATGATTTGTAGAAATTAAGGTGGTGCTCCTATAACACTTTAAGTCATTTAAAAATAAAGGAGAGATGAAAAAGTTAGAAGCTTTGAAAATAAAAGGGGTCCAATAAGAAGGAAAGAAAAAACACATTTTGTGAGTTGGAAAGCTTTTTTTTTTCCTTATTATTTTCTCATTATTCCTTTTCATTTCCATTTCAAAGATGATTTCTGAAGCTTAAGGAAATGCTCGCATAACATTTTGAATCATTCAAAATGAAGCACATATGATGAAAATATAAAGAAGCAATCGATGATAGATAGTTTTACATTATTATTTTTTTGGATAAAGATATGTGGAAAAACAATGTAAAACTATTTGGGCCTTGAAAAAATGCACATGTTAAGAGACCCTTTTATAGTGTGGGTTTTTCTAAAGATAAAAAAAGAATGGAATTTCAATGGTGATTTTTGGCATAACTAGCTTTTCCCGTCGTCATTACATCCATATGGAATAAACATCACATAAGCAGCCAAGTCAAGGTGTCCCTATAACTTGATATAATTAAACTATTATTTATGTAATTATTTAATGATAAAATCTGGTGATTTACTTGTTAGTTGGGTTTCATATTTTAATTATGATATGATTATAATTTTAATTAATGTGCATCATTTTCACACGATAGATAATTCATGTGGAAAGTTATGTGAAAAGATTTTGGCATATTAATTACATTGATTCACACATGATAATTCATGTGAAAAATATTTTTCACATTAATGTGCAGGTTGAATGGAGCCATGTGATGTATAGATTTATTTTTTAAAATTATTTATTTATTATTGTTAATATATAAATGAATTTTTATAACTTTTGGAGTCACCTTCATTTTATGAAAACATGTTGTTGTATGAAATCCAAGTTTCATAGAATAAATTATGAAAAGAATTGATAGTTCATGTGTGTGTAAAATCCATGGTAAGAAAATGGTGTGACATATTGATTATACATAGAAAGGTGAAAAAATATTTGTGCAAACAAGAATATAATTTTTTATAAATATGTAATAAACATACATAGTTTTGATTTTAAACCCACTTGTGATCTACGTCCCTACTCCCAACTTGAGTCAACTATTGTTGGGTTCACTTTGAAAATAAATGTAAATATTGGCTAAAATAATTAAACGTAGGTTAACATCCCAAAGTGAAGGCATTCCCTGAAACAAGAAGAATCCTAGAATAAGGTAGTAGTTGAATCCAACCCCGTATTTCAATAATGTCCCCCAACATGTGTGAGTTTTACCCATCAAAAACACAAGATAAACATCATCATAAGCTTAAATATCATCATCAACTTTATGATGTGCGTAAGCCTTTTAATGGGGTAATGCACTTGGTCAAGGTTCCTCATCCCTTTCACCCATCATAGTTAATGCACATTTCGTCACTA
>Ga0209208_10008208_pt1 | contig 13970 bp, 10 predicted proteins | sample S1TSphfallax_3_FD_187694 | JGI IMG/M metagenome (GOLD analysis project Ga0209208, IMG submission 187694) | Host-associated microbial communities from peat moss isolated from Minnesota, USA - S1T2_Fd - Sphagnum fallax MG (SPAdes) (version 2) | ecosystem: Host-associated > Plants > Peat moss >...
GGAACTATAAGTAAAGATGTTTGGGAAGTCGTGGCTTGGGGTGCACATGCAAGGGATGAACACGAGGTGTGCTAAGGCCAAAAGTTTCTGTCATGTCTAATTTCAGGGGATCCTCTCCTCCCGGTAAAGTAAAATCAAAGCTGTGTGCAAGGCGGGCCAAACCCATTTGCACAAACACAACAGCCAATGGCATTCCAGGACACATACGCCGGCCAGTTCCAAAGGGCATCAACTGGAGATGTTTCCCTCGAACATCGATTTCAGGATTCTTGACAAATCTTTCTGGGTCAAATTCCAAGGGCCATTCCCACATCATTGGGTCCCGTTGAATTGCATAGAGATTCAGAAACAATCTTGTTTTGGTAGGAAACTTGAATCCAAGGACTGTTGTCGGTTCCATGGACTCATGAGGAATACCCAAGGGTGTCGTTGGGTGCAAACGAAACACTTCTTTGGTCACAGCTTGTAGGTATGGCAGGTTTGGGAGGTCGGTCTCCATGACAATTCGATCTTTACCGACAACAGTGTCAAGTTCAGTTTGCAATTTTTTCATGACAATTGGATTTCGTAAAAGTTCAGCAAGTCCCCATTCCACTGTAAGAGCCGAGGTGTCAGTTCCAGCCAGAAGCAGATCCTGCAAACAGCGCACCCAAATAACATGATGTCACCATTCAGTCCACTCTCTGACTTGTAAGGCAGGAGGTTTTGGAAATAAAAGGGTGGCTGATTCAATCATCACCCAGGCCAAATCTTACACTTAGGCACATACCACACAATCAAAGGACGAAGAATGACCTGAAGTGTGGTGCCAGGACTTTAATGTAGTATGGAAGGAGCCGGGTAGGGCCTGTTCCACTTGGGTATGTGCCCAGGCCACTAGGGAAGCCATCATTCTGGCGGGTCGTAACAGGTTTGACCAGGGTCTGTTTCAAAGTGTAACCGGTTGTTTTCACTCTCCATGCTTTCTGAAAGTCAACTTACTCCACTAAACATCGAAACAACTGATATAGTGCTTGAATAGTGTACATGACAACTTGGGTACTTGTAAAGTGAGGCACCCGCACTAGAGGCTCAACAAGTTCTCAGTCACTATTTGAAAAAGATTAGTAGCTCAAGTGAACAGAAGGGGTGAGAACTTGTGAGGCCCCTAGTATGGAACCCTCACTTTATATCCTTCATAAAGATTGTTTAATAAATTGGGTATTCTGCCCTCACTTCATTATATTGTGGTTTGCAGAATACCCAATTTAATCACATGTATCAAAAAAGCATTTTTGTGGCTCCTCGCGAGTTTGAGGGCCCAACTGAGGGCAATAGTCTGAGGCTGGGAGCCAAAACCGAAAAAGAGCCTCAAAAATGTTCCTTACCTTTCCGCAAAGAACATTTCAACTTTTAGGAACCTTGCACAAGTGGAGCTTAGTCCTTTCCTAATCAAATTAGATCTTCCACAAACGGAAGATTTACTTGTATTTTAATGGGACATTAATTCTGTCGAGGGAGGGGACTGAAAATGCATGGAGGAAATTTGAAAAATTCTTTGCATTCTAGATTCAACATCTTTAAAAGCTAGAAATAACATATATCCTACTACCTTGGCAGCTTTGAGACTACTATATTATTTTCAGAAATGTTGAAATTTTGAAACGACAAAATTTTGTGAAGGAAACATATGGAATCTTGAAGAATTATTGAAATGAAAGTTTCAAAATTGATTAATTATTCAACAGACAGACGTGTATGGAAGCTGCCAATGCACTTGGGTAATCAATTGTTTAGTTTTTGTGTTTTAAAGACAATAGTTAGATTACCTGAATAACAGCTTTCACGGAATCCTCTGCGAGACGTCCGGTCCCATCTTCCGAAGGTTGTGCCATCAACACACCCACAAAATCCTCTTCTGCACTCTCATCAAACTGCTGTTGTTCATTATCATGCTCCTCCTCATTTGTCCCACTGGCCTGAGGTTTCTTCTGGATCTGATGCTGCAAGAGTTTGGATTTCTTGATTTCCAGAAAGGTTTGCAGAAAGGAGTCAAGGCCACCTTTGGCCTTCTTGATTCGAGCCTTGAAACCCGACACAGTCGTGACCCACTTCAACCAGGGAATGAAATCACCGATCAGCAGCGTTAACGATATAGAAAACACTTCAAAGATGAGCTCCGTGAATCTATGTGAATCCTCTTCACCCGCTGTGTCCGCATCAAAAAACCTACAATTTTTTTTTTCAAACACCAACATTATTAATTTTGAACCTAGTTAGATAGGCGGGATTGATTGCTGCTCCCTCCCTGTTTTGTCCAATCTTAATAATTTGTCCAGGTGGTTTGCTATTACTAGTCTGCCACCTACTTGCAATCCCAGTTTTAGTTTTATGAGCGGGGTTGGAAAATAAGTAAATAACTAAACTTTGATATGAGAAATATTCTTGCAAGGTCACATTCTGAGCACCGCTGGAGATGCTCTCACAACAGAAATCATGTTTTTAGATAATCATATAAAAAGATGATGGGTTTGATCTGATGATCGTCAGCTGCAAAAATGATCAATTTTTTTCATGATAGACTATTGATCTCATGGAGGTTAGGAATCTGGATTATGCAGTACCTCTTGTTGAGCAACATTCGAGTGATGTTATTGCTAGAGAGATGGCCGAGCTTCACCTGAAGATTGACAGCCTCGCCTTTCTCACCATCTTGGAACATTGTTTTAATCATTTGGCTCAGCTCCTCGGCTCTAGGAGCTCGGAATGTCTCAAGGCGCTTGGGAGTCAAAAGCTCCAAGGAGCAGATTTTACGCACATGACGCCAATAGTTACCGTAAGGTGCCCATACGACATTTCTGTAGTTGTAGCTGAAAATCTCTCCAGCTATGGAAGGAGGTCGACCTCCCCAAGCCTTATCTTGTACCTTCACAAACTCTGCTGCAGCCTGTGCCGATGAGACGACTACCAGAGGATGACTTCCCAACCAAAGACGCATCACAGGACCATACTTCTTGGACATCTCCCACAAAATGTGGTGTGGGTTCTTTGGACCTAGCTGATGAAGATTGCCAATTATAGGCCATGCCGTTGGTCCCGGAGGTAGTTGGCTATCAAACGACTTCCTGGAAAACAGGAAGATTGATGCAGCTATTGTGAGAAGTCCTACCAAACCAAGCAAGACAAAACCCTCTAGACTCCAGCTGAATGTAGCTACTGGAATACTTGCTAACGTTGCCATTCTGGCCGGTGGCTCCTTTCGTCACTACTACAACTTCAATGCAGCAGATGAACACAAGCTTCTCTAAATGGGTCACTGCTAAGGCAATTAACTTGTACTAGAGTGATATCTTTGTCAGCTCAGATCTCTCTCAATTTGTGGACTTAACGTAGTAGTACTACGCGAGTCCCAGCTGGTTCCAGCACTCTCTCACCAAGCGTCTCCTTGAGATTCGACAGGCAGTTGCAGCAGCTGTGGATCAGAGTAAGTTAAACACACATTCAGAATACCACTGATGACTAGTGCAATATGATATCAAAATTCGGTGCAACTTCACGCTGTGCAGCAGTGCTTCTAGTTTGGAGCTTGCTAAACCCGAGGGCTTCAGCAGCTTGATGAATCTGGTCTTCAAACTGGGTCCTTTTTATAGCTAATTTACGTTACCAGCTACACTAGTAGAGTTCAACTCAGCCCTACAAAATACAGCACCCTAATCTATTTGAACAGGCCTTTAATTTGAAGGGCCAATGTGCCTTCACATGTGACCAGATATGAAAATAACAAATAATAATAATCCTTGTATATATTTTGGTTACTTATTGTAGAATTTTTTTGATTAGTTTCTCAAAATTTGGCGAATTATGACATTTTTTCACAAAATTTCTTTGTATGTGTCAAGATCATATTTTTCAGGTTGCAAAAGTGAAAGTTCATCAAAGAAAAAAAACCACTGCAACTGGAGGATCCTGATTGTCATGACTCTGAAGTTGTGAATTATGCTCTCTCAATGCTTCCATAATTTGTGGTGCATTTTTTTGGGTTTGTTTTGGGGTTAATGAATTGGTGATGACAGCTTGCAGAATAAATCTACACCCACATATGGAAGAAAGATGAAGAATCTTTACATGTTTGATGGCCTTTTTTTTAAAGAGTGTACGAAATACAAAAGCAACCATACTGGTGTCATTTGTCTTAGAGTGATCACCGTGTCCTAGAGAGGAATCTAAAGACAAACAGATTGTTTTGTCCTCTCCGAAGGCAAGGACCTGGTCCTTGAGACACAAATCTGCACACCTTAGGACGGACCTGCTGTCCTAGGACAAAACGTTTTAAAAAGCTTAGGACCATAAGGTTTTAGGGCCTAGGACACGAAGATTTCAAGGTCCAGGCCTTGATGCTTTTCCAATCCTAAGACATTAAAGCTAGGACTTGAAGGATATAGTGAGCCTAAGACTTGTAGGCTAAGGAACATTAACATTAAGCCTTGTAGTTTTAAAGGTGTAGAAGAAAAGCCTTAAAGACATGCAACATGTCTTGACATATGATCACTAATAGATCTGTAGTGTTAAGAGTATGGGATGTCCTCCTTTAGGAAGGAAATCACAACATGCTTTTAGAACTGGGCTTGCCCTTATGGAGATCCATGGTAGGGTAGGTAGGCTAATGTCTAAACACTTAGGATAGGGTTTGCTCGATGTTTTTGGAGGAGGGCCGCATTGTTTATAGTGTTCAAAGAGTAGATGGAACCCTCCTCTTGGTGCATCTGTCACACTAAAAATCGACAAATACAAACTAGATATGAGAAAATTATGGCCCTTCAAAATAGAGGACTTATACAATTTATAGCCTATTTTTGAACCCCTCAAAAAATCTTTAAATATTATTTTATTGCCTTTAGAGTTACAAAATAATTGTAAAGCTTAAGATGGCAATTTCAGGACAGTTTAAATTACTCAATTTTTTAAAAATAAAATGAGAAAGTTATGCACTGATGAAGTAGGAGGGGCCAAAATGAAAAAAGATGAAAAAAAACACATTTTTCAATTCGAAAAAACGTATTTTCTTTATTGCTCTTTTTTGGCTGCTCATTTGGCTTTGCATTTTGAAGATGATTTGTAGAGCTTGAGAAGGCACTCCTATAACATTTTAAATCACTCAAAATGGAGAAGGATTGAAAAAGATTTGTCAGAATGTTTGGTGATAGACGTATTTATTCTAATGACAAGTCTCAAGCCCTAAGCCAAATGTCTTATGCCCTAAGAACCTTAGGCCATAGGCTCAAAGTCCTATGAACATCCTAAGACAAATATCTTGGAAACATGGTATGCCCAATATCCTTGGGGCCAACATGAAATAAGCCTAGGCCATAGAATTCTTAAAAAAGATAAAATCAATGTGTTTTGACTTAGTGTTTGACCTTAAATTGTAAAGTTTAATCCCAAGTCAAAGCACACTTTGGCTTGCGCATTTTGGCCTAATGTTGGAATATTTTCAACCATATTGACATAGGGTTAGAAACTTTTTTGACATCTTGGTTTAGGATTACAATCATTTATGCCATCTTGGCTTAAATTTAGAATAATTTTATGCCATCTTGGCCTATATGACTTTGGCCTGATCCTAGAGTCATCTCCACTATGGCTTTTTTGTATTCCATACCTGCCACCCGTTAGGAATTTGAGCCATTAGTTCTCATTTTGGGCCACCATAAGCTAGAAAAAAGCCTGAAGTAAGTGCCTGAATAAGACTCCCAAAATGGGTATAACAAAGGTTTTTAAGCAGTGTTGTCAGGTTCTTCCTTTTCAAGAGAACCTCTGATCCCGATTTGACATTTAAAACTTTATGTGAAGGTTCTTAGGGTATGGATTTGAGCCAGGTTCTTCTAAAATTTGAATCCTTTGGTTCCAGTTCTATCACATTTTCTCAAGTTGAAGAATTTTTGAACTGGGTCCAGTTGAAAACATTAAACAGGCCAAAGGAAATGACCCTGAGCCCCGGGGGGTTTACCCTTGAAACTGGATACTCTTGCAACACGGGTTTACACCAAAAAGGCCAACACAGAAGCCTTTATCCATCATTTATGCAAGGTCTTGTGTGAAATAGAAATTAGCGTTTTGGGCAACACTTTTGCACTAAAAAGGGTCGGCATTGTTTACAACACTTTTTATTAACAAGGGTCAGCATTTTTGACAACACTTTACATTAAAATAGGTCAGCATTTTTGACAACACTCTACAGTAACAAGGGGTCAGCATTTTTGACAACATTTTATATTAAAAGGGGTCAGCATTTTTTTACAACACTGTACAGTAACAAGGGGTCAGCATTTTCGACAACACTTTACATTAACAAGGGTCAGCATTTTCGACAACAGTTTGCATTAAAAAGGGTCAGCATTTTCGACAACACTTTACATTAAAAAGGGTCAGCATTTTCGACAATGCTTTAAAAAAACGGACTACTGTAGACGTGCCCTCCGCCGTTCAGTGGCCGGTGTCCAAATAGTCGGTGCTAGTTTGCCAGTGGCATCTTTGCTGTTCAAGGGCCAGAGTGAACCAGCCCCCATGACTGCACCAGTTGGCCATTCTGTTCATAGGATGGGGCTGGATGATTCGCCTATTTTTCATTCACCTCTTTACCTTACGCTAACCAACAGTCTACCACTGTCAATCCTTTTTGGGCTGCTGACTTTTGACCATTGCTTTTTTCATTGCCAATTTTTTTCTCAACCCTGATCTCCATACTACCCACCCACCTAGCTACTATACTGATTTAAATCTTAGCCCTGCTTATTAACTAACAATTAATTTTTTACTTACTTACCTTGGCAAAACTCTTATCTCCTATTGGCTAAACCTATATTTCTTCTTGGCTAAACTTATAGTTTTTCTTCATTAAACTTCTATCTCTTGACAAAACCTATATATTTTATTGGCTAAATTTCTATCTCTTGGTTAAACCTATATATCTTATTGATTAATTTCTATTTCTTGGTTAAACCTATATTTCTTCTTGGCTAAACTTATAGTTTTTCTTCATTAAACTTCTATCTCTTGACAAAACCTATATATTTTATTGGTTAAATTTCTATCTCTTGGTTAAACCTATATACCTTACTCGCTAATTTCTATTTCTTGGCTAAACCTATATTTCTTCTTGGCTAAGTTTCTATCTCTTGGCTAAACTTATATTTTTTCTTGGTTAAATTTTTTTTTGGCTAAACTTCTACCTCTTGGCTAAATCTATATTTCTTCTTGGTTAAACTTATATTTCTTAGCTAAACTTCTATCTCTAGGTTAAAGCTATATTTCTTCTTGGATAAACTTATATTTTTTGGTTAAATTTCTATCTCTTGGCTAAACTATTTTTTCTTGGCTAAACTTATATATTTTATTAACTAAACTTCTTTCTATTGGCACAACCTATATATTTTGGCTAAACTTATATCCCTTGGAAAAACCTAGTATTTCTTCTTGGCTAAACTTCTATTTCTTAACAAATTTGATATATCTTATGGTTAAACTTCTACCTAATTCATACTCCAGAAATTAATTAAGAAAGAAGATACATTTTTTAATAATGCCACTCTAATTATTTGCAAAGCATTTACTTATTGGCAAAACCTACTTACCCACATGTCATTATACCTACCTATGCACTTGCAAATTACGAACTTCAATTGCAAAAATTATAATGTAAAATGTGGGTATTGCAATTGTGAAATGGTTTTTGGCAATAGTCTTCTACCTCCATTCTGAACCATTTAATGCAAGATGTACATAATTTAATTAAGGAATAAGCTTGATAAATTTAGAGTTAAAAAGACATCAATCATTTATGATTATTTACATAATTTTTAATACTAATCAAAATCAATCCTAGGTTGAATTTTGGGGGGGAAATTTGACCACATATAAATACTTGGAACAAGATTCATTTTATCTTTTTTGAAGGTGAATGAAGAAAGTTTCAAATTGAAATGACCACACTAAAGGTAAGAGAATAAACTTTTATTTCATTCATTTAATTTTTTCTTTCCATTGTGTCTCAATTTGAATTCATCGTTCACTCCGAAAAGATTATTTTGTATGGCATTTGTATATGTTGATATAGTTACTAATATTTATGACATTTACCATTAAAATTGTTTAGGTTTATATATAAATGTTTTAGGGTAATTAGTTTTAAACTCTAAGGCTAATGTTTCCATTCATTATAATGTTTAATTGATTAACTTTAAAATTCAAAACATAATTGTTATAAATGTTTTTTGTATTCCATTTGTAGTTTTGTTTGTATAATCATTAGGTTGAAAGCATTTCCCATTAAAATTATTTAGGGTTATAAGTTTAAGGTTTAATGAAATGTGTGTAGATTTATGTAGCTTGTGTTTTTAAATCAAGATACAACTCCTTTGAACGTGATATCATCCTTTAACATCAACAGTATGATATTTTTTCATAACCATTTTTTTATGCTTTCTTGTTGTTTTGTTCTTAATTTAATGAAATTAATTTCCTTGGATGGTTTTAATATGGTCATCAAATTCCACTAAGAATGTTCCATGTTTGATATATTGATTTACCATTTTGGCCTCCCATAGATAGTGTGTATTTAGGGTCATACTGCCAATATTACATTTTGCCACCCACATATAATGTTTATCTTTAAATTGTTATGCAAGTATATATTTATATTGTTCATCATTTGGGAAGGATGACAAACAATATGGGACAAACTTTTGGGAGGGAGAAACATTTTCATGTCCACACAACACTAAAACCTTTTAGTTCACACAACATTATTCCTAAATAACTACATAAGATACATAAATTAAGTAACATTACTACAAGAATGGGTGCAATTCATTAGCTTGAATCATTATGGGATTTAAAAAGTGAAATAAATTCATTGCATTTTTGTGATTTCACCTTAATTAAAGTTAATTTATTATAATATGACTATATAAACATTGTGTTTCACTACTAGTTAACATAATTTACTATTATAATTTATTGTAATTAAAAAAATATTTTTATTTTGTTTTAAATACCTTATATATATTATTTTACAGTATACCCTATATTATTTTAAGCTACTTTAGTTATTTTAACTTATGCCCTACATTATTATAAGTTATTATATGTTATTCTACCTTAATGTATCTTAGTTAGCTCATTATAAGCTTTTAAATTATGTTAAATTAAATTATTCAATTAACTTTAACCTATACCTTAAATTATTTTATTTAAAATTATATTTTATGTTATACAATGTCATTTTATCTTAAGTATAATAACTTAAAATAATTTTAAATAAAATATAATGACTAAAAGTAAAATAGATTAAAATAGTCCATAATAACCTATGAAAAATAATTTACAACAACTTATAATATAAATAACTACTAATAGCGCATGGTAATACAACCTAAAATATCCACCAATAGCCATTAGTAAAATATCCAACAATAGCAATTAAATAAATACCCAATAATAGCCATTAATATAATAACTATTAATAGCCACCCATGGCCTACAATAAAATAACCACTAATAGAATAGCCATCAATAGCCACTAATAACCTATGGTAATTTAACCACCAATAGGCATTAATATAATAACCATTAATAATCACCTATAGCCACCAATAAAATAGTCATTAATAGGCACCAATATAATAGTTACCAATAGTCATTAATAGTCAGTAATAGAATAGCTAATAATAGCCATATATTAAAATTGTTTGGAATTGCCAAAAATGATATAGGGTGAAATAATCTGCAATTAAAAGAATATTTTAAATGAAATAGCCTATGATAGCCTAGAATTGCCAATAATAACATAAGGTGAAATAACCTTCAATAACCAAAAGTAATTAACAATAGCATCACATAATAAAAAATAACCTAAAATAGTTTAGAATAATCACAAATAACTTATAATATTTTCAAGTAGCTTAAAGTGAAATAATTTACAATATCAAAAAATAACATGGAATAGCAAAAAATAACCATAAATAATGTAGGGTGAAGTAATTTAGATTAATGAAAAGTGGCTTTATAATAGCTAAAACTAACCTAACATAAATAATATTATTATATTAACAAAAATCTTATCCATTTATTAAACATTTTCTTTTTTAAAAGAATGGTCATTTAAATGTTATTGAATAATAATATTTTAAAAATATATTGTTCAAATGCTTTTACACTTTTTATAAAAAAATGTAATTGTCTACATTATTGAATTTTAAAAAAGAGTAAACTTGAATCATTTCATTTGGACAAAATTTTAATAAGATATGAATTTTCAAAGTTTATGTTTTTATAATATTTAAAATGAAGTATTTGTTAAATAAAATGCAATGTCACATACTATCACAACAACTGGGGTGGCTTGATGGTAAGGGTGTTTACTTCCATTTTAAAGGTGAAAGGATCAAATCTCACAAGTGGTATGTGTGATCAATAATGGTAATTGACGAAATATTTTTCTCTCTAGGTCCTTAGAGTAGGTGCCTAAGTTGATTACATGGTCTATGTACTTAGGTTTAGGGTTTTTTAACCTAGCTTAAATAGTGATGTGTCAATAACTAATAGGTTGGAAATCATGAAATTATTAATAATATTATGCATTAAATAATTTAATTGATTTTCATACTGCTTAATTAATTAACTAGCAAGTGAATGGTTTAATATATTGTATTTCACTTTAAAATCACTTTGTTTTACTAAATATAAATGAATCAATTCATTGTCCATAACAACTAATCCCCGTTTCCCAAGGGGTTGACTAGTTTCACCATGGTCAAAAAATGTTCAAATTCATTCAAACTAATGAAACCCAAAATGAACTATGATGCATTTTTGTGTAATGTAAATAAATAAATAAATAAGTAGGTAAATATGTATGTTAATTACATAAAAATAAAAGTTAATAATAATTAATATATAGTTATTTGGTTGTTATTAATAATTACAATTATATTTTAAATCTTTGAATTATATAAAATATCAAAATAGTTATAATGTATTTTATTATTGATTATAATTACAACCAAATTATAAATAATCTTTACAAATTTGACCTAATTCATTATACATTATCAACAATGTATTTGTAATAATTAATATTTAACTATTTAATTACACATTCATTAATGCATTTTAAGTAAATAATTACTTAACCAATTAGTAATTTAACATAGGTATATAAATGGCCTACTTTAGCCTATTTAACTAAGTTATCTATAGGTTGAAATATAAATAAATAATGGAGTATGGATAGAGTATGTATAAATAAATACACATACATAAAAATTACTTTTATTTAGGTTATTTAACCACATATTTACATTACATAAGTTAAAGGGTGGCTATTTAACCTAGGAAAATTAATTATAGCATATTTAATCATTGGTAAAATAATAATGCCTAAACCAACCACAATTAATTATGGAAAAATTAATGAATATTAAACTAATAATGGCTAAATCAACTAAAAATTAAAAATAATTGTGGAAAAATAACAATTATTAAACTAATTATGGTTCAATTAACCATATTTAAATAAATCATGGTTAAATATATAATGACTAAACTAATTGTGGGTAAATAATTATGACAAAACCAAACATGGCTAAATTAGAATTGGTTAAACTAACCATGAATAAAATTAATATGGTTAAATTTAGCAATGAATAAATATTTTATGGCAAAACTAATTATGAAAGAAATTATTGTGGTTAAAATGAATGAAGTGGTTATGATTGAAATAAAAATGATAAAAATAATGATGGCAAAATTAACCATGGCTAAATTAGAAATGGTTAAAGTAAGTATGGAAAAAATAACCATGGTGAAACTAAAAATGGTTAAACCAACCATGAATAAATAAATTCGGTTAAATTAACCATTAATTAAGTTAATAGAGTTAAATTAATTAATGAATAAATATTTAATGAAAAAAATAGTAATGTTAAATGTAATTATGGGTAAAATAAAAATGTTCAAAATAAAGATGGCAAAACCAACCATGGCTAAATTAACAACAATTTAAAATTAATTATGGATATATTAATTATGATTAAATCTTTTAGGGTAAAATAGTAATGTGACAAAAATAAGTAATTGAATTATGCTTATAATAACCATGGTTAAATTCATTATGGAAAAACCAACAATGACCCAACTAGTAATGGTTAAATTAATTATGTTAAATTAATTATCATGGCTAAACATACTAGGTTTAAACTAACTATTGTTAAATTGACCATGGTTAGATTAATTATAGTTAATTTTAATTTTAATAAATTTTTTTGAAGGTAGTTGAACCATAATTAATTTGGTCATGATTCATTTAAGGATGATTAGTTATTTTTACATTTTCCAACTTTTTTTTAATTGGTCAAACATAGTCAAAATGTTACATGTAGTTTCAAGATATCCAACTAATATTGAAATTTTTTATTCGCCCTTTTGATTAGGCCACTAACTAATTTGATTAAGTGGTATTTTAAAGTCCAATTTGATTACATGTTTGATTTGACTAATTATCAAATTGGTCACTTTAGTCAAATTGATCAATTAAAAGATACCCATTGTCATTCAAACCCTTGGCCTTTAGTAAAAAATACATGTCTTCTAGTAAAAAAGATTCATTTGGTCAACTTGGTCAGTTTGAAAAAATAAGAATTATAGTATTGTGAAGAGGACTTCATGGATGACATCTATATGGAGTACAAATTCTATTGGGCTTCCAAGTAAAAAGTTCCATTATTGAAGTCATTTAGCTTGTGGATGAACCTTCCAATTTTGGTGTATGTTTTACCTTTTTTTTTCACATGAAAAAAAGTATGTGCATGAAGACATTTTGGTGTGAAGGCGTCTTCTAACCTAGGTCCCCGTTCAATTATCCATTTTTGAAAGAATAGAGGTTATATAAGTTGAAATTCAACCCAAATGAGATTTGGCTCATTTTGCAGTTGCTTTTGTGTGGTGGAATAACATGTTTAAGTATGTTCAGTGGTGGAGTATTAACAAATCTATACCTAGTATGTTCTTGCGAATCCCAAATCTATTTCCATGTTTTAAGGTTTATTAGCCATTTTAGAGTCTGAACTAACATCAATGCAATGCGTAGGAGAAAAAGGTTCGAATTTTTGAAATTCTTCCCATGGATTTCATCGACAAGGTTAAAGAGATTGCAATGACTAATTTATTGGTTTTGCATAATACAAACCTAGTGCCCCTTGCAATTTGTGCTTCACCTTTGTTTGCAAATGTTGAATAGGAAGGGTCAAGTGCATACAAAAACTGCAAGAACATGAAATATTCATTCTTGAAAGAAGGAACAAAACCAAGAAAAAAAAATGTTTGCGGGGTTGTTATTAAAAAGATAAGCACAAGAACGAGTAGCGGTCCTATTTCGATACTAAGAAGTTCTCATTGTCATGTGGTTAGAAAGAGGAAAATGATAGATGATGAACACCTTTCAAGTGATATATCAACAAGACTCGACATTTCCTTTGTGGAACCGTCATAGACAACCACTATTACTAGGGAGGACAATGTTAAGGATTTCAATGATGATGATATTGGTACAAAGATGAACAAACAAGTTCCTCTTGAAAACTTGCGCCCACCTAAAGTTAGATTAAACTATGATTAACAACTCTCCTCATTAGGCATTATACAATTCTTTTAAATTATGAATACATTTACATATGATATTTTCTAAAAAGTAGATTGTATGGGTTGTTGGATATTTTGCATTTGGTAGCTAATCAGATGTTTCTATAATGTTTTTATAATGGCCACCATATACAACGATCTATCTGGTGGCCACTAGATTGACCTTTCTAATGCTCTTTAAATTCAATTTGGTGGCCACTAGATGTGTAGGTGGTTCAAGAATTCAAATTATACAATTGTAGAGAATTTGATTCCTTCTTCAACATTTTTAAACTTATTTTTTTCCCTTTTCACTT
>Ga0209208_10008209_pt1 | contig 13970 bp, 5 predicted proteins | sample S1TSphfallax_3_FD_187694 | JGI IMG/M metagenome (GOLD analysis project Ga0209208, IMG submission 187694) | Host-associated microbial communities from peat moss isolated from Minnesota, USA - S1T2_Fd - Sphagnum fallax MG (SPAdes) (version 2) | ecosystem: Host-associated > Plants > Peat moss >...
TCAACTAATACCTCTTCCTAGTCTAATCCCTAGGCTCCCAACTCGACCCTCTACCCCTTTCTAGAGTTGGAAGCCGGGAGCGTGCCTCCAAGTTTCGACTTTTCGCAACTTGACTTTGTGAAACCCTCAAGTGGGTTTCACCTCGTGACTTGGGAGCGCGTCAGGTTGCATATATGATGGAAACAAAAAAACTATTGCATCAAAGGGTGTAGTAATTTGAGGATTAGAATTGGAGAAACAAAAGGACGAGAAGGCCCACTAGGTTCCAATGTAGTAGGAGTTAGCAAAGGTGAAATAACATCAATTACAATTGAAAAAGGAGCTGTAACATTCGACAATGTAGGAAATCATTGCCCACTAAGACTCGAATGTGAAGATTATGATGAACCCCCACCATTAGAAGGCAAGAACATTGAATTACATACCAACCAAAAAGGTTTTGCCAAAGTGGTCACCTCATCACATGTCAAAGCCACATAGTTAAAAACTTTAAATCAAATCTTTTGATCAAATGCAATATACACAACAAGAAAACACACAAGAATTGTTGGAATTGAACTAGAAAGAAAAGATTTCTTACCTCTTTCAAATGAAAAGTAATCTTTTTGACTTGAACAAAGAAACACAATATTGCTTGGGGACTCTTGCTCTTCATTTCACACTAGCATTCACTCACATTATAAATAATTTTGAGCACATTCAACAACATTGTAGTGTGCAAAATGAAAACCTTGGCTAGCTATTCATAAATGTTCACCCTAAGAATCTAAACCTCAAAATTTAAGGACATATATTTTTTAGTAGTAGTACCAAGCTTTGACATAATGCAATAGGCGATAGTGAAGTGACACACTTTGTGTAAGGTGACAAGTAATGATTTTTCCTCATAGACACGAAGTTATTGTGATGAGCAACTAAGTTTCGGCAAACTAGATGGCAACACTAAACCTTAAACCCTATTTGATGGATAAGATGATCTAGTTACATTCTACAACAAGGATGGGACAAGATGGTGATATCTTATAACAATTATGTGACATGTTGGTGATATCCTATGGTGATGATGGGAGAACATGGTGATGGCAATGGACGGTGGATTGAAACATCACAATGACACCATTCATTTTATGTAAAGCAGCATGGCTCCAATGTTGGATGCCTTTTAGGTTTTCTAGCTATTCATGACTATTTTTCTTTAATTTTTTTACATATGCATGACACTTTACAAAACTTTGTAATTTTGTTGGAAAAATTTCACAAGAAAAGAAAAGGTTGGTGCAAACCCACTTTTGGTGATGATTTTGATTAATGGCATTAGGTTGGTGTATGCACTCTAAGGTGGCTCATTTTCGATAGATGTTCCACTCCCTAAAAGTCCATATGGTAGTGTTAAAATGGCAGTATATTTTGATATCATTAATTTAGTGGGGAATTACATGGTCTTTCATGAACAAAAAAGTTCATATAATCAATAATCATTCTAAAAAATTATTTAATGTACATGTTAAGAAAATTAAAATTAAAATCCACCAAAAAATGATTATGATATGGACTTATGAAAATATGGCTCATTTTAAGCCATTCAAAAGTTCATAAAATTTTTATAACAATTTGTTTACACATATGTTCTTTTTGTTTTAACATATCATATATTGAGAATCCTATAATATACCCCAAATAAAATTCATACACAAAAATGCATGTATATAAAGACATAAACATCAAACTAATCCATATTTTTCAACTTTAAAGGTCCATTACTATATATTTGGTGTGTATATGTTGTAAAAAAATTCTAGCATTGTTTTCATACACTTTGTGAAAACATGTAATTTACAAGTGTTCTACTCAATTTTTGAAAATGAAATATATTTTTAGCACATTTACACAATTGTATTCAAATTTATTCTTTATATATATTTTTATGATGCAATTGATTTTCAAACTTTACATTTACATTCTTATGAAATTAATAGAGATATGCAACATTTTGTATTATAATAGGAGTTTTTGAGTGAAGTTTTCATGTTTTGGTGTAGTCACAATAACATATACCATAACAAGTGTGACATTTGCTTGGTTTTTTTATGTTTTAAAGTCATAATTTAATTTGATGTTGATATTGTAAGATTTTTTTATATAGTTTTGTTTTTAATATATCATGGGAACATGTGAATTAATTTGAAATTAATCCAATGAATAAAAAATTAATAAAAACACTCATTGAACATTGTAACACTTGTTTTTAAATAGCAAAAGGACTTGTAAATGGATTTCAATTTTTTTGAAAATTACATTTTTTACCAAAATTTTAACATTGACCTTAATAAAATAGTATGAACAGTTTTTTAAAAAAATTTAAAGATTTTTTCAAAGATTTTTCAAGAATATTCCAAGAATATTTCAGAACTATTTCCCCAAAAACAGTGACAAAATCAATCAAAAAGTAGGTGGGTGTGGCTGGTGCTATTTTGTTTACATCCGCTCACATGTCAATGTTACATTATATATATGTTAAAGATTAATTTTGTGTTCCATTTGATTGTGTTTTCACCTAATATAGAAAATTTGACCCAAAAAAAGAAAAAAAACAAATTTATCTAACAAAACACATCCAAAAGTATTTTGAAAAAAGAAATCAAAGAAAAAATCATTAATCAAGAGTATCTAGGTAGGTTTGGAATCACTATTGAACTCTAGTTGGTTAAAGAAAGTTATTGGTTTGGGGAAGAAGAATAACATAGAAGTAGAAAGCCAAATCCACACAATTGAAGGTTTGAATGCAAGGAGCATCAATTGATAGTTCATGACACTATCTTTGCCAACATTTATCGAATGACAAGTCTATTCATAATTGGGTACCAAAAAAAGGAAAAAGAACTCCATGACTTTTTCAGGGCTACTTTTTACAAATAATATTTACATGAAACAAATTTAAATAAGAAAATTTAAATAATCCAAGATAGGATAATTCATGTGGTGGTGGTGAGTTTTCACATATGTACACAATGTTTGGTTCACAAGCAAAAACACATGAAATACGAAAAATGGGATTTAAAAATCAACTAAACATTTTTTTTACACATTGATTATTTCTTGCACCACATGTGACCTACATTTAAAGTTTTTAAATTAAAAACATAATAAATATAAAAAAATTAGCCAAATGATTTAATAAGTGAATCATTTCCTTTGTAGCCATTTGTTTCAAAATTGAAAAAATTGAAAAAATTTCATATAATTTTTTTTTCATCAAATTGACCTAATGAACATGTAGTTGCATAAAGGGAAGGGTTTTTTATACAAAATTTTTGAAATCAATTACATCATTTTATGCATTCCTATGGCATTCATTTATAAAAAAATTGTAATATGGTCAAGGACTCAAAAGGATTTTTATACAACATCTAATAATTATTGGATTTTTCTCTAATCCTTTTTTCTCAATTCTATAATTAGGAACACGATAATACATCATAGTTGCAATATATTGAACACTATCAAAATTTTAAATTGTCTTTTATAATCCTTTTTCAGTTTGACACTCCTTTTTGGAACTTCAACTATGAATGAACCCTTATATCACATTACTCTATGACTTTTATTTTTTGTGCAAGAAAAAGGGATAATATTCAAAAATGAATATTTGAAGAATAACCATTGTGAGGTTCAACATAAAAAGAGGACTTAATCATGAATGTCATGGACTCATAAATTGGCACCCAACATTGTCACACTTTAAAAATTAATCACACATATACAAGTAGTAATCACACCTCATATTCAACCTTTTTTTTCTAATGAATTGGTGTTAAATTTTGACTTCAATTGGGTCACACAATAAACCAAACAAACAATTTTGAAATAGTTTCATCGAAAAGGCCTTTGGATGTGGATGGAGGTTGCTACTTCACAATACCCTCATCATCCATCCATTTTGCCACTTGCACGATTGACGAAGCAATGGTGGGGATCATCCAATTGTTGTAAAGTGTTTTAAACCTTTACTCCTTTCACCCCATCATTGTAAAGCTTAGGGTTAAGTAATTAATTTTTCACCATGAAGATTTATCCATCACTACCTTTTGTTGCAAAAGGTATAAACCTTTCATCAAAATGTAGTTAAGCAACATAACAAAGATTGTTAAAATCGATATTGGACTTGGACAGTTGGGTGAAAACACATTACAATGACCTCTTTTTGAACCTTTTTGGGTTTAACAATATAGGATATACCTCCCAAAATTTGGTGCATTTAGTTTTGGTGTTTGAGCTTTAGGATTAAGATTTTCACAAAGTTAATGTTTTAAAAAATAAATAAATATAATAATTTAAATTCAAGGAACCATGGGCATATTTATGGTATACACAATACAACAAAACCCAATTCAAATTTTTAATTGCATCAAGTATTTGGTATGATTAATCATTGAAATAAATGTTTGAAATGGAATTTATGCATTGGCCCAACTCATAGTGTTTGTCACCTTCCATTACAAAATGGTTATTTGTTAAAATTTCAATTTATTACCTACCTTTGGTCAACACCTGCAAAAAAATCCATTTTTGAAATGAAAATGATTGATTTTTCACATGGTTTAATGTATGTAAAATCACATGTGAAATAATTACTACAAATTTCATAAAGGATTAAAATAAATTCAATTATTTTTGGAATATATTTTCATTTTCAGTACACAATTAATTGTAGGCATTATTTTCAAACAAATATACTCATTGTTCTCTATGTTGAGGTTCAATTTGAAGGGAAATGGTGTTGGTGTTTATTATGCCAAAGGTTCATAGGCTTTTTTTTTAAATTGGTCCATTTTTGACTTCGAACATATCAAGTGTGTCACCTTGCTCCTTTTCCATTCCTAAACACTGAATTCCTTTTCTTTCGTTCCAAGGCCTTGAATGTTATAGTTTTCTTTGTCCAATTTTCTTCCAAGGTTGGCAATTTGGTTCCACTTGTGGTTGGGTTACCCCTTTAGGAACCACAAGAATATAAATAATTTTTTTCATTACCTACCACACACTAAATCTACATAGAACAAAATTCATTGAAAAGAATTGAACATTTCAAAACAAAATTATTTGCGTGGTGGTGGTGATTTTTCACATATGTATATTGTTGTGCATCAATATATATTTTTAAAATTTTAAAATGTAGAATAGCTTTTATATTCAACTTTTTTTTTGCATGAATTTTTCTTATATATGTGACCTAGGGCTACAAATCCCAAACCTCATGAATATAAACAATAAACCAAATGGCCAATTTTTTAAATAAATGAAACTCCACAAAAGGGAGTTTTGTGGCTTTCAAAATTGTCACATGGTTTATGATTTAATCAAATGCATACAATGAAGATTATTAAACATGAATATAAACATTTTTTTATCCATAAACAAAAGTTGAAGTCAATTGTACTACTTAATACATTCTTTTCGATTCCTTAAATGAAACATTGTAGTTAAAACATTTGGCATAATAAACTTATAACACTCAAAAGGACATCTATACAATATCCAATATTTTCTTAGATATTTTTCTTGGTCAATATGATATTATTTTAGTTATAGGCACATAATAATACATTATGATTGTAATGGAGTAAATATTATGTAGTCCTTTGATCGCTAGACAATCCTTTTGGATACCCCAACCATGAGTGGACCAATTTATGTTTCTACAAACTTTTCAGCCCTCTCTCAAATCTCTAAAAAAGTCAATTATGTTCCAAATCATCTTTCATTGTATTCTTCAAGGCTACTTCAATACTTCATTTCAAATAGAAACCCACACCTTACTAGTTTGTTGTTTGTTCTTCAAATTTGACCATGTTTACCCCTCATTTAGTGGAACAAAATCCCCTTTCATAAGAGCCTAGTTTACTACTCCCAATTTGGTTGATAATGCAGGCCATCCAAGTTTTATCAATTGTGATGGCCATGCATTTCTATCACTAGTTAAACATGATAATCTCTCTTCATGTATAGATCATGTGTAAGAGGTTCATGACTTAGAGGCATAATCCACAAAAAACATTATTGAGTTGCTTAATTATTAATCTAATCCACCTCACAAGAAACAAAGGATCACTCGAAGAAAATTGAAAATCAATGATTGAATTTGCAATTAATTTGTAGTTGTAATGGACACATGCAACTAAAAATAGCCTATTTCTCTTGGACAAGTGCCATAAGATAGTTAGTTGCAAAAGACATGACATAACCATAAAATTGAAAGTGTGGTCACAAACCTTATGATTAGGCCATAATTTTTCATCCATTGTCATGGACAATCTTTAGTATGATGTGAAACCCCAATTTGTAACTACATTTGCGATTACATTTGGGATAATTGCATGCTACCAAATGTCCCATTGATGGGTGGTTAGGATTTAATCCCATGGCAATTTAAAGAGCCAATGGCCATAAAACACGTGACAATTTTCCACTTATTCAAGAAAGATATATAATAATTAAAATAATTAAATATTACAATTACAAAAGTTAATTGTAGGTACTTTAGGAATCATTTTTTTTGCTACAAAATGTCGCAGGTTCAAATCATGTCATGAATAATTAAGTCTTCATTTTTAAAAAATATTATAATTACAATAATTAATTATTATAATTAATAATAATCAATTACTATCTATCCTAGGCTACATTATAATAGGCAACCTATTTTAGACTAAACTAAAGTAGAATAAACTATTTAACAAAGGTTAAGTAGGTAGGTATGATCCTATTTATTTTGTTGGGGACAAGCCTTTTTGATTGGCTCATCCCTAATAACACATGCACACTATGTTTGTAATGCATACCATGAATCTAATCCATTATTTCACCTAGTTATATACTTTCCAAGTTTGAAGTTGTAAACAAAATATATGAGATAAATTCTAATGAAAGGGAAACACTACAACATTATCACATCCTTTGTCCCGTACAAAAGCACCATCATATATCCACACAATTAAATATTTATTATTTTCCTTAACTATTTACTACCTATCCTACTTATTACATACTAACTAGGCTACATATTTATTATCTACTACGTAGCTTAATAAATTAATTACCTAGCCTACATTTAATAAATTAATTATATGACCTAATTAATCAATTAATACATAAACACAATGACATATCCACAAAATAAAATACCTCTTGCTTAGCTTATAACCTAGCTACCTAATACCTATTAATACCTACCCTATTTATTACATATTATCTAGGCTACATACCTACTATCTACAACCTAGCCTACTTAATAAATTAATTACCTAACCTACATTTAATAAATTAATTGTCTAACATAATTATTAAAGGGTAGAAATCTTTAGACTAGTTAGTGCCATAGGCATCCTAGTAACTAGTAGTTACTAGTGATCTAGACTTACCATCCCCTACCAAAGGGGTGAAGCTAGTGGGATTAAGTGATTCATGTTAGTGAGTGATTAGAGAACACTCTTGGAAAAGTGTGTGGTGTAACACTAGAAAGGAGGGAATAATTTAAAATGTATTTGTACTTGTGTGTTATTTTAATGGAAAAAGATTGAAGAACTTTCATGTTTTTTGTGTGAATTTATTGTATTAGGATATGCAAAAAATAGTATAGTTTAAATGTACATAACGTGTCACTACATTTTTCATAATAATTTTGCATTTCTTTTACAAAAAGGAATAAAAATGTATATTAAGTGTTAACCTATGGACTAAAAAGTTACTAAATGCCATAGGAAGGTAGCAGCTAGTATGTGGCAATAGCAACATGGAGAATACTTGAAGGTTGAAGTTTGTAAAATAGGTGGCATTGCTACAAACAATAAGTAATAGCCACCAATGGGTGTAGTGGCTACAGATAATAGGCAACATTGAGAAGCCATCCTGGGGTATTATAGATGATAGGTAGTGTTACCAAAGAATTTATAGGTGTTTTTTAAGGTGGGATGGTAGCTATGGAAGGCTTGCACACCCACTAAAGCAATATTTAGAAACATTGAAAGTACTGCAAAGGCCTTGAAGGTAATTATTTATTAGTTATTCCCATTTCACATGCTTATTTTTATATTTTTTTCCCCTAACATTATTAGAGTACCTACATAGAGGACGGTAGATTTGTCTTTAAATAACAACCTTTTTTTTTTTTTCACTTTGTGTGAACTCTTGCTTATCAATTATGCTAAAAATATATTTATTTATTTACATACCAACCCTATGTCCTAGGCCTAAGCTAGGCTACCTAATTGAGCCACTTGGGTTAAACCAAGCCCCCTAAGCTAGGCCAAGTAGCCTAAACCAAGTGGTCAAATAGGCTTTGCAACCTAGGCTACCTAATTAGGTCACTTAAGTAGCCTAGGTTGCAAGTGTGGGGACTTGAACTCCTCACCTCCACATTGAGAAGCCAAGTCCTTAACATTACACCACCACCCCATAATGCAATTGTTTTTTAACAACATATTATAATCAACTTCTATGAATTTTTTTCAACATATTACACTAAATGAACTTGATTTTTTTTACATTACTTACATAAATAGGTAGGTTTTAGGTAGGTTAACTTAGGTAGGTAGGAGGTACCTATTCATAAATGCATGTAGTTAAGTAACATGTAGGTTATAGTCTATTAGGCTTTATATATAGGTACCTACTAAATTTATGCTTATACTTATCTAGTAAGCTACCTATGCCTATGTTATTTAATACATTACATAGGTACCTACTAGCCTATTAATACATTTAGCCTAGGTATATTATGTAGGTTGCTTAGCCCATTAAATGGGTCTAGGTTTAAACTACCTACTTAATATTAATTGGTTAGGTTACCTATTTACTAAGCCTAGGTGGGTTATGTTATTTACTTAGTAGGCCTCAACTATGTACCTATAGTAGGGAGTGTTTGTAACACTTGGGGAGTAAAGGGGTGTGCTAAAGCTCCGGGATGGGACTAGGATGAACAATAAGCGATTCAATTATTCACACGAACCTACCCAAACCAAACAATAAATTGGTTAATGTAGAGTTAGAACATTTTTAGTGCACAAACAAACCACAAGTAAACACAAACTCACAAGATTCACCACGGCCCGGACTTCGGGGAAACCACCATTTTCCCCCTTATAGTATTATCTGTGCCTAGCCACGGGGCCAACACCCAAATGTCATTTTGTCCTAAAATTCCCAAATGGGAATCCTGAAATTCTCAAAATTAGGACTCTCGTGATTTGGGAAGTGCATAATTTTGTGTGTAGACCTCCAATTGAGGTGAGGTTTGAAGCAAAGTTGTAACCTTCATTGAGAATTTTTCAAGGAAATCAGGGTGATTCCTGATTTTTAGTGGTCAAGAGTCAAATTGGTAATTTGATTCATGGCCCTTCTTTTGGCCATAACTTGTGTTTTAGGTACCCAAATGGATCATGCGAGCCCATTTTAAACATTTGCGTTCTAATAGTTTTCCAATGATATAAGAAAATCTTCAATCCAAGGAATTTAAACCATTGAAGTCGCTTTCTGAAAATTCAAAAGTCCATCGGAACTCTAACTCCCAAAATGGGAGCTCACTTGGGAGTGTGGAGGTTCATTCCTTCACACTTTCCTACACTCTCGGAAGAATGAAATGTGACTCCCAGGTTTTCCTCTTGGCCCACACCTTTACAAGCACTTGTTTTGGTCGCAAGCCCAAGGCTAGGGTTGTGACACCTAGGCTAGTAGGTTACCTATTAGGCTAATAGGTCTACGTAGTAAACCTACCTAAAAGGTTCACACTATCTAATTATTGGCTACTTAGTAGTCATAGGCTACATCTTAGGTAACCTACTAAATATATTTATTGGTCAAATGTAACATGTGTTTTTTATGCCCCAAACCTTTAGTCAAAATGGACATACCCTTTGGTTAATGTGGACACTTTGATCAAGTTGGCCTTTTGAAAAGTCGTGAATTTCTTGTTGTGTACCTTAAACCTAAATTAGGCCTAAAACTATTTACCTAGGTCTAAGAACCTAAAGTTTAAGCCTAGGCACCTAAGCTTAGGTCTAGGGATTTAAAACCTAAAGCCTAGGCACCTAAAGTTAAGTATAGGAATTTAAAACCTAAAGCCTAAGCAACTAGGCCTAAATTTAGGTGTTTAAAGTAGGCTTAAACAAACTAGGTCTACCTTAGGAATATACATTATGTCCTTTCCTAGGTTGCACCTAAACCTAGGCCACTAGATTAAGCCTAAATATTATAGGTTGCCTAAGTAAAAATAGGTAGGTAAATAGGATTCCTTTTTTTTTTGTGACAAGCCTTTTTATTGGCTCATCACAAGTAATATTTGCCCATAAAAAAGTACCCAACTTTGACCATTATTATCTTTTTCATATTTTTTCCAAATGAAAATAAATAATTTTCATTCTTAAATAATTTTCCAAGATCTACACATCTATAAGGAATTTAAAAAAATATATATCAAGTAATTTTATTGAAAATGCATTTGAATTTTCACTATTTCATACATTTCAGCAACAATGATATCTTGAAGATTTATTTTTCCATGAAACGATTTGTAAATAAACATTAAAATCAACGTGGTTTTCTTGGATATATATTCCCCACCTTTAAAAAAATACAATGAATCAATAAAAATTGTATAAATGTTGTGTTATATTTATTTGTAATTATAACAAATATTTTTAAATAAAATATGTTATCTATGAAACATATAACATTATTTCCAACATTTTAAAGTTTTATAAAAAATTTAAAATTTAAAATTTAAATGTCATAATTATTAATTTATACACAAGGGTGTAGTCACGGTATTAGGACCCACATTCACTTCCTTGGTGCTTTTCTTAATGATTGTTTATTTTAGAATATTTTCAAAATATCCTAAGGATATTCCACTTGTAAATTTAACAAAATATTTAAAAATTCCTTTTAACTCACAAAGATGTTGCATTATATTATCATAGTAAAGTTTGATTTAAGTAATGTCCCAAAAATATGTCATTTTAAGTTCATTAAGGACTCATTTATGAGTTTTTCAAATATTAGAAGCACTTGTTACACTACTAAAAAAATGTTTTTGGGTATTCAATACTCATTAAATTTGTTTCAAACTTTTTCAAGTGTTTCCATACAATATGAAAAACATTGTTGTATACATTTACCAAACATTTTAAATATTGACTTGACTTAGCACTTTAAAAAGTGTAAAATTAAGCAGTTGTTACATGTGAACTGGGTCCTAATAGCATGATTACACCCACAAATCTAATAACTTTCCATATGTTGTTTTTGAGATGTAGGTAGATGTTTAAACAACAAATGGTTGGTGCCAATATGAAGTTGGTATGAATAGATTATGCAACATTTGTTATGTCCCATGTTTCCATGATTACAACAAGTTTTGGATGTTACCAATTTTTTGAGAAAAGACAATTGCTAGATAAGACTTCATGAATTGAAGCTTTTTTGCATAATATTAAAATAAAGGTAGTCTCCTTAGCCAAAACATATAGATTGAGCAAAATTAGCAAGTGCCAAAATAAGACATGTACTTATTTACAAAATTTCCAAAGGGCACTTTGGTTATAATGGTTGTAACCAAGAATAATTTGGCATCAAACTTCATTTTCACTAAATGTTTCTCCATTGATTCATATATTTTGCCACCTCCATCGAGAGCCAACAAATTTTAATTAAATAAAAAAATAATTTACACTTTAAAATTGCTCTTATTTGTTTGTACGTGTGACGACAATAAAATTCATGAAATGAAGATAAACAAAGAAAACAAAATACCTTAAGCCAAATCATGGGGGAACCTTGCTAGGTTGGGCTTGCTCCTTTAGGTATGGGGAGCTTAACATTCCATAAGAATATGGATGATATTAAGCAAAGAAGGCCTTTAGTGGCCCAAGGATGTGGAAGACCAAGACGAAAACACTTATGTTAATCCCTAGCCAAATTGTTTTGTTATTATAATGATGATGATTTGATCCCATGCTTTGTGGGCTTATGAATTTACTTCAACCCAAAAGTTTAATGATCACAACTTTTGTCAAACTAGGCTCTTCTTGGAAAACCCAATTGCATTGGGTTGCTGTGAACCAACACCCACCAATGCACCAATTGGTGGATGAGGTCGTTTAGGCGATTTTGGGATGAACCCATACTAGGTGTTTTTTCGTCTCCTTTCATGTTCCACCTTACCCCCTAATTTGAAAAAAGTTAGACACCTAACTACCCAATAACATCCCTACCTACCCCAACAACAAAATTCATTCTTCTTCCTCCTCCTCTTTTTCTAATAGCAACACCTTTCATGACCCTTTTTGTTTTCTTCCAACAATGTGGGGAGCAATGCTTTATAAAAACTAGAAGAAATCTTGTCCATTCCAACCATATGTTTGTGACTAACGTGTGACTAGTGTTCAAAATAATTCAATTTGTGACTACACTTGTACCAATCCTATGTGGCACCTTGGTTGCAAGTGTTCATAGTTGCATATACGACTAAACTTTAACAAATCCAAATTTTAGTCATGTATGCAACTACAATGTGTGACTACCAGAAGTTTAGATGAAAATATTGATGAAATATGAACATATGTCATCCATTATGGGTGGCATCCATTGATGGTTGACAATTAAGTTGCTTTTGCAACTATACATAAATGATTAAATGACATTTGACATTTTTGCTATTGTAATTTAATGTGTACAAATTAATTTATTGGCTAATAAGTTGCTAGAAAAGGCTATTAAAACCTTGTTAGTAAACTAAACTATGTAAGTTTAATAAGTTACTTAAGTTAGGTAGGCTATGTACATTGGTAGCCTACCTAACTTGCATGCTTAGTTCATTGACCTAAACTACTTATAGGTAGTAGTAGGCTAGTTTACTAAGCATGACTAATAGGGTAGGCTATGAAGGTTAGACCTAGTTAAGCGAGGTAAGCTAAGTAGGTAGTTGGTAGGCTTGGTAATTAATTAATTAGGAAACAAGGTAGTACGTAGGATAGGTAGGAGGTAGGTTAATTAGTTTATTGTGTGAAGATGTGATTATGTTTTTATATTGATTAATTTAATTAATTAGGTTAGTTATTTAGTTAATTGATTAGTTAAATTGGTTTAAGTAGTATGTAATAAGTAGGATAGGTACTACTAGGTAGTAGGTAGGTGGGTAAGCTAAGCAAGAGGTATTGTATTTTATGGACATGTCATTGTGTTTATGTATTAATTGATCAATTAATTAGTTAGGTCATATAATTAATTTATTAAATGTAACCTAGGTACTAGATAGTAGGTATCTAGCCTAGGTAGTAGGTAGTAAGTAATTAGGTTAAGTTGTAGGTATTTTATTGTGTGGACATGTTATAGTGTTTTTATATCAATTGATTTATTAATATGGTAGGTTAGTTTGTACATAGTAGGTAGTTAGTAGGATAGGTAATAAATAGTTAAGGAAAATATCCCCATACGTAATCCTTTATATAATCGTTGGGTGGGATGAACACTAGGGTGGAATAAACCTGCTAATATACCTAAAATACCGGTTGTAATATGGTGAGAAACTATCCCTCCTGAAACAAAGGGATCGAAACCCTCGGCTCCCCACGCATTTACAGAAGGAGCTTCAACAGAAGCTAAATTTAGAAGGAAGTTATGAGCATTACGTTTGTGCATAACTTCCATACCAAGGTTAGCATGGTTGATAATGTCAACGCATGTGTTAATTACACGGCCTTGGCTATCAATTACAAATTGATTGAAGTTAAAACCATTTAGGTTGAAAGTCATTGTGCTGATACCTAAAGCAGTGAACCAAATACCTACTAGTACCACAAGAGAGCGGGGGGGGGGTCAACATGTTCCTATTTAGAATATACAACATAGATTTTTGGCAATATGGTTGGTTGTACCCTGTTGTACCCTTACGTCAATTCAAATCAAGAAGTCTTTCCACG
>Ga0209208_10008210_pt1 | contig 13966 bp, 11 predicted proteins | sample S1TSphfallax_3_FD_187694 | JGI IMG/M metagenome (GOLD analysis project Ga0209208, IMG submission 187694) | Host-associated microbial communities from peat moss isolated from Minnesota, USA - S1T2_Fd - Sphagnum fallax MG (SPAdes) (version 2) | ecosystem: Host-associated > Plants > Peat moss >...
AAGTGCGCGCAGGTGTCTTCCACAGCCGAAATCAGGTCCAGATAATCAGCCAGCCGCGGCGTGGGCGGCAGAAAGACGTGCATTCGGCCGTCGCGTGTTTCCACGCACAGCGCCGGGCGCGACGTGCCTTTGGCGGAGGCACCTTCCTTCGGGACAGGCGGCAAGGGATCAAACCCGACAGCTTCTTTATCAAACAGATCGCGGCGGCTGCGTTTTTCGGGCAGCGGTTCGCGTTCGGCGAAGGGGTCCAGTTCGCGGTCGTATTCAATGTCTTCGTCTGCCACCCAGGGGAGCGAATCCACAGGCAGGCGATAGCCGATGGGCGAATCGCCCGCGACAAGCTGCAGGCGTTCGGGCCGAGTGAACCAGGGCTGGCTGGACCAGTAATAGCGCGTTCCCATCATGCGCCTGCGCAAGGGAAGCACGTAACCGACCGGTTCGCCCAAGCCGCGGTTGAATACGCGCGCCAGTTCGTCGCGATCACGCTGGTTGGCGAGCTTCGAATCAACAGCCGTCACATTCAGCGGCAGCTTGTGTTCACGCCAGAGGTAATAGAAAGCGTCTTCGTAAGCAGCCAGAACGTGGTCCGACTTCACTTCCAGACGCCGAGCCAGTGTTTTCACAAAGCGTTCGGCGTCTGCGGTTTTGAAGCCGTAATCTTTGTCTTCCTGGGCAATCAGGTCAGCATCATCCCAGATGGGTTCGCCGTCCGTGCGCCAGTAACAGCCCAGCGCCCAGCGCGGCAGCACTTCGCCGGGATACCATTTGCCTTGCCCGAAATGCAGCAAAGCGCCAGGTGCCATGCGGTCGCGCAGTTTCTTAATCAGCGTCACGGCGCGGTTGCGCTTCAATGCGCCCATGGCGTCGCCGTTCCATTGCGGGCTGTCGGGATCATCGATGCCGACAAAGGTAGGCTCGCCGCCCATGGTCAGCCGCACGTCATTGTCGGCCAGGTCTTCGTCCACGCGCCGGGCCAGCGCTTCCACGCGCCGCCACTGGTCCTCTGTATAGGGCTTGGTCACGCGCGGCGTTTCGTTTACACGCCGCACGGACATGTCGAACTCAAACGTGACGCCAGCCGGATCGACAGCGCCGGAAATGGGCGCGGCACTGGAGGCGTCGGGCGTGCAGGCCAGCGGGATGTGGCCTTCGCCGGCCAGAAGGCCGGATGTCGGATCAAACCCAATCCAGCCCGCTCCGGGCAGATAGACTTCCACCCAGGCGTGCAGATCGGTAAAATCGCGCTCGGTTCCCGACGGCCCGTCAATGGATTTCTGGTCGGGCGTCAACTGAATCAGATAGCCGGAGACAAAGCGCGCGGCCAAGCCCAGATGGCGGAATAACTGCACCAGCAGCCAACTGGAATCGCGGCACGATCCCGTGCGCATTCCCAGCGTCTGTTCGCAGCTTTGAATGCCGGGATCCAGGCGGATGGTGTAGCCGATATCGCGCTGCACGCGCTGATTCAGCTCCACCAGAAATTCCACCGTGCGCTTTTTTTCGCGCGAAACGCCGGCGAGATAGGCGGCCAGCAGCGGACCGGGAGTTTCCGGCTCCAGAAACGGTTCCAGGTCCTTTTTCAGCGCTGCTTCATAAGTAAAAGGATATTCTTCGGCCGACGGTTCCAGGAAGTAATCAAAGGGATTCAGAACGGGCAGTTCGGCCAGAAGATCCACTTCCACCAGCAATTCGGTGGTTTTTTCGGGAAAAACAAAGCGCGCCAGGTAATTGCCGAACGGGTCCTGCTGCCAGTTGATGAAATGGTTTTCGGGCAGGACTTTCAGCGAATAACTGAGGATGGGCGTCCGCGAATGGGGCGCGGGGCGCAAGCGCACGATCTGCGGGCCCAGGTTCACCGGCCGGTCGTAGCGATAGCGGGTCTTATGGTGTAAGGCGACTTGGATAGGCAATAGCCAATTGTCACACCAGACCATTAGTTGAGCGCAAGCGGATCTTTCCTTTCCATCCGCGAATACTGCGACAATCTAAGAAACTGAAGTCCACGACAGGGAAATTAATCCACAAACCTTCACACAAGCGCTCACCACGTTCCTGGGCAATCTGCCCACTTTCATCGCCGTCGTTCTGGCCTGGATGCAGTTAAACGGAAGATTCTCAGATGCACAGGCAAGAACAAGCGACCTGAAGGCGTCGCTCGAAGGAAAAATCGACGACCAATTCAAGCTTCTGCGGGCCGAAATTAAGCAGCTCGACCAGAAAGTCGACCACACCCGCGAACTGCTCAGAAGCGAATTCCTGCACCTCGAAGAACGCGAACACTAACCCCGATTCGAGTTCGATTGTCTTACAAAGATTAACAGTAAAGCGGGCTCCAGACGCTCGCCACCGGGCAGATGGTTTTGCTTTCAGGTGCCTTCTTACCGAAAGGAACCGAGTCTGCAGGTCCGCCAGCGCAAATGGGAACTTTCTCAGCCTCCTGAATAGTTTACGAGAATGAACTTATCCCGTAACGTAAAGACGGTAGATTGGTTTTCACCGGTCGCGCTAGTACCCGAAAACAGCATCGAGAGCCGATTCGACGCCGCCGGAAGCTGTAAACGTGGTAAGACATAAGAGAGGCACAAATTGCCTTTGATGGCAGCCAAATCCTGAGAAAGTCAGGCAAATGGGACTGAACGTGCGGTAGCTTGTTCTTATGCTAGAGAGGCTGCGCCGGACACATTCGTCTTCCCTCGTTTTTCCGTCTCTAATTTCTCCCAAGGTAGACCCGCATGTCGTTAGAATCTCGCAGCCGAATGATTAGTTTTCGCCTGACGGCCGAAGAATACGACCGTTTTCGCGAACTTTGTTATACCCACGGCATCAGAAGCGTCTCAGAGATGGCGCGCACGGCCATTAATATGATGCTGACCCAGCCGTCCCGTGCGCCGCAGGAAGCTTTGGAGACGCGTGTTTCTGAATTGGAAAGCCGGCTTCACCTGCTGTCTCTGGAAATCAAAAAATTGAATCAGCACTCTGCCGCTCCCAGCATTCCAGCAAACGTTGCTATCCCGGTGCGGACGGCGTAATTTGAAATGTACTATCTCCAACGTCATAAGGGATGAAGAATAAGGAATAAAGTGAAGCGCCTACTACTTGCAACCCCGGTTTTGAGCCTGCTGCTAGCTTCCTCACCCGTTTCCGCACAAATTTTCCCCACGCTGGATCCGAACGCGCCGCCGCCCGTCACCCAGCGCATCAATACGCCAATTGCGCCCGCTCCCGCGCCTGTGGAACCTGTCGAACCCATCACCGCTGCTGCCGCTGAGCCGGACGTGAAACCGAACACTCCGGTCATTTCGAAGACACTCGACCAGCCGGCTGTGCCCGCAGAATCCTATGTTCTGGGGCCGCAGGACACGCTGACAATAAAAGTTGTCAACATGGAAGAATTGGGCGACGATCCTTATCCCATTGATTTAACCGGTTTCCTCACGCTGCCGCGCATTGGCCGCGTGCATGCGTCTGGAATGACCATTGAGCAGTTGCGTGAGGAACTGACAAAGAAGCTCAGGGATTATTTGCAGGACCCGGTGGTCACCGTCACGGTCACCGAATTTCACAGCCAGCCCATTTCCATTCTGGGCGCGGTGGAAAACCCCGGAGTTCGGCAGATCAAAGGCCAGAAAACGCTTTTTGAAGTGATCAGCGAAGCCGGCTTGAAGGACGATGCCGGCAACACTATTACCATTACCCGCCAAATGGCCAACGGAGCGCTGCCGCTGAAAAACGCCCAGACCGATCCATCAGGCCGCTACAGCATTGCCGACCTGAACATCCGTTCCGTCATGTCGGCGCGCAACCCGCAGGACAACATTCCCGTCAAGCCTTACGACGTCATCACGGTTCCCAAGGCCGACCTGATTTATGTCATGGGCGCGGTCAAACGGCCGGGCGGCTTTCCGCTGACGGAACGCGCCAATATGACAGTGCTGGAAGCTTTGGCCCTGTCACAGGGCCTGGATAAAGCAGCCTCCAGCAAAAAGGCGAGGATTCTGCGCACCGACGAGGCTACGCATGCGCAACTGGAGATTCCCATCAACGTGCAGAAAATTCTGGACGGCAAGGGGAACGATCAGCCCCTGCTTTCCAACGACATTCTTTTTATCCCCACCAGCGCGGCAAAACAGGCCAGCTATCGCGCCCTGGAAGCACTTGTTCAAACCGGCACCGGAATTGCCATTTATCGGCCCTAATCCCTATCTCCATGACTCCATTCATCCCATCTCAGGATCTGGCCGCGCGGCCCCCATACCACAACTATGGGGTGCAATCGCCGCGGGGATTTCAGCAGATTCCGCATCCCGAGCACAACCGCCCGGACAAGCCCGCTGACGACACCATTGGCGTCTTTGAATATGCGCAGATCATCCGCCGCCATCGCGGGACGGTCATTTTGTTTGCCTTCCTCGGCCTGCTAATCGCCGTGCTCTACACCATGCCGCAAACGCCGCTGTACCGCGCGCGCACGGTGATTGAAATTCAAAACATCAATAACGACTTCATGAATATGCGCAGCGTCAGCCCGACGACGGAAGACAGCACATCCAACGTGCTGACCGACGTGCAGACGCAAATGAAAATCATTCAGAGCGAAGACCTGATTGACCGCGTGATTCAAAAGCTGAAGAGCCAGGGCAAAATCGCCCCGATGAAAACCGCCAGCCGCTTTGCCGCACTGAAAAAGCTGCTGAATTTGCCGGAACCCAAGAATGACGATCCCGATTATGCGCTGGAGCAAACGGCCATGCGCAGCCTGGTGGTGCATCAACTGGGCCAGACGCGGGTGCTGGAAGTGCTGTACACGTCGCCCGATCCGAAATTCGCCGCCGACTTCGTCAACACCCTGACGGAGGAATACGTTAACACCAACATGGAGGCGCGCTGGGAGATGAGCAAGCGCACCGGCCAGTTTCTGAGCGGGCAGTTGGACGATATGCGCGTCACCCTGGAGCGTTCCGAAGCGGCTTTGCAGCAGTATGCGGAACGGTCCGGTTTGCTCTACACCACTCCCGCCTCCGGGGGCGGCGACAAGACCAACGTTTCGGAAGACAAGCTGCGCCAGTTGCAGGAATCGCTGTCGCACGCCCAGGCGGATAGAGCAGCCGCGCAATCGCGCTATGAAATTGCGCGCACTGCGCCGCCGGAATCAGTGGGCGATGTGCTGAGCGACGACTCCTTGCGCAACCTGCAGGACAAAATCACCGACCTGAAACGCCAGGAAGCGCAGGCGATGACCATTTACACCGCCAAAAACGAGAAAGTGCGGCTGATTCAAGCGCAGATTGAGCCGCTGCAGACGGAATTCAACGAAGAACGCGCCGCCGTCATTGCCCATATCAGGAATGAGTACGAAGCCGCCGTGCGGCGCGAAAAGCTGCTGCAGGACGATTACAAACAGCAGTCCGCCGTGGTCACCGACCAGGCCGGGAAATCTATTCAGTACAACATCCTCAAGCGCGATGCCGATTCCAACCGGCAGCTTTATGATTCCACTTTGCAGCAGGTGAAGGCGGCCACCGTGGCCTCCGCCATACGCAACAGCAACATTCGCATTGTGGACCAGGCGAAGCCGCCGCGCATGCCGTTTTCGCCCAGCCTGCGGGCCAATGCCATGGTGGGGCTGGTGGGCGGGACAATTATGGGAATCGCCTTTATTCTGATTCGCAGCCGCGCCGACCGCACTCTGCGCCAGCCGGGCGATGTGAGTTTCTGGACGCATGCGCCGGAACTCGGCGTCATCCCCAGTGCCAAGACGCAGGGCGTGCGGCGTCTGGGCGGCAAAGACGACAAGGACGGACCCGGCCTCACGCTGGGCAGGCCGGGCGGCGAGCCGGTGGAACTGATCACTTGGGATCAAAGCCCCAGCATGATTGCCGAAGCGTTCCGCGCGGTGCTCACGTCGATTCTGTTCGTGGGCGAAAACGGCAGCCGTCCCAAGATGCTGGTGATTACCAGTTGCGGACCGGGTGACGGCAAAACCACCGTGGTCAGCAATCTGGGCATAGCCATGGCCGAAATTCGCCGCCGCGTGCTCATCATCGACGCCGACATGCGCCGCCCGCGCATGCACCAGCTTTTTGAGCTTTCAAACGAATTTGGGTTGAGCACGCTGCTGCGCGACACGCAGTCGGTGGAACATCCGCTGGATTCCGTGCAAAGCACGCGCGTTCCCGGGCTTTACGTGCTGACCAGCGGCCCGGCCACCGGTTCGGCCGCCAATCTGCTTTATTCGCAGCGGCTGCCCGAACTGCTCTCGTTGTTCCGCTCGGAATTCGACATGGTGCTGATTGACACGCCGCCTTCGCTGCAATTGACAGACGCGCGCGTGCTGGGCAGGCTGACCGACGGCGTGGTTTTCGTGGCGCGCATAGGCCAGACCACGGTGGACGCGACAGTGGCGCTGCATAAACGGTTCTGGGAAGATCACACGCGTGTTTTGGGCACTATTCTGAACGACTGGAACCCCAAATCAGCCGCCAATGGCTACTATGGCGCGGCGTCCGGTTACGCGGCCTATCAGCATCGTTACGGCGGCTAGCATTACGCTTTTGGCTTCCACAGCATGGGAACTCCAAGAATTATCAAGACCGGCGCTTCGCTGCTCAGCGGCCAGGGCATCCAGGTGGTGACACAGCTTGTCTTGCCGCCGCTGTTCCTGCACCATTACGGCACCAAGAATTACGGCGAGTGGGTCGCGCTTTCGGCCGCCGCCAATTATCTGGGCACGCTGAACTTCGGCCTGCATAATTTTGCCAACAATCACGTCACCATTGCCTACAATCGGGGAGACATGGACGAGGTGAATGTCATCCAAGCCACGGCCTTTGCCATTGTTCTTTGCCTGGCTGTGGTGGCTTCGCTGCTGGCGTCCGTGCTTTTCTTTCTGCCCATCTCCAGTTGGCTGCACCTGACCATTTCCTCTTCGGAAGCTTCGGCCGCCATGTATCTGCTGGGATTGCAGATATTAATCCGGCTGATTTTCGGTTTCCTGCAAACGGCTTTTCTGGTAATCGGCGAGTACCATCGCGGCAGCAACTGGCAAAATGTGCTGCAAATTCTCACGCTGGCCGGGACTGGCGCGCTGACGTTTCTGCATTCGTCGTTCGCCTGGATTGCCGCCAGCCAAGCTTTGACCACCGCGCTGATTTCGGTTCTGGTGGGGGTCGATCTGTACAGAAAAGCGCCGGTAGCGTTTCCCCGGCTGAAATACACGGCGCGCAACCGGGTGATGGATATTTTGAAGCCGAGCGGCTACTACGGCATGCTCTTCTCCGCTTCGTTTCTGGTTTACCAGTTGCCGGTGGTAATTATGCAGCGCATGCTGGGCCCCACGGCGGTGGTGGTGTTCTCCATCACGCGCACCATTTATTCCATGTCTCGCCAGGCGCTCACGTCCATCAGCAGCGCTTTGGGGCCGGAGATCACGGAACTGTACGGCAAAAGCAACTGGAAGGGCTTGTTCCGGCTTTACGATTTATCGGAGCGCGCCGTTTTCGCGCTGGTGCCGATTGTTTCGCTGTCCACGTTTCTGGCCACTCCGGCGCTGCTGATTATCTGGCTGCGCAAGCCGGAACTATTTCAGCTCGACGTGTGCATTCTGATGACGCTGATCTCAGCCGCGGCGGGAATCAAGGAACATAAGTACCAGTTCCAGATCTCCATTAACCATCATGCGGAGATGGCGCGTTTTCTGTTCTTTACCTACGTCGGCATGATCGCCTGCATGGTGCCGCTGGTGGAGCGCTTCGGCATCCGGGGTTTTCTGGGCATCTGGCTGCTGACCGAAGCCATTCAGATTCTGTACACAGTGAAGCTGAACCAGAACCTGTTCAGCCATTTTTCGGCACTCGAAATTCAGCCGCTCATCAAGCTGGGCGCACTGCTGGCCGGCGGCATGCTGATTGCCTGGCAAATAGCGGTGCATGTCGATAACTGGGCTATCGTTCTGCAACTGGCGGCCACCGTGGCTTTCGCCCTCGTGCTGGCCGCCATTGAATATCCCCTCTTTGGACTGAACGCCGTGCGAGAGATTTTCATCGCGCGCTTGCATCCTGATCCCGGCCCGATCACCGGGGAAACCACGCATCTGACTCCGGCCGCATGAAGATTCTGCACGTTATCTCCTCGATTGACCCGCGCCACGGCGGAGTAACCGAAGGCCTGCGCCAACTGGCGGAAGTTTCCATTGAGCTGGGCTGCGAAGTGGAGGTGGCGACGCTGGACCGGCCTCACCAGCCGTTTCTGTCTGACTTTTCGTTTCCCATTCATGCGCTAGGGCCGGGCGCCACGCACTTTCAATATTCGCCGCGCCTGCGCGACTGGCTGTTCGCGCATGCGCCGGATTTCGACATCATTGTGGCGCATGGGCTTTGGCAATATCACACGGTGGCGGTTCGCCAGGCGGCTTTGCGGCACGGGGTGCCGTATGTGGTCTATACCCATGGCATGCTGGACCCTTATTTTAAGAAGACCTACCCGCTAAAGCACGCCAAGAAATGGCTGTTCTGGCCGTGGGCCGATTACCGTGTGCTGCGCGACGCCAAGGCGGTTCTTTTCACCACGGAAGAAGAGCGGCGGCTGGCGCGCCAGTCGTTTTGGCTGTATTCGGCAAACGAAGTGGTGGTGAATTTGGGCACCGCTCGGCCTGCGGGCAATCCGGCTATTCAGCGCGAAGCTTTTTATACGCTGTATCCTGAGTTGCGCAGCAAGAGAATCGCGCTGTTTCTGGGGCGCATTCACCCGAAAAAGGGCTGCGATCTGGCCGTGCGGGCGTTTGGCAGCGTGCTGTCGTCCGATCCGAACTGGTTTCTGGTGATGGCGGGGCCGGATCAGGTGGGCTGGCGCGCCAGCCTGGAACGGATGGCGAAAACGCTGGGAATTCACGACCGGATTGTCTGGACCGGCATGCTGCAGGGCGACGCGAAATGGGGCGCCATTCGCGCGTCGGAATTTTTCTTTCTGCCTTCGCATCAAGAAAATTTCGGCGTGGTGGTGGCTGAGGCACTGGCGTGCGGAGTTCCGGCGCTGATTTCAGACAAAATCAACATCTGGCGGGAAGTGCAGGAGTGCGGCGCGGGCCTTGTGGCGCCAGACACGGCGGAAGGCGCAAACGCGCTCTTGCGGAATTGGCTGGCGCTGGGTGCGGCTGGCCAGAACCGAATGCGGGCGAGCACTGTGTCTTGTTTCGAAACGAAATTCGAAATTCAGTCGGCAACCGGAAATTTATTAGCCACCCTAAAGTCGATTGTGCCTGAAGCCGCTCATAAAAGGGACTACGTAAATGTCTAAAAGCGATCCTTTTTTGCAGCCCACGTATTCATTGAGAAACCGGCTGTTTCGGCTGGCCTGGGGGATTGCGTACACCACACTGTACAGACTGTCGCCGCGTCCTTTTCATGGCTGGCGCTGTTTTTTGCTGCGGCTGTTTGGCGCGCGGCTGGCCTCTGGGGTCCATCCCTATCCGACAGCCCGCATTTGGGCGCCCTGGAATTTAATTTGCGATGAGGCCGCTTCAATTGGGGACGACGCCATCATATACAATCCGAAGCCTTTACACATCGGCTCCCATGCTATTGTGTCCCAATACGCCTTTATTTGTGGTGCCACTCACGATTACGAGGATCCAGCATTTCCCACCGTGTCTTATCCCATGAGCCTGGGAGCCTATTCCTGGATTTGCGCGCGCGCGTGTGTGCAGCCGGGAGTGCAGGTGGGCGAAGGGGCGGTGCTGGCGCTGGCGTCGGTTGCCACGCGAAATTTAGAGCCTTGGACAGTCTACGGCGGCATTCCCGCCAAACCTTTAAAAAAGAGAATTTTGCGCCAGCCGGGGGTATCGTTTGCCGAATTGTCTCAAATTGGCGTGTCAGTCAGTCTATCCGGTCAGAAGTAAGCGTTTTGCCTAGTATTAGAACAGAAGAACCTGATCAGCAGGTCGAAAGTGACAGTTAGCCGTTTTCCTTGTCTTGGAACCTTATGAGTGCGATTGTTAAACCAGCCCTCTCACTGCCCGAAAACCAGTATCGGCAGATACTGGGCCTTCAGTTTTTCACCGGCTCCGCAGCCAAGGCTGTCGAACTGATGAAGACTGGCGGTTTGCTGGTTGTTCCGGCCGCGCCCGCCTTAAAAGATTTGCCCATGAACTCCGGCTACCGGGAGGCTCTGCTGGGCGCGGATTTAACCATTACCGACAGCTCATTCATGGTGCTGCTTTGGAATATGCTCCAGCGGGACAGCATCCCGCGAGTCTCCGGCCTGGCCTATTTGCGGCGCTTGCTGCTGGAAGACGATTTCCGCAAAGTGGGCAACACTTTTTGGATCATGTCCAGCCCGGCCAGCAGCGCCTGCCACCGGCGCTGGCTCACCAGCCAGGGCATCACTATTGCCGACAACTGCATTCATCATGCGCCGTTTTATGGCGACCTGGTGGAAGACGAAGCGCTGCTGGCGGCGGTGCGCGCCGTACGGCCTAAGCATATCGTGGTCACTATTGGCGGCGGCACCCAGGAACGGCTGGGATTCTATTTGAAGCACAACCTGGATTACCGTCCGGCCATTCATTGCATTGGCGCGGCTATCTCTTTTTTGAGCGGGGATCAGGTGAAAATTCCGATCTGGGCCGATAAGTTGTTTATGGGGTGGTTATTCCGCTGCATGTCGGAGCCTAAGCGGTACGTCACACGCTACTGGAGCGCGCGCAAGCTTCTGCCCCTGATGCTGAAGTACCGCGACCGGTTGCCTTCGGGCGAGCTTTAGGCTGCAATAGAAGGTAAGCCGTAAATCAAAACAGGAGTTTCGCAAAAATTGACTAAAAAAAGGGTGTTAGTGGCTGGAGCGGGCGGCTTCATTGGCGGTCACTTGGTGAAGCGCCTGAAATCAGAGGGATTTTGGGTCCGCGGGGTGGACCTCAAAAAGCACGAATACAGCGAAACCCAGGCCGACGAGTTTGTGATTGGGGATTTGTGCGATCAGGATGTCGCGCGCGCGGCCGTGGATGGCATGGAAGACGTGTACCAGTTGGCGGCCGATATGGGCGGCGCCGGGTATATCTTCACCGGCGCGCATGACGCGTGCGTGATGCGCAATTCGGCCACCATCAATCTCAACATTCTGGAATTCGGCAGGCTGGCCGGCGTCAAGCGCTATTTTTATTCTTCTTCGGCGTGCATTTATCCGGCCTATAACCAGACCGATCCGGACAACCCGAAATGCTCGGAAGATTCCGCCTACCCGGCCGAGCCGGACAGCGAATACGGCTGGGAGAAGCTTTTCAGTGAACGCCTGTATCTGTCTTATTCGCGCAACTGGGGCTCCATTGTCCGCATTGCGCGCTTCCATAATATTTTTGGCATTGAAGGAACCTGGACGGGCGGCAAGGAAAAAGCGCCGGCCGCCATGTGCCGCAAAGTGGCGGAAGCGCGCGAAGGCGGCGAGATTGAAATCTGGGGCGATGGCAAGCAGACGCGATCTTTCCTTTACGTGGATGAATGCGTGGAAGGCGTCCGGCGTCTGATGGAATCGGACTTTAGCGGCCCGGTCAACATCGGATCGGAAGAAATGGTCACCATTAATCAACTGGCTGAAATGATCATGAGCATTGCGCACAAACCGCTGTCCATACGGCATATTGAAGGCCCGCTGGGCGTGCGGGGGCGCAATTCCGACAATCATCTGATTCAGCAAAAGCTTGGCTGGCAGCCGTCGCGGCCGCTGCGCGAGGGGCTTGAAAAGACCTATTCCTGGATCTCTGAACAGGTTGCTGAGCAGGCGGCGAAACAGACGCCCGTTCTGAGCCTCAGCTAGTGAGTTCCGGGATAGCATGTCTATCGAAAGCCTCGAATTAGAAGCGCCGGCTGTTCCCACCACGGTCTCGGTCAACAGGCCGCTGGGAACGCTGGCCTGCCTGATGGCCGCCGACCTGCTGGGACTCACTGTTTCTCTCGTCATCGGCGCAGCGCTGCGCGATGTGATGGTTTCAAACCCGTCCCAGCCGATTAGCGGCACCCTGCTGCCCGCGCTGCTTGTCACGCTGGCCACCTTTACCGTGTCTAGTTTGTATCCGGGCGTTGGCATGAATCCGGTGGAAGAACTGCGCCGCTGTTCGCTGTCGCTGGCGCTTTCCTTCGCTGCCATCTGGTCCGCCACCTTCGTCCTGCACGATCTTTCTTCCAGCCGCCTGGTATACGGGCTAGCCTTTTTGTGCAGCGCCACATTCATTCCGGTTTTTCGCGCGCTGGTGCGGCAGTCGTTCTGCCGCCGCGCCTGGTGGGGCAGCCAGGTGGCCATTCTGGGAATGGGCCAATCGGGCAATCTGCTGTTCAAGACTTTGATCGACAATCCGCAGATTGGCCTGAAGCCGATTGCGGTTTTGGACGACGATTCCTCGCGCTATCTGGATATCGACGACAAGATGGTGCGCGGGCCGCTTTCGCGCTGCCTGGAAATCACGCTGGAGCACAAAATTTCATACGGCATTTTTTGCATGCCGTCGCTTTCGCGCGATGAAATGCTGCGTCTGCTGGATCTTTACGGCTCCTGCTTCAGCCATGTGCTGGTAATACCGAACCTGATTGGCATGACCAGCCTGGGAATCTGCGCGCGCGAACTGGGCGGGATTGTCGGCCTGGAAGTAACAAAACAGCTTTTGCGCCCGTCGTCGCGCTTTATCAAGCGAACGCTGGACCTGGCGATTGCGCTGCTGATTGCGCCGCTGGTGGCGGCGGTGGTCGGTTTTTTCGTTATTTTGATCTGGCTGGACAGCCCGGGGCCGGTGTTCTATGGGAATGAGCGCATGGGCGCGGGCGGACGGAAATTCAAGGTCTGGAAACTGCGCAGCATGAAGGTGAATGGCGACCAGATACTGGCGCGCCATTTGGCTGAGAATCCGGCCGCAGCCCTCGAATGGCACGCTCATCAGAAGCTGAAGCGCGATCCGCGCATTACGCGTGTCGGCGCCATTATCCGCAAGACCAGCATCGACGAATTGCCTCAATTGTGGAATGTCGTTTTTGGGCAGATGAGCCTGGTGGGTCCCCGTCCGCTGCTCGAAAGCCAAATCGGTCTTTATGGGCCGAGTTTCAGCCTGTACAAACAAGTTCGTCCTGGCATCACCGGCCTGTGGCAGGTCTCCGGACGCAACGAACTGGCCTTCCAGGAAAGGGTTAAACTAGATAAGTACGTTATCCAGAACTGGTCTGTCTGGCTGGATCTTTACATCCTGGCGAGAACGCTGGCCGTTGTGCTTACCGCCAAAGGTGCTTATTAGTGGTATAGAAAAGCTGAAAAGCTGCGACAATCAAAGCAAGGGGGTTTTTGCATGACTCGCGGATTAGCCGTATCCAAGCATCAGCCGCGCATCGCCACCATCAATGTCAGCGCGTTTAGCATTTCCATTCGCATCCTGTTTGTGGTTGCCGTCGCGGCCCTGGTTATTTCCGAACTGACCCCGATCCCGGTCTGGCCGCCGCCGATTTATTATCCCTATCAATTTTTGAAGCTGGCCGGCTTTGTGATTATCGGGATACTGACGCCGCTGGCGTTTTGGCGATTTAACGCCTTAAATCGCGGCTTGATGTACGCCGCTTTCTCGGCCGCGTTTGTCGAATCGATGCAGGCGATTGTGAATCGCGGCCATGCGTTTCACTGGTATGAACTGGTGGTGAAGCTGGCTTTGATTCTGTTTGGCTTTTCGGTTGGCCTGGATATACGGTATGAAAGACAGATCAAGATTGGGCCGGTTCAACTGATACTACACGGCCCGCGATAGGGTGAGTTTCGATTGATTTTAAAGGGCGGATTACCTGTCAAGGCAATCCGCCTTTTGCTATTTAGTACCGTCCCACGCAGCCATAACTTACCGCGCCTGTCACGGCTGTGGCGAAGTTGATGGTCATGGAGTTGTTGCTGGGGTACGTGATCCAGTGCCGGTTGCCGCTGCCTTGGTCGAATTGCGGTTCGGCCCAGCATT
>Ga0209208_10008211_pt1 | contig 13965 bp, 16 predicted proteins | sample S1TSphfallax_3_FD_187694 | JGI IMG/M metagenome (GOLD analysis project Ga0209208, IMG submission 187694) | Host-associated microbial communities from peat moss isolated from Minnesota, USA - S1T2_Fd - Sphagnum fallax MG (SPAdes) (version 2) | ecosystem: Host-associated > Plants > Peat moss >...
TAGCCCATCTCCAGCAGCTTGCGGATGGCCTCGCGGCCGTCGTCGCCGTAGTTGATGGTGCGCTCGTTCACATACATGCCGACGAAGCGGTTGGCGAGGTTGGCGTCCAGGTCGCGGGCGAACTGCATGGCATACTCCAGCGCCTGGTCGCGGTGCTCCATCGCGTGGCGGATGCTGTCGCGCAGCGCCTGGGTGGCGACGGTCTGCACCTCGCGGCCCAGGGAGCGCTTGATCGCATTGCCGCCCAGCGGCAGCGGAAGTCCGGTCTGCTCATCCCACCAGGCGCCAAGGTCGAGGATCTTGCGCAGGCCGTCGCGCGCGTAGGTCAGCTGCCCCTCGTGGATGATGAGACCTGCGTCGAACTCGCCCGCCAGCACCGCCGGGATAATCTTGTCGAATTCCACGGTCGCGGTCTCGATCTCCGGGGCGAAGAGCTTCAGCGTGAGGTACGCCGTGGTCAGCGTGCCGGGGACGGCGATGCGCAGCTTCTTCACCTCGTCCAGAGTGTAGGGCCTGGCCGCGACGATCATGGGGCCGTACTTGTCACCCACGCTGCCGCCGCACGCCATCAGCGTGTAGTTTTCCTGGATATAGGGGTAGGCGTGGAAGCTGATCGCGGTCACATCGTAGTAGGGGTCGTCCATCGCGCGCCGGTTCAGCGTCTCGATGTCGGTGAGGGTGTGGGTGAACTTATAGCCGGGCACGCGCACCTTATTGGTGGCGAGGCCGTAGAACATGAAGGCGTCGTCGGAATCCGGGCTGTGCGCGACCTTGATCTCGCGCACTTCGTTCTCCGCTGCTGAAGTTTTGGGGGTCGCTGTCTTTGCTGCTGTCGCTGGGCTCATCTGTTCCTAACTATAGTCTTCCGCGGCCATGGCTGTGGCTTGGGTCACCATGCCGAGGACCGCGCCATGTGCCGGCGTTCGAGACGCACCGGTGGCTTGTGTTCAGATGCGCCGAACCCGCGCGAGGGTGCTGTAGATCCCGGCGGCCACCACGACCTTGACTGCTTCGCTGGGCAGAAACGGTCCCAGTGCGGCGATCCAGACCCGATGCAGGCCGGCGGCTGTCGCGGGCAGGTGGGCCCAGTGCATCAGCCAGCCTGCGCCGCAGAGGAACAGTACCCCCACCGCCGCCACGCCGCCCAGCAGCGCTGCCGTGAAACGCGGAAGCCGCGGCTCCAGCCGCCGGGTGAGACCGCCCACGACCGCCACAACCAACGGATACGCCATCAGGAAGCCGCCCGTGGGCCCCAGCAGCTGGGCCGCGCCGCCCGGCCCGGTGGGGCTGAATACGGGCAGTCCGCAAAGGCCTTCGGCCAGGTAGGCGAACATGGTCAGCATCCCGGCCCACGGCCCCAGCGCCAGGCCGACGCCCAGCACGGCCAGCGGCTGCAGCGTCAGCGGCACGGGGGTAAACGGCAGCGGCACGGCCACATGGGCCGCCGCGGCGACCACCGCGGTCGCCGCCAGCCCCAGCACAATCCTGCCCGGCAGCGTGGCTGCCAGCTCCATCCCGTGGCCTGCGCGTGTCTCCGTCGCAACTGTCTGCATCGTTTCCATCCTTAGCCTTCGATTCCTGTTCCTACAATCGATTTCCTGTTGCTGCGCTCGATTCCTGTTGCTGCGTTCGCTTGCACCATCCGGGCTTTCGCTACATTCGGGACTGCTGGGCCGCCTGCGCCGCAGCCGCATCCGCCAGGCGCTTGCTCTGAAGCCGCCGCCGCGTCCGCCGCACATGCTGCACGATCGCTATCGTGGCCCATAGCAGTGCAACAAACGCCACGATCGAGATGACGAGAAGGACCTTCATGACGAACCTCATCAGAATAGCAAAGCGCGCACTTCGCCGTGGCTCCGCCCCTGCTTCTGTCCGCGGCCGCGGAGCGGGAGCAGCCTGCACTATCGACAACTCTGGTTCCCTCTGCGCGTTTCCTTCTCCGCGCATCTGCATCTCGCGCGATACTGAGGCTGTCGTAAGGCTCGTTGTGAGCGAGTCCGCGAACTCTTCCGCGAGCCGGTCTGCGATGCAGGTCTTCGTGCCGGTCTTCAAACCGGATCTTACGGAATTGGCGGAATGCAGGAGTCCACGCACCGTGCCTACCCCCACCCACAACACAGCGATCGTCGCCCGGCTGCCGCGCACGCCCGGCACCGCGGGCTCGCGCGTATATCTGTGGCGTCGGCGCTTGGCCACGGTGGCGGCCACCGCGCTGGCGCTGGTGATGGCCTACGGTGTGGTGTTTGGGCACAACGGGCTCACCGCCTTCGCGCATAAGCGTGAGGAGGCGCGCATGCTCGAGGCGGAGCGTGAGCGGCTGCAGCGCGAGAACGAGCGCCTGCGGGGCCACGTTGAGCGCTTGCGCACCGACCCCGCGGCCATTGAGCACCAAGCCCGCGCCGGGATGCGCCTTGCACGCCAGGGTGAGGTCATCCTTGTAGTGCAGCCGACGGCCCCCGACCCTACGCAGCCTGCCGCGGCCAAGTAGCCGGCTGCCGCTTACGACCCCTGTACGCCAGGGTTCGTGAGGGGCGGCCACACGGTAGCATAGAGTGCAGGAGACCGCACTGCCCAACCCTCTGCAATCCTTCCTCGCTGTCGCCGCTGTGCAACTGGTGGCTTCGGCCGCCGTGCTCAGCCTGCACCGCCGCCAGCCATGGCTGCAGAAGGCGCTGCCGGTCGCGATCGCGCTGGCGGTAGGTGTTCTGCTGGCCACGGGCACGGCCCATCTGCTGCCGGAGGCGGTCGCGACGCTGGGCAATCGGCCCGCGCTGTGGGCGGTCTTTGTGCTCACGTTGCTGGCGCTGTATAGCGTCGAGCGGCTCTTCCAGCTTGCCTCCGGCGTGCCTGCCGAGCCCGACGCCTCGCGCGACGCAGCGGGGACCGCACCCAACGTAGGGCCGCCGCATCCGTTGGCCCATCATGGTCACCGACATGCAGCGCGTCCGGCCGCGTTGCTGTTCGGCAGCTTGACCCACTCGCTCGTCGATGGAACCGGCATCGCCGCTGCGTTCACGCTCGACCTGCGTTTGGGCTGGGTCACCGCGCTCGCGGTGGCGCTGCATGAGGTGCCGCATCGCCTGGGCGACTTTGCCGTGCTGCTGCACCTGGGCCTGGGGTGGGGCCGCGCCGCGGCGCTGGCCATCGCCGCCGGCGGCTCCAGCCTGCTGGGCTGGCTGCTGGTGGTTCTGCTCGGCGAGGCCGGCAGCGCCCGGGTCGCGTGGCTGTTGCCCATCAGCGCCGCGAGCTTCCTCTATATTTCTCTAGTCGATCTGCTGCCGGAGCTGGCCGCTCCCTCGCCGTCCGCGCAGCCGCGTTCGCTGGAGGTCTTCGCGCAGCTGGCCGCGCTGGCCGCCGGCATCGCGCTCGGCCTTGGACTCACTCATCTTCCTGGAGCCTGAACTATGCGCATCGGCATCGACCTTGGCGGCACAAAAATCGAAGGACTCGCGCTGGAGGATGGCGGCCGCGAGCTCACGCGGCTGCGCGTGCCCACGCCGCGCGACGACTATGAGGCCACGCTGGCCGCCATCGCCGGCCTGGTGCATGCGCTCGAGGCCGAGCACCGAGCGGCCCTGGCGGGCAGAACCGCTACGGTCGGGGTCGGTATTCCCGGCACCATCGTCCGCGCCACCGGCCTGGTGAAGAACGCGAACTCCACCTGGCTCAACGGACATCCTCTGGAGCACGACCTGGCCCGCACGCTTGGGCGCGAGGTGCGCTGCGCCAACGACGCCAACTGCTTCACCCTGAGCGAGGCCACCGACGGCGCAGCCGCGGGCCACCGGCTGGTCTTCGGCGTCATCCTCGGCACCGGCTGCGGCGGCGGCATCGCGGTGGCTATGGACGAGGCTGCCGATACGGGCGCGCCCGTGCGGTTGCAAGTCCACGCCGGGCGCAATGGCCTGGGCGGCGAGTGGGGGCACACGCCGCTGCCCTGGGCCACAGCCGATGAGCTGCCCGGTCCTGCCTGCTACTGCGGCCACAGCGGCTGCCTGGAACAATGGATCTCCGGCACTGGGTTCGAGGCCGAGTTCCAGCGCGTGACCGGCCGCCGCCTGCGCGCCGCCGCCATCGCCGCCGCCGCGGCGGAGGGCGACGCCGAGGCCGGCGCAGCGCTGGAGCGGTTGCTCGACCGCATCGCCCGTGGGCTGGCTGTGGTGGTCGATATCCTCGACCCCGACGCCTTCGTGCTGGGCGGCGGCCTCTCCAACCTCGACATCCTCTACTCCGGCGGACTGGCCGCGCGGCTGGGCGGCTACTGCTTCGGCGGTGGGGCGGAGACGCCGATCCTGCGCCACATGCATGGCGACTCCAGCGGCGTACGCGGCGCGGCGTGGTTGTGGCCACGCAGCTAGAGTGCTGCGCCGCCTGCTGGAGGAGTGGAAGAAGAAGTAGTAGCCGAACCCACAGAACTCAGAGACCCAGCGCCGCCGGCCACTCCAGCGCGCTGCCCACGGTCGCGTCCGGTCGCGCGGCCGCCAGCGCCTCCGGCGCAAGCCCGAAGCTGCAGCCCAGCGCCCGCGCACCGCAGCGTCGCGCCGTCTCCACATCCACACCTGAGTCGCCGACCATCACCGTCTCCTCGGGCCGCACACCGGCCTCGGCGATCAGCGTCCGCAGCCCCTCGGGGTCAGGCTTCTTCGTTGCAAACGAGTTGCCGCCGTAGACCTGGAAGAAGAACGGCATCACGCCCAGCCCGGCGCAGATCTCGCGGGAGACACGCACCGGCTTGTTCGTAAGAACGGCCATGGGCAGCTGCGGCCGCCGCGCACGGATCTCCCGCAGCGCCTGCATTACGCCGGGATAGAGCCGTGTGTTGTCCAGCTTGTGCGCAGAGTAGTGCGCAATGAAGCGGTCGTACGTCACGGTGAAGAGTGCTTCCTCTTCGGGGTTCCGCTGTGCGGGAGTCGTCGGCGTCGCGCCGGCCGCGAGCGCGCGCCGCACCAGCGCTGCCGCTCCGTCGCCGATGTAGCCGGCGATCTGCGGCTGCGGCAGCCCAGGCCGGCCTACCTGTGCCAGCGCCGCATTCACCGCCAGGCACAGGTCCAGCGAGGAGTCGATCAGCGTGCCATCGAGGTCGAAGACCACTAGCTGCGGGGTCGGCATTCTAGGGCGCTGCCTGTGGCTTCGGCTTTGCGGTGAGGCATGGCGTGGAGGTCCACTGCATCCGCGTCAGCAGCCACGCACCGTCCGGCTGCCGCTCCCAAAAGAAGCTGTACCCACCGCACATCTGCTGGGATATCCCGGTGGCGCGGGTGCGCAGCGTTTCGCTGTAGTCTCCGGTCTCGATCGCCAGTGTGCCCGCCTGGGTGGGATCGCCGCCGAGCGCGCCGCCGGTGTCGTGCAGCGACAGGTCGGAGTCGTAGGTGGCAAAGGCCTGCGCGAAGAGCGTGCGCCGGGCGTCGGCGGTGGCGAACGACTTGCCGGTGGGGTCGATGAAGGCCGCGTGCGGCATGAACAGCGCCAGAATGTCCTCCAGCTTCTTGTCGCGCATATCGTCGACGAAGCGCTGGGTAGGCAGCGGAGGCATCATCACCGCGGCCGGTGCGGCGGGCGTCCGCACCGGCTGTTGCAGCAAGATCGCCGCGGCGAGCAGGAGACTCATATAGCCCACGATACCCGACAGTCTGCTTCGGGGAAAGACGAGAGGTTAAGAGGCGATCTCGATGTTGCCGGAGCCCGTGCGTACCTGCAGCGGCGGGCCGCCGCCGTGGATCGGCGCGGTCATGTGGTGGCGCGAGTTCTCGCCCTGTTGCGGCGCCCCGGGGTAGCGCACCCGGATGTCGCCCGAGCCGGTGGAGGCCTCCAGGTTGAAGTGCGCGTCCGGGCCCAGCCGCAGGGTGATGTTGCCGGAGCCGTTCTCAAGCTGCGCCGGCCCATTCAGTCGCCCTTCAGCCTCGATGTTGCCGGAGCCCGTGCGCGCGGTCAGCGTGCCCTGTAGCCCGTGGATGTGGATGTTGCCCGAGCCGGTGCGCGCTTTCACGTCGCCCTGGCCGGCCTGGTCCAGCTCGATATCGCCCGAGCCCGACACCAACTCCGCCGGCCCTGTGAGTCCGCGCACCTGCAGGTTGCCGGAGCCGCTGCTGGCCGCGAGGAACCGTCCCACGCCCTCGGTTGCGATGTCGCCGGAGCCGCTGTGCAGGTTCAGCGCCGTGCCGACCGGGGTGGTGATGTCGTATTCGATGTCGATGTGGTTGCTGGTGTCGTGGCCGGTCAGCCCGGCCAGGTCGCCTACGCGCACGGTGTTGCCCTCCTGCACGATGGGAGGGTGCGCTTCGATGCGCTGGATCAGCGCGTCGTCGCTGCCGCCCAGCAGGTTCCAGCCGGAGCGGAGGCGCGCCACAATGTGGATCTGGCTGCCGCCGCCGGCATGGACGGTGATGTTGCCCGCGCCGTTGGTCACGTACAGGTCGGGCGTCGCGGAGACGTTCAACGTGCGCTCGAAGCGGCCATCGGCGAACGCCGCGTTCGAGACCGCCAGCAGTCCCACCGCCAGCAGCATCTTGAGTTTCATCGGTTTCATGGAGGAGCACCTCTGTAGGCGTATACGCAATAGGCGTCGTCGAGGTTCCTGGTCAGCCACCCAGCCACTCAGGCGTACTTGCGCAGCACGCCCAGCACCTTGCCCTGGATGCTGACGTTAGTCGCCGGCGCATAGATCGGCGCCATCTCCGCATTGGAGGGCTGCAGGCGCACCAGGTTGCCCTCGCGGTAGAAGCGCTTCAGCGTGGCATCGGTGCCATCGATCAGCGCGACGACGATCTCGCCTTCGCGCGCGGTCCGCGTCCGCTCCACCAGCACGTAATCGCCGGAGACGATGTGCTCATCGCGCATGGAGTCGCCGCGCACCTCGAGGGCGAAGACCTCGCGGCTGCCGATGATGTCGCCCAGCGAGATCGTCTCCGCGCTTTCGATCGCCTCCACCGGCCGGCCGGCGGCGATGCGCCCCAGCAGCGGCAGCCGGTCCATCGCCCGGCGCGCGCCGCGCTGCGGCAGCACATCGATGGAGCGGCTGCGGTTGTGCGCCCGCTGCAGCAGCCCTTTGTTCTGCAGGTTGGTTACGTGCTTGTGCACCGTTGCCAGCGAACTGAGCCCCAGCCCCGCGGCGATCTCCTCATACGACGGCGAGTAGCCGTGCGAGGCAGTGAAGCTGGAGAGAAAGTCGATGACCTCTTTTTGCCGACGTGTAATCGCCATGGCTGTCATTCTAGCGAATAAAAAGCGAACCGCAACCGAAATCTGCGACGCGGGCTGTGGGGAACCTTTGGGGCCACTCCCGACCTGTCCCAAATCGGACGCCATCGCCTGAGTTCTGCTTTGGCACTCTGTCCCAGCATCTTCGCCAGGGAGGGTGTGCTCGACCGCTCGGCGCAGCAACCTACATAAGTCAGGAAGACAACTTGAGACACTATCGTGCAGGTTGCAGGAGTTGCGCATGCGTGTGCTTGTTGTCGAAGACGATCGGGCCCTGGGCGGCTTTCTGAAGAAGGGCCTGATGCTGGAGGGCCATGAGGTCGACTGGGTGGGCGACGGGCAGACGGCGCTGGACCTGCTGGCGGTGCAGCTGCCCGACCTGATCGTGCTCGACCTCAGCCTGCCGCGTCGCGACGGCATGGAGGTGCTGGAAGCCCTGCGCGGCCGGCTGGAGGATACCGCCGTGTTGGTGCTCACCGGGCGCAGCCAGGTGGAAGAGCGCATCCGCTGCCTCAACCTCGGTGCCGACGACTGTCTGCTGAAGCCCTTCAGCTTCCACGAGCTCTCCGCCCGCTGCCGCGCCATCCTGCGGCGGCGGGAGCGCTTCGCCAACCCGGTGCTTGCGTCCGCCGGTCTGGAGATGGACCGCATGCAACGCACCGTGCGCCTGGAAGGCATGGCGCTGGAGCTGACCATGCGCGAGTTTGCGTTGCTGGAGAGCCTGCTGCTGCATCGCGGCGTGTGCCGCTCGCGCGCGGAGCTGCTCGCCGAGGTCTGGCAGAGCGTCCCGGCCGAACCGGCCAAGATCTCGCCCAACACCATGCCCAACGTCACGCCCAATGTGGTCGATGTGTACATCACCTACCTGCGCCGCAAGCTCTGCGCGCTGGACCCCGCGGCGGGCTCACGGATTGAGACCGTGCGCGGCGCCGGCTACCGCCTGCGTCCGCCGCGCGAGCCTGTCGCCGCCACGACGTCGTTGCTCTTGGTCGTACCCAAGGCTGCGTGATGGCGGTGCAGGGCCGTCTTCCATCCTTGCCCATTCCATCGCTGGAGTCCGCTATGTCTACCTCTGTATCCGCAGCCCTGCCTCTGTTGCTTGAGGAGCTCGAGCTGGATCTCCACGACCTGGTGCAGCCGCTGATGACGCTGCAATGCCGGCTGGAGATCGCGCAGATGCTCGCCGACCCGCACAGCGTGGACCAGGCCGTCGCGGGCGCGCTTGACGACGCCGCCAGGGCCTGCGCCTGTGTGCAACGTCTGCGCGACCGGCTGCGGCTCTCGCGCGGCGAGTCTGCGGCGGATATTGAGGCCAACCCTCGTTGATCCTGCACGGGCGGCTGCAAGGCCGCCACCCAGGGGAGGACCACGATGGCCGTTCGCCCGTCCGCGCAAGGCCCCAGCATCGTGCTCGCCAGCGCCGACCCCGTGCTCCGTCGCCGGCTCGCCGAGAGCCTGCGACCCATGCGCTGGCAGGTGCGTGAGGCGGCCGGCGGCGCTGAGGCGCTGGCGCTCTTTGAAGCGCACATCCCCGACGCCCTGCTGCTCGATCCCTGGCTGCCGGACCTCGATGTCCGTGAGCTCGCCGAAAGCATCCGCGTGCTCTACCCCGGCGTCGACCTGCTGCGCATCGACTCCGGCCCCATGCCGGGCTGCCGGCCCAGCGCCCGCCGCAATGAGCTGCTGCACGCGCTGCGCGAGCTGCACGCCGAGAACGCTGCCGCCGCAGCCGTTTCCTTCGCAGCCACTCCCGTCGCAAACGAGACGCCGCCGCTGGTCCCCAAACTTGCCTCTTCGGCCGAGGCCATACCAGCCGCGAGCGCCGCCCCGCATGGACCGCCGTCTACGCCCATCGAGGGCATGGTCGGCGAAGGCGCGGCCATGCGCGAGCTCGTCCACCTCATCCGCCTGGTCGGACCACGCAACACCACCGTCCTTATAGAAGGCGAGACCGGCACCGGGAAGGAGCTGGTCGCGCAGGCGCTGCACCGGCTAAGTCCACGCGCCGGTCGGCCCTTTGCTGTGCTCAACTGCGCGGCGATCCCGGAGACGCTGTTGGAGGCCGAGCTCTTCGGCCACACCCGCGGCGCCTTCACCGGCGCAGTCGCCGCACGCACCGGCCGCATCGAGGCCGCGCATGGCGGTTCGCTGCTGCTCGACGAGATCGGCGAGATGCCGCTCGCGCTCCAGCCTAAGCTTCTGCGCTTCCTGGAGTGCGGCGAGATCCAGCGCGTGGGCGACAACGAGACCCTGCATGTCGATGTGCGTGTGATCGCGGCGACCCACCAGCCGCTGGAGACGCGCGCCAGCGAGGGCCGCTTCCGGCTGGACCTCTACCATCGCCTCGCCGTGTTTCCCATCGAGGTGCCGCCGCTGCGCGAGCGCCGCGAGGACATTCCGGCGCTGGCGCGCCACTTCCTCGCTACACTGGCCCGCACCGGCCCGGCCAAGCGGCTCACCCCGGCCGCGCTGGAGATGCTCGTCGCCCACCCGTGGCCCGGCAATATCCGCGAGCTGGCCCATGTGCTGGAACGCGCCACCATTCTCGCCGGCGACGCGCCGCTGCTGGAGCCGACCCACATCCGCGTGCGCCGCTCCCACCGTTCCTGAGAGATCTCTCAGGAACGGGTGCAGTTTCCTTGGCCCACTCACAGGCAAGCCCCTGCATGTTTGGCACGCCGCATGCTCTCTACGTGTGTGTAAGAGAGGTAGGGCCCCCCGATGAACACCCCCGCGATACAGAGCTTCCTTCCACCGTCTCCCGCAGCCTTCCCGATGCCGTTCCCGGCGCCGGCTGCGCGGACCCCAGCCGAGCGCGACAGCCTGCTGCTCGAACATCTCCCGACGGTGCGCTACATCGCGCGCCGCATCCATGAACGGCTGCCCAACCACATCGAGCTCGACGACCTGGTCTCGGCGGGCGTCGTCGGCCTGATCGACGCTGCCGCCAAGTTCGACGCCACCAAGCAGGTGCAGTTCAGGAGCTATGCGCAGTTCCGCATCCGCGGCGCCATCCTGGATTCGCTGCGGTTGCTCGATTGGAGCCCGCGTGAGCTGCGCCGCAAGGGCCGCACGGTCAAGGAGACGGTGCACGCGCTCACCCACCGGCTGGGCCGCGCGCCGCTCGAGGGCGAGCTCGCCCAGGCCATGCAGATTTCGCTCGAGCAGATGCAGCAGCTGCTGGGCGACCTCAACGGGCTGGAGGTCGGCAGCCTCGACGCCGAACTCAGCGAGGACTCCGGCGATACCCAGATGAGCAATGTGCCCGCCTCCATCGAGGACGAGCCGCTCTTCCGCTGCCTGCAGGGCGAGACCCGCCAGCGCCTTATCGACGCCATCGAAGGGCTGCCCGAGAAGGAGCGCATGGTGCTGACGCTCTATTACTACGAGGAGATCACGATGAAGGAGATCGGCCTTACGCTCGGCGTGGTGGAGTCGCGCGTCTCGCAGCTACACTCGGCGGCGGTCAAGCGCCTGCGCGCCAGCCTGGTGCAGACCGCGCCGCCGTACCGCACCAATTCCATGCCTGCAGCACGGAGCCACGCCGCTCCGTGCAAGTCGTCGATCCCGGAATGCGTTCGCTTCGCCATACCCGCGCTGGCCTGATTCGCAAGCCGCAACCCCAACCCGATCCACGAAGGAGATACCTCCATGAGCCAGAACCACTTGAACAGTCCTGTCCCTACGTCGAACTCGACCCACCTGGGCACGCGCGCCTCCACGGTCTTCGGCATCGAGCGCGAGTTCCTCGTCTTCAGCCTCGGCAGCCTGCTTGGGCTGCGCGGTACGCCCGGCGCTGCCTCCTCCGTGGCGCTGCACGCCGCCTCATCCGCGGCGGTGCACGTTCATGGGGAGGCCGCGCACACGGCGACGCAGACTGTCTAAAGCCAGGCAGCGCAGAAAAACGAAGCCGAGCCTCAAGGGGTCCTTAGTAAAGTTTTCTTAGCGCGTTCCGATACATGCAGTGAGCTGGAGGATGGATGCTGTGAGATGGAGGAACGTGTGATGGTCCCTTTCCCCACCCCTGCCGTTGCAGAACTGCGTGGCGAGACGCCGGCCATTCCGGACCCGCAAGAACCGGACCCGCGCGAGAGTGAACAGGCGCGGTTGGAGCGCATCGCTCTGCTGCGTGTGAGCATCGCGGCCGGCGCCTACCATGTGCCCGCGGACGAGCTGGCGACAGCGCTGTTCAAACGCAGCGACGAAGGCTTACAGGTTGCCGCTCCCGACTCGCGCTAAGTCCGCAGCGACGGTGTTGCCGGCTCGATCACTGCGGAAAGGGCACAAACATCGCCGAGCAGGAGGGCATCGTGCGCTTGCCCGGCTTGCCGCGCGCGGTGGAGTCCTTCCCGGTGAGCTGGAAGTTCACCGGCCCCGGCCCCAGCAGGAGGTCCGTGTGGTCGATATTGAACTTGTAGCCGCTCACCGCGTCCAGCAGCACCACGCCGTCGAACTGGATGCCGATGCGGTGCGTCGTATCGAACCCGCTCAGCTGGATGCGGCCGCCGCCCGAGATGCGGACATCGCGCAGCACGATGTCGCGATATACCGGCAGCAGGTTGGTGGCGCTGCCGGGATATTCGTAGTCCGTATACATGTCGATCGGCGCCTTCGAGCCGCGGACGCAGATGTCGTCGTACACCACGTCCTGCACCAGGCCGCCGCGGGAGGGGTTGCTCTTGATGCGCAGCGCGGAGTCATCGCCCTCGAGCGAAAGGTCGGTGACGCGGATGGCGCTGACGCCGCCTTCGGTCTCCGAGCCGATCGACATGCCGTGGCCCCAGTAGAAGTGGTTGTGCACCACGCTCATATGCGTCACCGGGCCGTCGCCGCCCTTGATGGCGACATTGTCGTCGCCGGTGCGGATGTAGCTTTGGGTGATGGTGATGTCGCTGGAGGCGCTGGGGTCCACGCCGTCGGTGTTGCGCGCGGTGCGCGGCGTATCGATCTTCAAACCCCATACGGTAAAGCCATCGCCGTGGTGGTAGGTGACGTGGAAGTTGGCGGCGTTCTTCAGCGTGATGCGGTAAAGCGTGAAGTTGTCGCTGTGGTCCATCTCGATCAGCCGGGGCACCTGCTGGCGGCCGCTGGCGCGGGCGTCGTTGGCCAGGTCCCACCAGCTCTTGACGGCCTCCTTGCCGTTGACCAGCAGGCGCGAGCCGCCGCGGCCATCGATGACGCCGTCGCCCATGATGCCGGCGCCGGGCGCATTGTCGGCGACGATCAGCGTGCGGCAGCCGGCGTGTTGGTCGTCGACCTTGCCGCAACTGCCCGGGGAGACCTCATACACCTGCGGGTCGCGCGAGCCGTACACCGTCACGCCCTTGTCGACCAGCAGCGTAACGCCTGTGCGCAGCTGCACCGGGCCGAGCAGGAAGGCGTTCCTGGGGCCCTCGGCGGCCAGCTCCAGCGCGTGGCCGGGGGCGCAACCGTCCAGCCCCTGCTGCACGCGCTCAGTATCGAGCTTGCTCTCATCGGCCGGGTCGAGCCCATTGGCTGACCCCGGGTGCGCCACCAGTTTCGCGTTCAGTGTCGCGCATACGGGCGGGAGGGTGGGCTCAGTGACGGTGCGGCGGTCCTGCGCATGCGCTGCGCCTCCCGCCGCTAACAGCGATGCGCACGCGGCGAACGATGTCGCTGCCATCCAGCCATTCTTCATGCGCCTCGCCTCAGGCTTACTCAGGGTTTGGGTTTTACGGGGGCAGTTGTCGCAAGGGCCGTGCCTTCACTGCTGATGCCGGGGACACTGCTGCTGCCAGGGAAGGGAACGAACATGGCAGCGCACGAAGGCAGCTCGCGCGAGACCAGCTGGCCGCGTACGGTGGAGTCTTCGCCGGTGAGCTGGAAGTTCACCGGTCCAGGGCCCAGCACAATGTCCGAATGCCGCGCCATGAACTTGTACTTCGCATTGGGGTCGGCGAGGATCACGCCATCGAACTGGATGCCGATGCGGTGGGATTCGTCCAGCCCGAGCAGCTGTACCTTGCCTCCGCCGGAGATGCGGACGTTGTGCAGCACGATGTCGCGGTAGACCGGCTCGCGGCTGTGGGTATCGCCCGGCTTGTTGTAGGCCGTGTCCAGGATCAGCGGGGCCTTGGAGTTGCGGATACATACGTTGTCATAGATCACCTCGCGCACCAGGCCGCCGCGGGAGGGATTGCTTTTGATGCGGATGCCGTTGTCCGGCCCGTCCAGCGAGAGGTCCGAGACGAACACCCCGGTGATGCCGCCGTCGGTCTCGGAACCGATCGACATCCCGTGGCCCCAGTAGAAGTGGTTATGCACCACGCTGACGTTTTTGGTGCCGCCGTTGCTGGCCTTGATGGCCACGTTATCGTCGCCGGAGCGGATGAAGGATTCGGTGATGGTGATGTTCTTGGAGCGGCTGGGGTCGATGCCGTCGGTGTTGCGCGCGGTTTTGGGGGTGTCGATCTTAATGCCCCAGACCGTCAGCCCGTTGCCGTGATGGAAGGCAAGGTGGAAGTTCGGCGAGTTCTTCAGGGTGATGCGGTAGGCGGTAAAGTCGTCGGTGTAGTCGGTGTCGATCATGCGCGGCACCATCTGCTTGCCGCCCTTGCGTGCGTCTTCGGCCAGGTCCCACCAGCTCTCGGGACCGTCGGCGGAGCCGCTGGGCGTGACCAGCAGCAGCTTGGCGCCGCCGCGGCCGTCGATGGCGCCGTCCCCCATGATGCCGGAGTTCTTGGCGCGCTTGGCATAGATCAGTGCACGGCAGCCGGACTTCTCACCCTCATCGCCCACGCGGCCGCA
>Ga0209208_10008212_pt1 | contig 13965 bp, 8 predicted proteins | sample S1TSphfallax_3_FD_187694 | JGI IMG/M metagenome (GOLD analysis project Ga0209208, IMG submission 187694) | Host-associated microbial communities from peat moss isolated from Minnesota, USA - S1T2_Fd - Sphagnum fallax MG (SPAdes) (version 2) | ecosystem: Host-associated > Plants > Peat moss >...
CTCTCAATTTCTCCCCATTGGATTGCCCATATGTTTTAAGGATTAGTGTTCAGCAAGCAGTCACACCTTTATTCATAGACTACCTACCTATCCATAAGAATAGAGACTTTGTTTTCTCTTATTTTTGCTATGCCTTGCAATGTGGGTTCCTGAACATTTTAAGACGCTTGCATTTTCGCCAGTGGCAATGTCTCAAATGGTCAACATAGACTTAAGAATACCGTCTCTCCCTGTAAGAAGTTGGCTGCACAAAGTCAGTCCTTTATGTGTGAACCTTTCTCTCTATTTCTCCATATTCACAGGGAATGAGACAGGTGGTTGCTGCTCAACCTTCTCAAATCTGGGGCTCTGTTTGGCATCTGTCCTAAATTCTCAGTAATTCCATTTCCTGCTTGTTCTTGGAAAACTGTTGCAGGCCTGACAGCCTTGATCTGTGCCCACCCTACCATGTCTCCATAAATGGAACAAAGATATATCGTGAGGATACAACTGGTTTCCCCTACTCAGCATACCATCTCTATTGTTCCCCACCGAATGCAGCATATGCAGAGAGTCCTGCCATGGCATGTGATCCCTATAGCAATCCACAGGCACAAGAGATTGTTCAGTTGCTTCCACACCCTGAGTGGGCTGTTCATGGTTATCCTTCAAAACAGGGGGATGGGTGGGTTGGTGACTCCTGCACATGGACACTTGATGTTGGTGCATTGTCCAATCGTCTCTACTTTTACCAGGTACCCTAATTGTTGTCCATGGTTTAGCAGTTTCATCGTCTTTATGTTGTGACGTGTCTGTTCAACTTGATGTCATGCATTCTTCCTTGTCTTTTTGGTCCCTCCTCTTAATTTGGTTGTTTGCTCTATTTGTATCGCAGGATCCTGGGACAGAACAGGCTATACGGTTTGGCCATCAATTGATGTAGGGACTGAGATGTTCAATGCTGATAATTCTGACACAGCTGAGTGGACCCTCAGTGACTTTGATGTTCTTATTCCATGAGATTCATTTGTGACTGCTTCATGACATGGGTCTGCCTTTATGGTGTAGTCACATATCTTCAATTCCAGTTTACAGCTTCATATGATTACTTGATTCAGAGCATTCATACCAGTCAGTGATGTTGATATAAGGGGGAAGTCAATGGATGTTAGGTTCTCCAACACTCTGCCACAAAACTTGTGGCTTTCCTCATCCATTTTTGCATAAGGTTGTGCATTTATTGTACTTCTCAAGAGACTAACACAGCTCCCAATTATACTATTGGCAGAGGGGCAGTAACTCACTTGCCTCGTAACTTGCTTCAATGAATGGTAAAACTAGGTTTCTAGATATGTTCATGCAAGATTTTAGTGCAGATTGACTGAGTGCTCTCACAATTATCCATCCACTTCCACCAATTTCAAATGAATTTCACCAGCTTGTTGGGTAATTAACACATGGTTGTCAAGCTCATTGCAACTTTCTATGAGTGAAGTGATATTGTGTTCAAATATTGCTGATATGAAGGTGAGCAAATGACCAAAACCAGGGTGGGAGAGACTGTGGTGACATTTCGAGGTCACTGATTCCTGTGATTGTATGGTCATTGACAATGTCAATAACTTCAATAACTTCAAAATGCACCTGACTGTCCACAACCGCTAAGTGAGATCAGCATTCCTGTTTGTGTTTGGAAGTTGTGACAATATACTTTGGTAATGACTCTTGACAAGGATGTGATCACAAAAACACTATTCTGTCTAGGGACTTGTGCTTCTGGATGGTATTTGTATCATTTAGAATGATTGTATAGATCCCTTGCCTGGCTGTGAAATTTCTTGTGCCTTTGTTTGCACTTGTTTGTTTATCCAACAGTTTGTTTGCAGGAACTGATATGTTTATTGGATGGTTGGGATGCATGACTTCTGGTGACCCTTCATTCTTTGCAGGTCTTCAGTAGATGTGGCAAAGCTTCTTAATACTCTTTGCTTGTGCTTTTCTTCCTCCTGTCTTCTTGTGCTTGCTGCCTGGAGCTTCTCAAAATGTCTCTTTTGCAGGAAACAAGACTCTTTGGTCAAGGAGGAGGGTTGTAAAACTGGAATTGCCATAAATATGGGTTTGGTGGTCAAGTTTTGCAACACTGTTTGTGTGACAGAAACTCAATGTATTACAAGTTGGAAAATTAATTTCAGTTTAATTATCTCCATCAGAGTTTCATAGAGGTCAGATATCTTGGAGTGATCCATAGATTTATTTGCTTGGATGTATTGGATCTTCCCATCTGTTTACAGATTACTTGAATTTGGCTAATCCCTGACAAATTTTGGAAAGGGCACTGGTGGTATTATACTAATTGGCAGAATTGTGAAAAAAAATTCAGCTTGTTCAAGCTCGGGTGAAGTATGTCACTAATACAGGTATATGGCCCACAAAACATTTGCACCAGAATTTGGTAATGATTGGATAATTGCATGCACAAGATATCAATATATTCTGCATACTACTAGGTGATAGACTTCATAGTACAGTTTATGGCTGTACCATTTAACTCAGGATTTATCAAAAGCTACTGCTTGATCACTCATTGGAAAACCTACAAAACACAAGGAATGCAAGCTTTTCTTTAAAGCTGATGAGTCAAAGTCTATGCACAATGAGTCTGATAAATGTAATTGTCACCTCCTTGAAGGGACTCTAAATTCAAGAGAGATTCTAAATTTCAAAAAAAGATTCTGGATAGAATGGAAAATGCACCACAAAGTCAGTTGGTAGCACCAAATGGAAGCAATGGGTGAAAAACTGGATCTATTCATTGTGTTTTTGAGGCACTGAAAAATCTCCTGTTCAGCAGCAGCAGCAGGGGGACCTGCATTTCTGTAGCCTCTCTCACTCGGACAAGAACATCAGAACATATTTTGGCTTTATGCACATAATATCTGAAAACCAATATCTGAGAATATGAAAATCTAGTGGAGTTGACCATTCATAAACTCCATAGGTGTGACTTGGCAAAACTATGGTGCATCCTTTACTAATGAATAATGCAGACTCCCAAACCGCATAAAATTTGTAGATGGGAAATAAATGGAGGGAGAGAGGGTGGACATGATCTGCAACTCACTCCTTATGTAATTGCAACATTGAATAAAAACTCAAATTGCTCATTCATTGCATCATTAAAGAATTAAAACTAGCAATTTACAACTTAAATATCACAGCCACATGATCATGTGCAAATTGCTCCTTTACTGGAACATCGAACACTAACTCAAGATCCACAATGTGCAAACACCACCACCCTATGATTTGCAACTTGCTCCTTCACTGCAAGATCATATATTAACTAGAGATCCACAGGACGATCATCCCCATACCACTTGATGAACTAAATCCTTGACTAAATCATACACAGATGCATACATGCACATATGAGCCTTGATGCATAAGGCTAAGTTATGTTTGTTTGCAGGTGTGAAGACAAACATAATTGAGATCTAGAGAAAGCTTGCTGACATGGCATTCATTTACTGGCTTTGACAAGGACAGTTAATCTCTGCATCCTCCTGCTTCTTATCAACCACATTTGCCAGCCTTAAAGGTAAGTATACTACCTAGTCCATAGTCACCAAGCACTTGCTATCAATGAGATAGACATACTAGTTTGGCTTTTTCTTTTTTCCTTTTTTTGGGGGTAGGACGTACATGCAGTCAACATTGGCTCTACCTACGTCACTGACAAAAAAAATTTGTGTGTGCCATGTTTTAAACATCATGCATCATGCATCAGGCTTGGTTTGATTCTTACATGCTGACATTGTTTGTGATATAAGAATACCATCCAGGAGACCAGCCACATTCTATGGAGAGAAACTGAGTTGGTCAGAAAAGAGAGCAAAATATTGGGCTAATATGTGATATAGTATATAATATTATGCTAATTCTAGTAACTAAGTCACTGGCTTAAGCAACATGAAAAGAGAATCCAGATTTGGATCTCTTGTGTCAGCGGGAAAATTAACTTTTAACTGATGAGCATCTCCTGTTAATTTGAAGGGAAAGTTGAATTTTTTTTGGGTCTCTTGAGAGAAACCATGCCAAACTTGAAGCCCATCAAAAAAATTCTCAGATTTTTATTACTGTCGTGAATCAGATTTTAGTCTCAACTGGAGCTAATCATTCTGTTGGTGAAGTGTGGCTGTTAACTGGATTGCAGAATGCAGGAGGAGAGAGAATGGTTGATATGATCCACTGACATTGGCCCCAGAAGAATTTAAAGCTAGATGTAGTGCAAGAGTGTTATATTTAATTAGCAACAAAATCAGTGTTTTGTGAGAGCAGGGGCTTCAAAGTGAGCTCAGGTCTTGAGTTCAACAACAGATATGGCACAATTCTGGTTGAAATTGGGTATGAGAAGAGTGTTGATCACCGCATTGCTTGCATACCTTGTTGGGATACCCATAATTTTCATGTTCCATAAACCTGCAGCTCTTCATCTTCAATCTATACTTCACAACTTCAACTCTCGCCTTGGCATGGACACGTTGACTGAAATTCCACAACTTGTAAGTACTGTATTGCAATCAACAGGTCTCCAAAGTCTTTTGGTAGGATGAAATTTGCTTAAGCATTGTTCATTCACAAATTCTGATTCAAAATTGACTTTCCTTCCTAAGACAATGGATGGTAGAAATTTCAACTCATTCCAGAATGTCTTCAAACTACTTTGTGACTATTGATGAAACTTTATTGAGATTTGGCAGAGTCTTTGGGAGCATAAAATATTGGGAGATTTGCTGAAGAAGGCTTCAATGCCAAACAAAACAGTCATCCTCACACCTTTGAATCATGCATGGGTTGCTGCTGGGATGATAGACATCTATTTTCAGAGCTTTCAGGAAGGTGAGAACATACAAGAATTGGTTAATCATATTGTGATAGTTGCAGTTGACAAGCTGGCGTATGATAGTTGCACACAAATTCACCCTCACTGCTTCATGCTTCGGACTAATGGTGTTGATTTTTCTGGAGAGAAGGTGTATATGAGTGAGGATTATTTGAAAATGACATGGAGGAAAATTAAGTTCCTTCAGAATGTCTTGGAGATGGGCTACAACTTCATTTTCTCGGTGAGACAATAGTAATACTACCTCTTTTCTACTATTGATATTCGTCTAAAATTTCCTAGCTCTCATCACATTGTGTGAAAATGTCCATTTAGGACAAACTTATGTTGATGTCAATTTAGAAGTATTCAGATTGTGGGAACTACAAGATTTGGAAAGAAAGTGCAAATGGGTGTGATAATGGTGAAGGTCATTGATCATGAGGAAAGCTTTCGTAAAAGCTCAAGCAATGGTTTGCTTGGTTCCATAGCAACACCATGGATTTGGTAGCTCTATGCAAATTGTGCGGGCGAAGCTTGGTTTCCTTGATGTGATGACTATAGTTTGGGATTCTAGTTACTAGATGTAGCAGAAACCCATTGGCCTTATGCATGTTGTGAATAGGAGCTTGCACTATATAACCATGAGGCCTAACCACTGAACTAGTGTCTTGAATTGTGATGTAGGATGCAGACATCCTTTGGTTCCGAAACCCCTTCACACAACTTGTGGAAGACTTTGATGTCCAAATGACAGTCGATCATGTGACTGATGCCAATACAGGCTTCATATATGTTCTATCCAACAATCAGACCATCAACCTTTTCAAGATTTGGTATGATAGCCGAGAAAGACAACTTGGCATACATGAACAAGATAACTTCCAGAAGATGCTTCAACAGCAAAGCGTTCAAGACATTGGCTTAAAGCTTCGCTTCTTGGATGTTAGCATCTTCTCTGGACATTGTCAGGTATGAAAGGGGGGAATTATCCCAATTTGCTTTAAACACATAATTCTACCACCCTCTTCTCTTATTTAATACACTTGAAACTAAAAGCCCAACTTAATTAGGCTCATGCATATTTCAAATGCATCTTTCTTCTTTTTGATTAATCATCCATTCATTTTGAATATTTTGTGTATTTTGGAAATTGAGAGTAGGTGTACATTCATTGGAGTTTAATACATGAGCACCCATTTTTTTGTGATTGATTGTTCAGGGAACCAACAACTGGTTGCAAATTTGCACAATGCATGCAAATTGTTGCATAGGATTGGGGGACAAGATGGAATTTCTTCGGATTGCCTTTAATATTTGGAAGGAGTTCAAGGCCCTCCCTCTACACGAAAAGCTTTTGAACAAATTTGTTCCCAATTGGTAACACGTACATGGATAGTAGTAGCATAGCTCACAAAAATGGCATGTTGTGTTCCTTAATAGAGTCCACATTCAAATCTTATTTAACATAAATTGCATTATTATTTGACTTGTAAGATAAGGGAAAATATATTGCCATTCTTTTTTTCTTTTAGAAAGGAGTATACATTTTTGTTATTACCAACTTGTGTATGGGAGGACAATTTGCCTATAAGTAATAGGGGATTATGAAGACACATGAGTTGACCAAAGAAATTTGGAAGTTGAACAATTTTGTTTAGTGAACAAAATATCATATGAATGAACATGGTGTGCAAGCATTTGCCATGTGAAGCAATATTGAATGTACATTTTCATGCATGTGCATGGAACTTTGAATCTAGCCATTTTATCATTTATTGACAAATCACTTTCTTATCTTATCTTTTGTTGAAAGAAAACCAATGAAAGTAAAAACCAGGTTGTGTGAATTATGGTATTTAACTACATTTTCTAGTTAATAGATCTAATTTTGCACCTACTTGAACATGGGCCTTTCAATATTGTTTGAATACCTAGTTTTTGGATTGACAAACAATTATCTTAAACATCATTTTGATGCCATATTTTCAAAAGGCAATTTTGACATGACAACATGACTCAACAAAACATCAAAATATGTTTGATTCTTGGATATAATTTTGCAATGTTTTTCTATTAGTCATGTATATCATTTTAGGTAGTTATACAATTATCTTTTTTTTTAAAAGGATCATATCATTACTCACATATAAATTTTAAATTAAATAAAATGATGGTGTATGCAAGTTTGGTCAAATAGTCATTGAAATTTGCTAATGTTTTATTGTTGGATATTAAAATTTTAATGTTAAGGTTTATTTTTTCTTTTCTTTTTCAAATTTGTGAGGTAGGCAATCATCCACAATTGAAAATTGAATCAAAATTGGCTAGAGGTTAGAGAGGAAAGTAGATTAAAAAAAACCTTGTTATGTTTTGGTGACCTCTAAGAATGTAATATTGTTGAAATATGGTGACTTCAAAAAACAATTTCCTCAAAAAATGTGAGATTTTGGCACATTTGTCCAAAAGCATCCTTTGTACCTTTTCACACTACGTTTTTTGTTCCCATTGTGTGAATCTCACCAAGATAAACAAATAGTTAATATTCATTTGAGATCATGTGGAAAAAAAAAAACCCCCACCAAAGTTCCCCCTTGGTTTGCTGGATGTAAATGTAAGAAAATCACAAAGTTTTGCTACCACTTGAATAAACCATTACCCTGGGAACAAAACCACCCTCAACAATTTATGAAAAGCTTGTGCTATTGAGTTAATTACATTTTGTAACAAATGATTTTCCAAAAATTCTTACATCCAAGTTGAAATTGTGCTTGGCCAAATACTTTTAGCATTGTCTAAAGTGCTAGCAAACATTAGTTTGGCTAATAGAGGAATTTTTTTTCCTACTCTACTTAATGTCTCTTTCCTTATTTTGTAATTATGCGTATCATCTCAAACATTTTGAAAATTTGTGGTGAAACCAAAGTGGGTATGTTGTCAACTTTAGTTTTGACATTCCATACTAAATTACATAATGTATAAGGGAATATCTTTTGTGAAATTTGTTTTGGGCAAGTTGGGTACATTACAATATTTCCTTCTATTGATTTAAAAAGGGGGAAAGTTCAAAATTTTCCTTTTTTTATTCCCAATTAATTTTGAAAACCAAATTTACACAAAGGATACAATGTTTGTTAAATAAGACATGATGCAATGATTTTTTTTGGATGGGTGGTGTTTGGATTTGAACCTACAAAAAAAAATGCATCCACCTACATCTAATACCCAATATACTTAATACCCATTGGATAGTAGGTATATTGTTTTAAATTGTGAACTTGTGAATGTACTCACATGTCTGATTTTTAATCTCTTTCCACTAGGAGGAAAACCCCACATTTGCAATTTTTTTTCAATTGGTTTTCAATTACAATAGTAGTTGGATGGGACAAACCCAATTATAAAATGTTTTTTTCAATTGAAAACCACCAAGTTGACAACAACCATTTTAAAACATTTTAGTTGTAGATGACACTTACCGCTATAATTGAAGGTACTTCTCAACTATAACCCTAGGGTGGATGAACTTCATATGTTGACATTTCATGATGTCATAAACTTCCCAATTGTAAATTAGATTATGTTGTAATTAAGCCTAGAAAAAGTTTTGGCCTTTATAATTTAATAACACATGGTACTTCCGAAGGCAATCAAAATCTAGAGGGCAAAATGGAATGGTTGATTGACATACTAATTGAACAAAAATTGAAAAAAAAGTTGAAGATTAGTTAAAAAATAATTGAGAGGATTGTTGGTCCCATGTTAATATTTGAACTATGGAATGTTGACACATGTTATGTTAATATAACCTAGATATAAAATTGAAAAGCTAACTAAAACATAACCAAAATTAAATTGAAAAGATAAATGTCATAAATTTAGCCTTGGGTTCGTGACAAAAATAAAGGCTTATAAGGGTGCAAGCCAAGAGGGGAACCTAAGAGTCACATCTCATGCTCCTAGGAGTGTAGGAGAGTGTGAGGGAATGAACCCTCACACTCCTAAGAGAGCTCCCACTTTGGGAGTTGGAGTCTCGGTGGACTCCCGAATTTTTAGAGAGTAATTGCAAGGGCCAAAACCTAATAGATCGAAAAGTTCTTTATATCATCAAAAAACTTTTGGAATGTAGATGTCTAAATTGGGCTCGCGTGACCCATTTGGACACTTCTAATACAAATTATGGCCAAAAGAAGGGTCGAAAGTCAATTTGACTCTCGACCACTAAAAGTGAAGAATCACCTTGATTTTCTTGCATGCAGGTGGCATGCAACATATCGTTGAAAAGATCTCGACGAAAGTTACAACTTTGCTTCAAATTTCATCTTAATCAGAGGTCTGCACGCAAAGTTATGGGCCCCCAAAGTCGTGGGAGTCCTAATTATGGAAATTTCGGGACTCTCACTGTGGGAGTCCCGAGACAAAATGATTTGGGTACTGGTCCTGTGGCCAGGCACAAAATATACTATAAGGGGGAAGGTGGTGGCTTCCCCCAAGTCCGGGTTGTGATGAGTCTTGTGAGTCTATGTTTGCATGTGGCTTGTCCATGCACCAAAGTGCCTCAACTATGCATTAATCAACTTATTGTTTGGTTTGTGTAGGTTCGTGTGAATAAAAGAAATGTTTGTCAATCTTCCTAGTCCCATCCCGGAACTCTAGCACACCCTTCTACCCCCGAAGTGTTACGAGCCAGGGAACACGCCCCAATTCCTTTTCCTTTTAATGTCTTCACCTTTGGGCTCATAATTGATTCCATCAAGGAACTTAGGGGTGCGTCAATAAATGACATTTGGGAAAAGTTCAAACTTTATTGGAACAAATATAATATCTCAACTATATATATTGAAGTGTAATTATTAAATGCAGACATGGATAAATACTTTTGCACTTATATGGTGAAACAGTCAACAAAGGAAATGGAAGTTGTAACAATTTAACAATTATTATAATGCTTCCTTGGAAAGAAATCTTGTGCATGTAACCCAATTTTTTCCTCTTTAGTTTGTTCTCAAACTATTTTAGTTGATTTAAAAAATTTGTTTTTTAATTACACTTTTGGAGTGTATAATTGTTACATGGTTACAAATGTAACATCAAATTAATGTATTATACTTCAAGCTACAACATGTTGCACAAACAGTCCACACTTTTGATGAAAGGCACAACACACATTTCACATTCTTGATGGGAACCATTGTTGAAAATTAAAGTTCAACTAGTTTATTTTTCATTAGTTATTGGAGTAGGAGAAAGTGACTAGGTTGTTTTCATGGTGATTATTATTATTATTTTATTTAGTTGGGTTTTAAAAAAACTTTGGCTTCTTGGTTAAATTTCTTGGTGTCGGTGTTTTGGATCTTTCTTTTCATCATCGCAAACTTATATTTTTGTGTTTAACAAGAACCTTGGTATGTTTTTTAATTTATGTTCCATGTTTATGAACATATTGTTTTGATGCTTTTAATTTTCTTGCAATAAAGATACTTGTGTTTTGCACTTGGTTTCATATTTGTTAATATGGTATCAAAACATAGGTTGTTTCGTGAAAAAATTGAATGAGATTTGGAGTTAGAAAGTCTCTTGAGCTAGAACTTGAAAGTTTTTAGTTTTTTCATAGGAGTTATCAAGTGCAAAAGAGAAGAGAAGAATGGAAATAACATGGGAAAAAAAAATGAAAAAAAATGTACAATATCAAAGGTTGTGAAGGTCAAAGTTTTAAATCTAAATCTAGATTTAGAGTTAAAGAATTTTGAAGTGAAACTTGAAGGAATTAAAAAAGAATGTGAGACATTTCCATTCCCAAAATTTTAGAAAAACATATTTGTTTTGTGAGAGTTATGGGATTTTGAACATTCTAACCTAAAGTTGGTTCTTTGATCATATCATTTTCAACTTTTTTTTTTTTTGGATATGGAGCTTTGAAGGCTTTCAGATCATAAATTAATACATATTTGGAAAAAAATTCAAGCCATTTAAATGTGTATTGAGAGATATGAGAATTTGAAATATTAGCTTTAGTCTAAAGATTAGTTTTTAAAAAAAAGTTATATCTTCTTGTGGTCACCATCAATAGGGCTGAAATTTTGAAAAGATGTGCAAGATGTATGTTTAATAGTTCTCTTAAAATTTCAAGTTGTTTGGAGATGTTGAAAAAAACTTTGAGGTCATTTTGTGTTCAAGTCCTAGTTTGAGGTTAATTCAAAAGAATGTGGAGATCTCCCATTTTTATAAAACCAAATGATCTGAAATTTTGAGAGGTGAAAGTAACATGTTTTTCCAAGTTGCAACCAATTTTTAAATCAATTCAAATTTTTATGGGGATTGTTGAGGCTTGAAAAGTTTTTGGTGATGGAAACTTTCATCAAAGAGATTTTCAAAACAAAAGTTTACAAATGGAGCCATCACAAAAGGAGTACAAGGGAAGGAGTTTGGAATTGGTTGAATAATGCAACTACATCTTGAAGACATTAGAGGAAAAGTTACAATTTGGGATTAGTCATTGCAACTAGTTTTTAGTTGCAATTGACATTAATCGCAAATGATAATGAATTTTGGATGAAAGAAAAAATGAATAGAATACACCTTCATCCTTTAACGTATTGTCATTTGCAACTAAGATGCAACTATTTTGATGAACAATGAAAATAAATGATGTGTTTTCACTTGTCACATTTTTTATTAATTTTAAATGTTTAAATATAATTATGAAATAATCTAACATGTCTAATTTATATGTGTGGATGGTTTTAAATTGTGACATGTGGCAAAATCAAAATGTGTCACATGACATATTATTTAAATTTGTCCAAAATCAATTTAGGTGTGTAGGTATGTAATAGGTATGAAGGGTTTACCTATCTATTTATTTAGATTAGACACCTATTTATATACTTACATTACATATCTACTTAAGTAGGTATATAGGTAAGTTGTTAAGTTGGTAGGCTGGTTAGGGAAGTAGGGTTGTACATAAATTAATTATTATTTTTTGAGTTAAGCCTTTTTAACTAACTCATCCCATGTGACCAATGTTTTTGAATATGAATTGCACAACAAAAGACCTTCCTTATATACTTTTCAAAATGAGAATGGAAAACAATGTTTATGAGATTAATTTTGAAGTTGAAACTTAATTGCAAACTAGTTACAAATTAGTTACAATTTATAATTTATTAAATATTTTTATCCTTATTTTTATTCTTATAAATTATATAATTAGGTAGGTAAGTGGCTAACTATGTAACTAAGTAACTAATTAACTAATGAAGAAATACCTATTCAATAGTTAATTAACAACAACCACCTAATCAAATAATTCACCAAAAATTAATAATAAACTAATTACTTACAACAATAATTCATCAATAAATTTAATTATATAATGATATAATTAACCATTTAATTAAAATATTATTATATAAATAAAAATACATATTCAAATTTTAAAATATATTATTTATAAAATCTATGATATAACTAGCAAATACTAAATATTAATCCAAATATTGAAAATAATATTATAGCTGTGAATTATTAATATAATTATTATACTAAATAAGAAATGAATAATGAATAGTTTTATGTAATAATAATAATATTAATGTATCTAGTAGCTAACCAATATTAACTATATTATTATTATTCATATTTATAGTAATTTTTATACTCCACTCATAAAATAAAAATAAAAATTAATAATAATAAAAATTACTACAATTGTTGTCAAATTAAATTTTTATTACTTTAAAGATATCAACATATAGTAAAATATTTATGTTGTCATAATTATTACTAAATATAAATAAATAATTATAAATTGTAAATACAATAATCTGTAGAAATTACATTAATTTTTCTAGTTATAGGAAAAATTTCTGAATTTTTTTATGATGCAATAACAATTTTTTCTTGTATTTAATTAATTATAAAAATCAATATTTTAATATACTTTGCCATAATACATGAAAATAAATAAATAGAAATAATTACTCTGATTATAGTCAAATTAATATATTAAGAAGTCAAATTAAAAACTAAAATAATAAGTTTTAAATCATGAAGAATTGAGTTTAATTATAAATTATGAAACTATTGTAATTACTGTATAAGCAAAGTAATTTTATATATTAATTCAGTAAGTCTCTTTGTTCGTCTGTCGAGGTCCTGAAACTCAGATCACTTTTAATAAAACTGTCTTCACGAACTTGAGGGCCCAAAAACTATTTAGGACCTCGAGTTTTTACTTCTTAATTTTATTTTTACGTCCATTTTTGTGCAGCAATTGTCGTCGTCGATGGGGGAGATATTTTTGAGATTTGGAGGGTGGGTGAGGAGATTTGAGTGCATTTTTTTTTGGGCTAAGGGTTTAAAAGGGTCATGATTTTTATTTTTTTTGTGGAGGGGGGAGGGGGTGGGGGTCAGGTTCTAGGGGTTTTAATAGGTGGAAGTGAACCGGAGTGGGAAATGCAAAGGATCAGGTGGGGGGGATCGACGGGGTGCGTTATGCACCGGGTTCACACTGATTATTGTTATTTTATAATAATTAGATACTAATTATCGTAATTAATTCTTATAATTGTAAAATTATTAATTATTACTGTAAAATCTATGTGATAACAATAATTATTTATCGTAAATATATAATTATAAATAATAGATACAATTTTAGTAAACCTAAATTCTTTTATATAAAATAATAATTACATCAATTTCTTTAATTATATTAAGATTTTTTTTGAAATTATTTTTTAATTAGTGTCACCACATTGTGTACGAGCACATCAATGACTTAGCGAGGCAGTGGTGGTTACAAAGGTCTGTGTGCAGTGAGTTGCGAGCAAGTGGCGGACTTTTCTCAAAATGAAGTGAATTTAGTGGGAAGAGAAGTCATTTAAGAGTGCGTAGCTCGCTGTTGTCTCTGTTTTGTGCCACTCGCGTAGCTGTTTGTTTTGGATTTTGGTCTGGAGGATTAGGTACGGACCTTCACAGCAGATGAACGAATCCTAATTCCTTGCTTATTGTGTGTGCAGACTCTCCCTGGGCCTGTCACTGATCCAAAAAGGTTGCTCAAGTGGAATTATGACGGTTCAAGTACTGGCGAAGTGCCA
>Ga0209208_10008213_pt1 | contig 13964 bp, 14 predicted proteins | sample S1TSphfallax_3_FD_187694 | JGI IMG/M metagenome (GOLD analysis project Ga0209208, IMG submission 187694) | Host-associated microbial communities from peat moss isolated from Minnesota, USA - S1T2_Fd - Sphagnum fallax MG (SPAdes) (version 2) | ecosystem: Host-associated > Plants > Peat moss >...
GACGTTTCGCACGCAAACGCTTCCACGGGCTCCGCCGCGGATTTTGTTTATTTTGTAGATCGTCCGAGATTTATTTTGTAGACATCCATGGCTATTTTTAGAAAATCTACAAAATTATGAAGCCTGGTGTAGACACACTCCTCATTACTACCATGGAAAAGGACCTGTCACTGCTATTCCTAACTATCACCACATCCCCAACTTCTGGATAAGGAGGGTAGTGGCCAGGCATCTCTAGCTGAAACAAATGGTCATGTGGGGAAACATCCTCTAATCATAAGCTAAAAGAATCCCATTATTCTGCCCTACCAAAGGGATCGGAATGAATTTGTGCATCAGAAGGTGAGCTGGTTTGATGTCATTCCCAGGCCACTGTTGTGGATGTGGTTGTAAAACAACCATGCCAGTACAGGTGTTGGACAGCCACAGAAGATGATGATGCTGATGTTGTCGTATTATAGTACTTGCCTTGGAAAAAAACTCTCCTATTACCATAGAATTCATATGGATGAAAAATTGGGTGATTTTGGCCTTCCATGTCCACATGTGCCCTTCGTATGGCTCGTTAGGCTCAACAACCACTTAATCACCAAAGCAAAATTCCTTTCCATGCCTCATCCAAAATGAGAATCCTTGAACTAAAGTTTGAAAAAGTTGAGAATTTTCGGTGGTCATGATCCCGATGGTGCTCCAAAAACATTGCAAGTACGAGATTGTATCTTCTGAGACTACTACTTTGATGCGCTCTTCCTACCCACAATTATGCCCTTCTATAGTAAAACTTGCTTACATAAGCATGTTGGCAACCATTGCACCAATTTGGAAACTGCTCGAGCTATTTCCTAAAAAGGCACAACCACCACACATTCTTCATGCCACTACTCACAAATTGTCAAATCTTGGTCCATCACATGATGGACATCTGTAGGCAGTTGAAGTTTTATTGAACCTCTTTCAAAGCTCCTCCACCCAGAAATAGATCGTCATTGTCTAGTTGCATAGCTCTATGGATCTTTGTGAAAATCTACCTAGCATAGTAGCCGGTGTAGGTGACTTCACTTGTCTTTTGATTAGATGAAATGTTCACAACTTTGGAATTGCTAGTTTGACTCCCGACCACAAAAAGTCTGGAATCGACCCGATCCTGGTGTGTTCAGATGGAGTGTGACACACCGTTGGAAAGCTCTTGAGGAGAGCTACAACTTTGCTTCAGACCTCATCCCAATCCGAGGTCCGAGCCAGGAGTTATGAGTTCCCAAAGTCCCGGGAGTCCAAACTGGGACAATTTCGGGACTCCTCCTTGGGAATCCCAGGAATAAAAGCCATTTGGATGCGGGTGCCACGGAGCAACGCAAAGAATACTATATGGGGGAAGGTTGTGGCTTCCCCCGAGTCCAGGCCGTGGTGAGTCAAATGAGTCCAAGGTCGCCCGTGGCTTGTCCCAACACCAAAAAGGTGCAGAATGAGTTTTAACCAACTTGTTGGTTGGTTTTGGGATGCAGGACCGAATAACTAAGTAGTTTGTCTCTCTTCCTAGTCTAATCCCGAAGCTTTCAACACGCCCCTCTCACCCCCTTTAGTGCTAGAAGCTGGGAACGGCACCAAGTCCTATCTACTTCTGCCTTTTGACATAGTTGGACTCTTTTGAGTTTAACAAAGGACTTGGGGGCACGTCAAGCTACTACAAGTGAGAAAAAAAGGTTTTTTTTTTTCAATGTTTTTTTTTTGTTATTTTCTACCCAATTGAAACTTAATAAAAAAAAATTGTAATCTTTCAAAAAGACTTATATGAGATTTGGCAACTAGAAAACCTACAAAAAAATGTTTGCCGTCATTTTCAAAAGAAATGTTGTCACCTTAACACTAAATAGCCCCAAAAAAAAAGCCCTAGAATGAATACCTACAACATGCTCCAACGGAGACAAGTTGGGCCCAACATTTTCCTCCAAGCACACATGCCATGCTACTAACAATTCCCGAGCATTCTACCTACTTTGAAAAGTCCATCCATAGCTTCGACTATGGTTGTAAAATAGCCTTCCTACCTTAATGAGCACTACACCTATCCCACCCAAAATGGAATCCAAGCCCAAATCTAAATGATCTAGGACATGTGGTAAGCACCACATAACAAAGATTTGGTACTCTTCGACCTTATAAAACCCTAGAGATTCTCTACTCCTAGGCCACCTTACTCAAAGTGTGGTAGGACTCAACGTCTTCACAATTTGTAACACACCATCCAAATCTTTTATCTTCCCATTTCCTATAGCATATTTGACCAACATGTGGACATATTTCTTAAAGACCCACAATGCTAAAGTGCATAACATCATATGTGAGGTCACGAGAAATGTCAAAGCCATACAAGTTGTACAACCTCCAAAGACATGATTGGCCTGAAATGCCTGCTTCACAACCAACCTCATCCCTTTCCCTACTAATTGGAAGTTCTTGCCATTGCTTCAATGTGAATGCCATGTCCTCTACACATCGAATGGTAGATGGATGCCTCCTATGTTTTCTATTGTCATGGTATTCCACCAAACCCTTATTGCTAGATCGAACACGCCATCTTAGTGTAACATAGTGATGTTAACACCCAAAATACCCCCCACTTTTCACTGCCCCCACTTTACATTGGGTAGGATGATCACCAGTCCATACCATCACTATGGCCCGCAAAATAGCCAAACCAAAAGGCAAATCATCAAACATGCATTCATTAATTAATTCTATAAGATATGCATACTAGACCGGGAATCCATCTACAAACACCCTTTCTAAGTCTGTCATGAGAGGTTTTAAAAATGTTATCAAAACATGGGGGTCAGCTTGTTTGATTATTTTTTCTGAACTTGATGGAATGAACATAATAGGAATAGGATCTAATGTGTTTGCTCTCCCACAATTCAATATGCTCAAATCCACTATCCAACAATTCTTCAAACTTGTCTTTGCAAAAGAAAATCCATCCCAATGAAACATCAACCCAAAATTCCGCGGATCGCCTTGTAGATGCACACAAAGTATATTAGTGCATGACAAAAAAAACTAAGTTTGATGGTTTTTGTTTACTTTCTATTGGGCCCTATCAAATCTCTAACAATTAGTTGTTAGCTGGTTTATTAGCTTTAGTTCCTGCAACATTTATGGATTTAGATAGGTTTATTTTGTTACTAACTAAAACCTAAATATTTGGACATCTATTGCAAGTTTACTTTTACTCAAGGAAAAATATGAGGTTGCAAATTATCTAATTATCTAGTTATATATATAATTGAAAGCCACCAAGTAAAACCATTTTTTTCAAAACCTAAAAAATAAATTTGCTAACATAAACGTTCTAAACTTACTTTCAACATGTGCCTTTGAACATTGATAAGAGTTGAACACTTTGAGCATGGAAACCTATAATAATTTGTATCTGAATCCTAATGTTAAAGCAATTTTTCACACTTTTGAGCTGGAGGAAATGTTTGAAAAGAGTGGGAACATTTGCTGCTAGGACAAATTACAGGGGCTTCCCACTCTCCTTCAGGATTCCAAAATGCTTGATATTCACGAAACTTGCTACCATCAAAATGCTCTTTAATAACTTATGCCAAAACCTTAGTATCTTTTCCCAACCACCTATCTTTAGCTTTCCATGTCATCAACATCCTTTCACAAATGCTCTTACTTCTACATAAGCTTGCTAACAAGGGTCTAATAGGCATGTAATCATAGGCTAATATGTGTTTCTTCATCTATAAGCAAATCAGGCACCTCTAAGAACAACTTGGACAATCCCTCTTCAATTTTTGTCTTGAATTAGGCCCACACTCACATCGCACAACCTCAAAGCCTTCGTACAAGTCCTCTACACTAGGGGACATCAAATGGGGATCATATGGTGCTTGTGTAGACCCAGTGCACAATCGCCACCTCTCTATTGCTACAAGCCCCAACTCCCTATACAAATTATGAAGTTGTTTCCACGAAGTTAGCAATGAAAACCTTCTAATTAGCTCAAGCTCTAAACCAACTAATGTCAACAATCTGCCAATTGGCAAGGCACCATAATCAAGTCTCCCATCCTCAAAAACATTAGGTTCCTCTTGTAATGACCCAAACAATTGATGTAACATGTCATCTTGAAGGTTGATGGACACTTGGCTTACATCCCATTTTTCCTAAAGCTCCACAATTTTGTTGGTTAAGGCTTGTCTTAAGGTCACAACCTTAACTAGGCTTGTTGGATGTTGGTCACTGCACTAACTTGGCTTGTTAAATGTTGGTCACTACATTAATTTGGCTTGTTAAATGTTGATGAAGGTGAACTAAACTCAAAAATATTTGTTGATGTATCCTAACTTGGTCCATCCAAAATAGTAACCTCTTCTGTCAAAGTATTTTCAAGTCTTGCGACTTGATCAACCATTTTTTGCATGTGCTGGTACATTGTCCTCCTGGACACCCTACGAATCCCCTAGCATGTCAAGCAAGGACATAAAACTCTTATTACAAAATTCAATGTAGGTTCATCCTCCTCCATCTAAAGTAGCCTCCTCCCAAGTGCAAGTTCAAAAATCACCAAACATCTGATGTCACTTAAGTTTATCTCTCCTTGATGACTATATTGAACAAGCCATAATAGACTAGTCAAAAACTATGTTACATCGTCTCCATTTCTTTTCATCATCTTGGTGAAGTACATGTTTCCACACAAATGGACATATGAGAGAACTCTCAATCAGTAGTAGGGAACCAGTGGGGTGGAAAGGAATGGAGGTTGGGAAAAGAGGTTACAAATAGAAAAAGACAACACTATTGAACTATGATGAAAAAATCAACAAATAGGTATTTCATAGTCACATAGGTGTGATCATAAAATTGGAAAGCATTCACATGATTTGCTCACTTTTTTTCACATGTGTCACTTTTGTGTTGTAAACCCTAAACCCACAGCTACTAGACAGACAAACTTTAGGTCTAATGTTAGTATGTATGCATCATGTTCTCTTGTCTTTTTTTCCCAATGAAACAAGGGTGTGTGTCATTTTTTTTCATTTTTCCTTTGTTCCCAATAGTTCCCTTTAAGTTCCCAGTAAGTTCTCTATGTTCCCAATGTGTTCCCCAAGGTGTTCCTAATAGCACCTTGCTTTAATCCCATATGTTTTGCCCAAACTTCTCCCCTTCTCACCCATATAGGTGAGCCAAAGGCACTCTATCTTTCCATAAAAAAATTTATTTTGGGGAGCCTCCATAGTTTCAACTTTTTTTTGTGATGGGCCAATCAAATTGGTTCATTGCAAAACAAAAATAAAATAAAATAAAATTAAAAAGGTGATTTTTGAAGCATCGCCAACTAATTAATATAAAACAGAATAAAGTAACCCCAATTTATAAGATGGCATCTTGGGAGGTGGTATAGGGCCAACATAGGCCTAGCATTCTTATGATGGCACCTTCCACTTCTCAAGGGCCTAACAATTTGTTACATGCCTCTTCTTATATTTTTTGTTATCCCTTAATTGAATACCTAGGTACTGTTTGAAGTATAATCTTCACCTAATTCTTTAGGAATAATAAAATCAAAGGACGAGTCACTCCCAAGGCTAAGGATGAGGTGGCTTTAAAAACAATTGGTAACTACACTAAAGATGGGAATTTAGGGTTTTTCTTGGGTTTAGGGTTCCATTCCAAACCAAAGCTACTACACCAAATCCCAGCAGAACCTTGAAAATGGGGGGGAAAACAAGCACCTCAGTTCCACCATTTTCTCACTCATGGTCAAAAGGGACTACCTAATGGACAAAAAGGGCGAGTTGGTCAAAAACCAACACTTGTCTCTTCCATATGAATAGAGATGTACCTACAACCCCATGCCAATATGTAGTATGAATTTAGGTATTGAAAAAAACCTATAAAAAAATTTCTCGTGTATGTGGCTTAGGCATAAGATGTCTCTTCTACTCTCAAATGAGTTCACAACCCTACAAAATTATATGGGTTCTTTATGGAGGTAAGAATTTTGAACAAGGCTATTGTGAAAATTTGGGTATCACACTTGCTCTTACATTGTGTGTGGGCCCCTCATTCCCAAATGAGCCCAACTCTTAGTCCTCACCTTACCCATGGTCATCACCAAACAAATTTTGGGGTTAGCCCCTTTCATCTCATTTTTCTTCTCTTATTGTCTTCAAAGGAACATTATGTGAAAAGATACAAAGCATGCACACCACCTTGTTGAACTCGTGCATTGAAAGTGTATGGTAAAGCCCTAGGTAAGGCATTCCCAAAATAAGGACCTAAGGATAACTATGTTTGGCCCTGCATTTTGGGAATGATCCCCCCAATTTACCTCATCATAAAGTACAACAGCAACATTATTTTAAACCTAAACATATGTAGATTAGGAGGGGTTCTTATGCCTATTTTAAAGAGTAAAAGGGATTAGTTATAAGATCACTCTCCTTTTTAGGAAGGATATTTGTGGATATTAGGTGAAAAATTTCCAATTGTGTTAGTAAAGGCCAAATGCTTATATTGATATGACCTCAAAACAATCCATGAGCAATATTATTGAAACCTTTTTTTCACAACAAGGGCCCCTAACCAACCATGATTTCCACAACATAGAAAAAGACTATAGCCCATTAAGGACAATCACCATAAGATGCTAATTAATGTGAAGGATCCTCACCACTGGACCTACTTAAGCAATTTGAACAAAAAACACCCCAAGATTGACCCATGTTTTTACCTTATTCGTAGAATAAAGGCAAATATTTTTTATCATTTATTGTATATTTACCCTATATTTTGAAGGTGTAGGGCGAAGGATGCTAGTTGATGATTTTGGTATATAGTATATACCCGTTTCTATTTACTCTCAAACAAACCTCCCATCAAGTAAGGGTAAAATCTAAATATATTTTAATCAAGTAGTATAAAACAAGGGTAAGTTGGATAGATTTACCACTTGGGTATGGCAATAGAAGGTAACAGGAAAAAAAAAACTATCAACCGGTTAGGATATGTAATTTACCCATGGGCATTATCAAGGTAAAATACTCACCCACTGCTATGGATTCCTTTCTTTGTGTACTATCATGGCCTTTTGCTAGTATCCTAACAACAAATGAATTTTACACACAACATTCTCGGAATCTCAATAGAAATGTAGGTATGGAGACAATAAACATATGGACAAGCAATGTTTCTAGCGTTTTTTTCAGATTTTCCCTACCACCTCCAATTACGGAGAACTTGCTTAGAGCTCCCAAACATTTAGGTATTCAGTCTTTCCCATGCCCCCTCCCCAATTATCTCAAGCACATTCAACTTGAAAATAGGAACACCACTAAGGCCAATCCATACAACCCCCTTGAGCCTTTATCACTTTCGTCCTGAAACTCTATTAACACGATGACTTCTAATGTTTTGTTCACTAGCTGCAACGCAACATAAAAATCCTAAAAAAACATGAATAAACTATTCAAAATCCAAGCTTTAAACATTCCTCTTGAAAGCTTCAAAACAAATCAAGAGACCAAATTGAAGAATAATTTAAGTGAAAAACCAAAGTGCTTAGCTTTTCTCATCACCAATTATTTATTTTGTTCCTTCACCATGCACCTTTTTTACTCCTTCCAACAAATCTTGCATCACACCAAAAAAGAAAATCCAAGAAGCAACTCTCCACGACCAACTTCTGATATGGGTGTTGGCATTGCAAGAAGAACAACACACCAAATTCCATAACCTATAAACAACAAAATAAAATAAAATAAAATAGCAAAGACATCAAGAAGCAAAATGCGACTCCTTTAACATGAATGATTACCAACCGTCTTTTCTCTTGGCATTTTTTGCCACTACATCCATCAACCCAATACTTCATTTATTAAGGTTATCTCATCACTTCTTTTGGTTAGGGCTTAATCATCAAAAGTTTCTGCTGACATAAATCCAGGTCACACCCCTTTTAAGAAAAAGAAAAAAACGTTAAAAAAAATTACTTCGGAATTAAAACTAGGTTACAAATCAAGGTACAACTATGAGGTCAAAAATTCTTATGCATTTCATGAAGGGGAGGATCTCATTTTCCCCAATGGAGATGATAATAATAGTGCCCGGAAAGTTGGAGTACTTGGAGGTTTTGGTCAAGCTAGGAAGAAGGAAAAACGATGAAACAAGGCAAGCAAAAGTGTAGATTGTGGGGAAACTTACTAAGTTATACAAGGAGGTAATATGTTTGAATCACATGGGAAAAGGGAGAAGCATTCACCTCTTTGTTGAGATTGGTGAACATCAAGTACATGGTTTAGTTGATGTAGAGGCTTCTATGTCTATGATCTCAATTAGCACAATAAGGGAACTAGGATTGATGCATTTGTTGGTGGGCTCTAAAAACTAAAAGACTATGTTAAGCATAATCACATAGGCAATGAATAGAGTTGAGAATTTATGTGTGAAAGTGGGTGGGACTAAATGTTTCATGATGTTCATAGTTTTAGCTATTGATGGGTTTGGACTTTCTCATGAAAATTGGGGATGTAGTGGATGTTGGGAGAGGTCTTATCCAAATCAAAAATGGTCTTGAGCTAGATGTCCAAGTATAACTTCCAAATACCATTTTAATGTTGTTTATTCATTAAAAAGTGGTGATGAATTTGGAACTACAATAATGCCCATGTTTATAATGTGTGAAAAAAGTGAAAATGAGATTGAAGAAAAGATCAATGTGGGTTCTGATGATTGGGTGGGATGTGATTGATTTGGATTGTTGAGTCTACATGAAAGTGTTAGAACTAGAGAATGGCAATAGTTGGAATAAGAGGCATGGACAAGAGATTAGGTATGGGGGATCCATCATTTGTCTTTGAAGGAATCATCAAGTCATGAAGTTGGGAGGGAGCAAAAGCAATTGTCTTTGGAATGTTTTTCAAAAACAACTAAAGATGTGGGAAGAAGGCATTTGTTTTTACAAAATTTTGCAACAAGAGTTGGCCAAGAAGGAGAAAGGTATATGCTTTAGGAATGTTTTTATAAAAAGGATGAAAGGAGGAAGGGGGAGCTAGTGTCCAAGGAAGTTGTTAGATGGGACACAACAAAGATAACTACCTCTGGCAACTTTTGCAAAAGGAATGGGATTTGTTGAAAAGGGTCAGCTGATTTTAGAAACTTGTTAAAAGAGAATGTCCATTTGTAAAAACAAAAATTGTATTTTGGTGATTTCCCAGATGGAGTTAAGGAGGTGAAAAGGAGCAAATGTGCCTAAGGGCATTCTTATAAAATGTGGCAACAACAAAACAAAAACACATGCCCTTGAAAAAGTTGGTGATTGAAGAAGAAAATTTAGATCAAAAGCATCTTCTTTCAAAAAAATTCATAAGAGAAACTATTGAACCATAAAAAAGACCCCTTAATGAAGAGCTCTTTTCTGGACTCAAGATAAATGGAGGAGGAGATGAAGGATGAAGGGGTTGATGCTTTGATCAAAACAAAGAATTAAACCATTGCAATCAGTTGGTGTGTTGTTGCAAGACCAACAAAAAAGATTTAAGAAATATTTGAAGAAGAGGAGGATGACTTCTCAGATAGTTGGGTCACAAAGGAAGAAAAATGCAGGATGTAAAAGTTGAAATAGAAGCATGGTGAATCCACAATAAAAATTACTTTAACCACCTAGGCATTGATGGAGGGAGTTGCAACAATAGGAATGGAAACATTTGAAGATGCAAGCAAGCAAGAAAAAGTATGGTGGTAGGACATAAAAAGGAAAATTCAAGTAAGCCCTAAAATGGATTGCAGAAAGTTGATGAACTATGGGAGTTGTTGAGGGGATTTTATGATGTCTTTGCATGGAATAAGGGAGAGCTTGGATGTTGCCTAATTGGAAAATATTCCATTAACATGCAAGGCTTCTTTCCATGCCACATTATACCCAACCATCTTTCAAAAAATGTGTAACATTCTCCCTCCATTGGGTGGTAGCTTTTTTGGCTTTCGAATAGGTCTTTACTTGCATAAGCCACAACCACTTCCTTTCTCCCACCTTGTCGACACAAAACAACCCCCACTCCTTTGGTGAACTAGTCAACATCCAAAATGAACATCTTGGTGAAATTAGGTCTCACCAAGATTGAAGCTAACATCGGGCATTTCTTCAACTCTTCAAAAGCCAATTGACAAGCCTTAATATTGACAAAAGATATTTTGACAATTACTTTGAGTTGATGCATGTTTATTTGTTTCAGCTCAAACAAAGATGCACAAAGCAATAGCTCAAACAAAGGTCCTACCCACATGAGCTTAACCTCTAATAAAATTCTTGTCATAACTTGTGAACCTTAGGAATGCCCTCATGTTTGTTGGAGTTGTAGGGATTGGAAAGCATTGTACTTCCACCATTGTGCTTGGATTAGGCCAAATTCCAACAACATCATCCAAAAGCACAATGTCAAAAGCTCCAAACTTACACGTGGAAGGGTTAAGCCTCATGTTCACCTCATTTCATTGACTTTACACCCTATGTAGTTGTGGTAGATGCTCCTTCTAGAATCCAGTCCAAGCATGGATGTTGAGGTCATCTACAAAAACCTTCACAAAACTATCAAACTCATCCCTGAAAGTTTCATTCATCACCCTAGAAAAGGTGCTAATGGCATTTTTAGGCCAAATGGCATCACTAGCCATTCAAAAAGTCCATTGTTGGTGATCAATGCTATTTTCTTTACATCTTCTGGAACCATTCTAATCTGCCAAAAGCTAGGATACAAATCATGAGCCAAAAATGTTGTGGATTTTCCCAACTATGCTAAGACATCCTTTATTAAAGACAAAAAGGTATGTCTGAATCATGTCTTGTTTGTTGATTTAAAGGTCTATAGTCTCTACAAAACCTTCTGGGTCCATCCCATTTTGCTAGCAATGTCACATTGCAGGCATATTCCAAATGACTAGCACACATCCTCCCAATTTGCATCAAAATTTCAATCTATTTTTTAACCTCCATCATAGGTTGTGATGATAGGCAATATCTACACCACATTTATTTTATTTCGTGCATGCACCACAAGCCACTTGAGTGGTTGGTTATTATGTCAGATGCTCATGGCAAGAGGGGATGCTTGGTGAATATGCTTCAAGACTTTTATTTCAAGATCATCCACATGGTAGGAGGCAAACACACAAATGTTGACATTTTAAGTGGGAATCTTGTTAGAATGCTTAAAGAGGATAAGGACTTTCAAGTTGAAATACTATATATGAAGGTGATGATTCTTTCTGTAGTAGGAAAGGAAGAAGAATGGAAAGGGATGAGATGTGTTAACTTGACATTAAATAAGTGTAGCAAGTTGATTTGGGGTAAATCATCAAACTTTGTGAAAAAAAAGGTTGAATTATAATACAAAGGCTTGTTGGTACCCAAGCTTGAAGAGAGAAAACTATTGGTGAACATACATGTTCAAATTGGCCATTTAAATGAGAGATGTAGTCTAGATGATGTTAATAAAGCAAAAGATATTGAATTTAAACGATTTTCATTTTTGGAGATCACTTAGTTTTTTTTAAAAATTGTCTTTTCAAAAGAATTTTAGAATGAACCTACTTCAATCTGAATAATATTGGGATGGGCGACCTTGAAAGAGGTCTAATATACTTTGGGTCAATTTAACACAAAGACTCCTTAATTATTAAAAAAAATTCAACAATAATCCTTTGATAAGTATAAATACATGTAGTTCATATGCTTTCTTTTTTGCTTTCCAATTTATCATCATGCAATATTAAGGTTCAATTTTACATTTTTCTATCTATGGTTTTGACACATCTTATTTTCCCTTTGTGTTGAACTTGTGTGTATGTTATGTTTGTACCTTGTTATGTTGTGGTTTGATTTTTTTGGGGTGTGTTTAAGTTGTGTTTTAGGTTGTTATAGTCAATTCATCACATTTACATTAATCATGATTCCAAGCTCTACAATTTAGCTAAAGATTTTGGAAGCTCTCACAAACAAAATGTCATTGGCTAGAACATCCCCACTCATGCACTATAAAAGCATGTTTTAGATGTATAAATGTAAAAGGTTATGATTTGGTTCAAAAAAAGGGTTTTGGACAACATGTTTGCACATGATGTGGTGGTGTTGGCAAAAACCTCTGCATAATGTAAATCCTATCGTGGATTCGCCATATTAATTGATTAGTTCACTTGCTTTGTAATTAGTCTCCCACTTTTTAAGCTCCCACTTTCAAGTTTATGGGTTGGGCTTGAGATATGTAAATAAATAATAATGAACATGAAAAATACCAATGCATGCCTTGATATGAGTATGGGTGGAGATGCTCTTCAGTTGGAAATAAAAAGATAGTGAAGATTCTTATATTTGTCCCTTCATTTTGAAAATAGCCTTTACACTTCAAATTCCATTAATGCATCATATACATATGTGAAACAAATATTAAATTGTCCTTGCACCATTATTAAATTGTTTGCATCAAATTAATTGGTTGTTGGAAATGTGGGCATATATTGAAGTATATATATATATATAAGGAGTTTGAAAAGTGCATTTGGATATGGGTAACATTCAATATATACTTGGTGATGTAAGTGGAATATCTATGTTTTTAATTTTAAGTTTTAAAGGATGCCATGTGAAAGACATAATTGATTAGTGATCATTTTTTCTTGTGGATCTGAAAACTACACAATTTTAGGAAATTTTTTCCTTAAGATATTCCTTTGTCATAATCCTTAATAAGTTGACAAAATTGGTGTCACAGAATAAGTCCTTATATATTGTACCCTAGGTTGGTTAGGTACTAACATTTTTTTTTGGAATTGCCAAAAATTATTTTAAAAGCTCTAAAATCTTAAAGAAACTCTCAAGCTCACTAGCTTCACCATTTAGTAGAATGCTTAATCATAAAATCATAATAATATTATTATCAAGAGTACATGACAAAAATATAATTATTAGGCACCTTGTTGCAAAACCATGCTAGGTACTTCAATATTTATAAATTGGTGAATATATACTAAGATGACAAATGGACCTTGCCTATGAGGGAAATTTTATGCCACCCTTTTACTCACGCAACCCATTAATGGTAATTGTTCAAATTCATTTAATTTCTCTACCCTAGTTGGTTAGTAGATATTTGGGGTTACATATATGTTTTGGACATGTAATTTTTTTGAGGTGGGTGAAAAGAGGGTAAATGCAATAATTATATTAAAAATTATGTGTATTCCCAAATTGCAATGGGCTTGTGTAAATTGTGGTGATTGATTAATAACTATTTGACTTTCCATGTTTTTCATTAAATTAACTATACAAGGTCCACCTAGTTTTCACCAGTTGCCAACATGGCATACCCCCTATCTTTTTGGAGAAAAACTTGGAGATTTGCATTTTTTGAGTTAAAATGTATTTTTTCAGCAAAAGATTCTCCACTTTCATGAGTTTCTTTTTGTTAAAAAAATAACATCGGACATACCTATCTATGCACATATTGTTCATATTCCACTTCATCCTACCTTTTATTCATTTACTTTACATGTCCTACTAATATGGATGAAGGGTAAACATTTAGTGCTTCTCTTACAATGTGAAAAATGCAAATGTGGCTCATTTACCCTTACCTAAATTGACAAATTGCAAATCAATTATCCTTGAAAAATTTCAAGGTTAATAATATATGAAGCTCATTGTTTTTTTTCAACTTTTAAAATTTTCACTTGGCTAATATTTTCTAATCGAGATACAAACCCAACATTGGACAAAACCATTTGCACCATAAGGTAGCTTTGCATAATTCATCCTAAATAATTATTAGAGGAGGGATTTGTTTGTATGTTTCTTGAAGTTTCAATGTAACTTGTGGCATTTTGCACTGGATGCTTGTTTTTCTAGTGTGAATGAGCTATGACAATGCCTTAATATTTTGTAAAAATACTATCTTAAT
>Ga0209208_10008215_pt1 | contig 13963 bp, 10 predicted proteins | sample S1TSphfallax_3_FD_187694 | JGI IMG/M metagenome (GOLD analysis project Ga0209208, IMG submission 187694) | Host-associated microbial communities from peat moss isolated from Minnesota, USA - S1T2_Fd - Sphagnum fallax MG (SPAdes) (version 2) | ecosystem: Host-associated > Plants > Peat moss >...
GTAATCCGCCAACAGTCTCCGTGGCCTAATCCTACTGGTCCAACGCTTCTGCGGACACGGGATTCCACGGCCAAATCGCAACTCCAAAATATCTTTACATCTTTGCCTTTCTTTCTCCCACCGGGGCTCGACAAGTGTACACCTACTCATTGGCCCGGCGGGGGAGGGGGGGGGTTCTTGTCTACTACTCCTACTACTACTACTACTACTACTATTCCTCCTCCTCCTCCTGCTCCTCCTAGCCTGGATGAAAGCAGATTCGGGGTTATAAAATTACAAGGGCCCCTGAAGTAACATTCCACTTTTGACTATCCGTTAAAACTCCTGTCACTTATCGGACTATAACTTTTGGTTTTCATAATTGTAGATTAAATCGTTTGTAGAGGCTCTTTTTTAATTAAGGCCCTACAATAATAAAGAGTTCCCTAAATGCCAAGGGTGGGGGGGAACACTCCCTATCCTTGGGGGCCTTAATTACCTAGTCCAAAGAAAAAGAAAAGAAAACCCTTTAGGTACCTATTTATCAATGGCCATTTACTTGGGGTGAACACTCACACTCTATTCTGAAAAACCCCTTGGTGATCCCTTGAACAATGAGATACTAGAAATTCCCAGGATTTTTTTTTTTTCAGAATTTTTTTTTAATATCTATATTGTCCAGTAGTTATAAGGCCCGTTTGCTATTCCTTAACCCTACAGATCCAAAAGCAAACAAATATGTAGACCAAAGGCCAGCCCGAAAGTCCAAGCTTAGGCCCTAGAGTGGTAGTAGTAGTAGTATAAGTAGTAGGCCCATGATTAGATCCAAAACCTTACACAAAAAAAAGTAGGTGCCATACTCTCTATAAGTAATAGATTTCAGCCAGCTCTTTGTGAGGCAAATTACAAGCTTAGGCCTTGGAGTATGCCCCGTGAATAGGCCCATGGGTTAAAAAAAAATGCAACATCTTACAACATAAGATAGGAGCCATCTTTGTGACATTGGGGGTGGGTCCTTTTTTCTTTAACAGTCTTTAGGTGGGTAGGTGCCATACTCTCGACCTATTAACATTTAAGAAGAGATTTGAGCTCCCCAGATCTTTGATGAGAATCCCTTCCCCCCCGCCAAAAGTGTTAGTTCAAACCCACTAGCGTAAAAAGCTTGCTAGTAAAAGTTACCCTAGTTTAGCAAATAGCAGGCGACATGTTAGCTAGGGCTATGCACACGCGTTTAACTACCCCTAGTTGTGCTTACTTTCGCTGCGTACAATGTCGTTAGATCGAAGAAGACGGAGACGAGCAGCAGCAGCAGCTGTGTACTTCCTTACTTGCGAAGAAGAAGAGGAAGAAGAAGTTGGCAGTCTAGTAAGGACTTAGTAGGTTGTGTTGTTGGCGTCGGTCGGTGAAATTTTGGCGATGATGATGTGCGTCGGACTTGGGTGAGCGTCGCCTGGAACTCTCGCTCGATCGCTCACTCGCCTCATGCAACAACGACGACGACCACCACCACCACCACCATCAGCACAGCCATAGCTGGCGATGGTGGTAAGAAGGAAGAGGAGGTAATGGAAGAAGAACAGGTTGATGAGAGTAGTAAGAAGGCACGGGGGGGAGTCGGAGGAGGTAGTAGTAGTAGTACCGGTCTTCGTCTTAGTAGCAGCTATAGTGTGCGTATGTGGGGATACTTGCCTGCCGCTTCTCCTCAACGTTTGCCTCTCCTGCAACCCACTCCTGTTCCTCCTGCAGCGTCTTCTTCTACCGACTCCGCTCTCAAGATCGTCTGCAATGGAGGATGCGGGTTTGCTCTGGCAATTTCTGGTACGCGTTAGTTGTTTCTCTCTCTCTCTCTCTCTCTCGTCCCCCTGTGTGTCTGTGTCTCTCCTCTGCGACTACTGACTGCGATTTGCTTCTTCTGGAATTTCTTTTCTGATTGTCTCCGTTCGTTTGATTTTTCGGGTTTGTGTATGGGATGATCGATGATGATCGTCATCATTCCTGGAGGACAAGAGATTTGATTGAGTCATCGGCCTCGTGTTTCCTCGGTTCTGGTTCGGTTCGGGTCTTTCCATTGTGAATTCTTTGTTCCAAATAGATTAGACAATAGACTCTACCGTGTTTGTTTTCTTTTTAAAAAAAAATTGGTTTTGGGATAGAACTTTTGTCGTCGGGTCCTGATTGACGTGTGAAGTTACGAAGACGAGTCAACGGAGAAATGCGGGGGGATTGTTCCAGCCTGCAATACTCCAACAGGAAGGAGTAATGCACGTTTTCCACCATGTCACATCTTTTTGTCTTATAGACGGCTCAAATAGAATGGCATTTGCATCCAAGGACTTATCGAGGTTGCAAACCTAGAACGTTATGTATTGTGACAATTCTTTTGGAACAGCCGAGAATGTGCATTTTCAGCTCACTTTCCAAGGAAAAGAGATATATCAGAGAAGTGTTTTTTGAGCATGATCTCCTGCAAATGGTTTTCTTGGTGGCCAAAAGCAATAATATTGGAAAATCTTTGGTCCTTATCATCACCTCTTGATGTCTTGTTTTCATATGGCTACACTTCACCACACTTGGTATAGCATAGGATTGAAGTGTAAGACTGCATTAGTGCACCATCTTGCTGCAAAAAATAATCAGGGAGCTTCACTTGTTGATAGATAGATGCGATGTTCAGTTGGGACTTGAAGCTCAAAGGGATGGCTCCTGTGGACAAATGATTGGCTCTAAACTACCTTCACTGGTCAAGGAGACAGTGTAAGATTGGTCATGCCATGTTTTTAAGCACATGCCGTGTATTGCTTGGTTCTGTAACTGGATAGAGAGTTATGTTCTTTGGTTGTATCTTATCATATCTGAATGACCATAAGACGCCGAAGATTGCAACAAGTCAAGTTGATTTTGTTATAAACATTAATTTCATTGCACAGCAAGTGCAAAGAGATCCCAGTGTTAATCTCTCCCTCCCAAGCTTCAGGCCTGTTCTTGGACGTGATGAAAAATGTGCTGGGGTTTTACCTTTGAACAACTTGTGAACCAGCTTCACAAGTGTTGGTATCAGAGATGACTATTTGTGCAAATGTCTGTATAGATGTGGAAGGTGCTGGAATGTTGTGATGTGTTGAGTGAGAGTAAAATTGCACAAGAGCTCACAAACTAGAGGGATCGACTACTGAAATGCTTTTACTGCTGATGACATTTTTATTGCTCCCTAAAGTAACCCTGCATTGGTTGAGATGAGGAGTAAGACCGACCAATTTGGCTCTCAGTTGGCCGATAAAGTCTGTAGATGAGGAATAGCTGTGATTATGCACTTTAACCTTTCAGCATCCATTTTCCAAGAATGTGCAGAATCTGGCAAACTGAATACATGGGGATCCACTACGGATCTGGGGCAGTGCTACCTTATCTCGGGAAAGCAGCAGGTAAGGCCAAAGCCTGGATTTCCAGGAAGCACCAGGTAAGGCAAAGGCCTGCCCTTTGCCCTTTGCCCAAGTCAAATGTGGCCCCTGAACCATCATGGATGTTTTCACTGTAGGTATGTGAAATACGTATATACTTTGGTGGTAGCTTGAACTTGTGACAATACTGCTACAGTGGAGTATGTGTCTGCAATACTTTTGTAGAGTGATGAGATGAACAACCAATTACTTTTGTAAATCTACTTGCTGTGAGATCTGACTTATGCAGTGGAAGAATGTTATATTGGTGCATGGTGTAATTGCATCAAAATGTTCTGGTTCCCCTATTTTTTCTGTCCAAGTCCATGTTTTGTATCACCATGGTTTTACTTGATGCTCTCAATTTGTGTTCAGGAGGTCCCTGAACCTTACCCTCTTCAAGTTGATACTCCTATTATCCAAGCAGCAGCTGGATGGGCACATTGTGCAGCTGTAACAGGTGAATGACAAAACTTTTCTGTTGCACATATGTCTAGCAACAAATTATCAGACATGCTGGCTCTCTGAGGATTTTACATGATGAGCTTTGTGCCCAGTATAAGAGTTCTTACCTGACTGTCCAGGGAAGGGCGAGGTGTACACATGGGGTTGGAGTGAATGTGTGCCTAATGGAAAGTCCAGTGTAGACTCAGGGATAAATGCAAGTGGCCGGAATACTGAGGTGGTGGTGGAAGATACTTCAGATAGCATTCAGTCTGCTTCCTTGCTGGTTCCACCTTGGAATAGTTCTGATGTTGGTTTTGTGAAAGCAAGCCCATCTGCTTCACCCTTAAATGCATCTGGTGTTCCATTGGTGACTAGCAGACATGCTATGCGACCAGGGCACCGGAACACTGCTGGTGGCAAAGTTTGTGAGAAGGTTGCGGATGAGGTCCCCAAAAAAAGAAGATTAGCAAACACTGAAGAGGCAGGGCCTTCAGAAAATGCAAGTGCTGCTGATGAGAATGTATTTGCACCACCATGCTTGGTGGGCTTTGAGCCAGGAGTCAGAATTATCACTGTAGCAGCAGGTGGACGTCATACTCTTGCTCTATCAGGTATAATACTGTGCCAGTTGAGTACTTTGAACTCACCAAAGTGAGAAATTGGTCTTTATGGTAGTTACGGAGCATTCTTGTGTGCCCCTACTTGCCCCTATTATTGTTTGTCTCAGGGAAGAGAATAATAAACTAACATTGGAACACACTTGCCATCGAGGATGCAGTATTAGATGTAGCCCATTCTTGGTCCATCTGCTACTTTATTGAAGAAACTTTGAATTGTTACTGGTTAGATATGCATTGTTTCTGATGGAATGCTTTTGTTCAAACTTGAGCTTGCACCATCCCTGTTTGTAGATGGTGGACAAGTATGGGGTTGGGGATATGGAGGTGAGGGACAGCTTGGGTTGGGTTCTCGGTTGCGAGTCATCTCAACACCACAGCTCATTCCCTGCTTAGGTACACCTGAGGGTGGACTGGACCAAAGCAGATTAGTTTCAGGATGCTTTACTGCAACAGTGCCAGGAAATTACATCAAAGCAATTGCCTGTGGAGGCCGTCACAGTGCTGTTATCACAGGTACAGACATGGTTACTAATGCTTACCATGGATGTTCAGCTGTCCTGGTGCATCTAGGTCATCATCTCTATGGGCTTTTCTGTACTCTTCCCTGTTCTGGGGGTCAAATTTCAGGCTCCAATGGTTGCATCAATGTTATAGTGTCTGGAGTTCTCATGATAGCTTAGTGAGGGTACACTGGCTAGCAATGTGCTTGAAGAAACAGGGACACTCCATTGAAATGTGACCTCCAGTCCCACCTAGTCTTTCCTCTAATCTTCCCTACGGTCCATTCTGCAATGTGTGTGAGGAAGACATTTTGTCTTCACGAAGTGCAAGCTGAGGATTGTTTGTTGATTCAATTTTTCAGTTCAAGAAGATTTTGCGGCAGCCATTGCAATATGAGCCTCTGGAAAAAAGGTTGATGCGATGCACTGGGCCTGAGTACGTCCAAATTCCCTTTACAGGGCTACATCTTAAATTTACCTGCCTTGTCAGTCTACCAACAGGAGATCAACAAGTCTTTCTAAGATTGGATAAACTGACAAGGCAGTTAAACCAGGCAACCATGATTGAGCTGTTAATGTGCTGGAATTGAGTCTGTTGATGTGTGATCTTGATTGAGATGACCTAAGTGCATATGTATAGGTTGAGATTCTGTATCTGACTGGATTTTTGTACCAGATTGACCAACTACTAGCACTAGGGTTTGCCAAATGTTTGGTCTGCAATTATGTGTGCCACTACTCAATATCTGTTGCTTTTAGCTGTGTAGTTTTGGTGCTCATGCAAAAGTAACCTGAATGTCTACAGGATGGTATGCATACCATAGTACTTGATGATACACTGACATGTTGCTTGCTATTGTGCAGATGCTGGTGCACTCCTGACATTTGGCTGGGGGCTCTATGGTCAGGTGAGCCATCTGGTTATGCCTCAGGTTCTTGTATATTGATTTCTTGTGGCTTATCAATAGATGTGTGCACGTGGCATAACAAACAAGTCGAAATGTTTCTGTTATACTATGAATATGGTAACTGTAACTGGGTGCAGTGAAATGGAAGTCCAGAAGAAGGTAGTGTGTTTTGCTCCTTCAGCCTTTTGGTTGGCTACTGAAGACATGAAGGATATGGGAGGATGTTCTCAACAAAACCTTGTGCATTAACTTCATTTCATTGATCTGTAAAATGTACCTTATAGAATGAAGAACAGATAAGACCAATTCAATCTGCTTTAGGATGGTGAGTGCAACCACTTACTAGGCAGTTTTCATCCTAGGATTTGTGAAGGCTAATATGCATGGGTTGGCCTTGAATTGGCAGTGTGGTCAAGGCAGCACAGATGATGAGATGAGTCCCTGCCATGTAGCAACATTGGTAGGACTGCCTGTTTCAGGAGTTGCAGCAGGATTATGGCACACTCTATGTATCACAGATTCTGGAGATGTGTATGCATGTGGTGGTAATCAATTTGGCCAACTTGGAGTTGGTGGAGACCATGCAGAGGTTTGGCTTTGCTCCTTGCATACTCTTGTAGATGTAGTCTGAAGCCTGTACTTGCTCTGTGAAGTGGTTGAGGCTTTGTTTGTTCCAAGGCAGATTTGGGCCATATTTGTTGATATGCTTAACATGATGGCATTGGCAGCTTGTAGACAGTTGGGCCTCAAAGTGGATGGACTCTCTCATCAGTTCTCTTCACTCAAGTTTCCTCCAACTTTGTTATGCAGATGCTTCCAAGACTGGTTGAGTCACCAATCTTGGAGGATGAAACTATGATATCAGTTGCATCTGGAGCTCGTCACAGTGCTGTTCTTACAGGTTGGTGTTACAATGTGGCGTAGGTTACACAAATGTATTCCTTCACCTCTGTTTACCTCATAAAAGCAAGTGGATGCCAAAGCCTAACATGCATTATGGCTTGTTTGGGGGTTATGTTGGACAGAAACTGGGAAGATGTTTTCATGGGGATGGAATAAGTATGGGCAGGTAAGAATGGAATATGGTAATTTCTGGGCATCCAAAATTGACTGTTGGTAATATGCAAGTTGAATTTCTCAGTGAGCTTCTAAGAGAGCCTTTCTGAAAAGTCAGAAAACTGTTCTAAGCATACAAGTAAGTCTGTTCATATTATGCTTGGCTAGGAGGATTGCAGTGAAATGAATTTGGAAGTGCAAAGTGGCAATAATTAATGGAAATTATCTGTTTCCTCTCTACTTTGTGTCCACAGCTTGGCTTAGGGGATAGCAGCGACAGGGATTTGCCAGTGCAAGTGGCAATAACAGATGCAGATTATGTGAGTAGCATTGCATGTGGGTGGTGGCACACTTTGGCTGTAGTGTACAGCAAGTGAGAAGTACTATGCTCCTGGTTTTTCCCCGTTTCAAATACTCTTCCTGTGAGACGCACGAAGTTTGATCCAATTTATCTCTGAGATGCACAGAGTTGATCATGTTCCCTGTTTTTCCTCTGAGATACTCAGAGTTGAAGCTTTTTTCCTGGCCCTCTAGCTTTCAACAAGAAGAGAGCCAGATTGTGGTTGTGCTATGTGATATACAGGCTGGAAACAGTAAGTACCTTGGAATAATAATCCCTATGGACTGAATGCTGTTGTGAACAGTGTTGGAAGGTGGTAAAGTGTCGATGCAAACATTTTTTGATGCTGTGTATCCTCAGTCAAGTTCTGGCAGGGACACCTAGTGGCAAAATTTTATCAGACAATCTCTGTATTCTACTTCTCAACTTTACAGTTGCAGGCTTGATTTATGAACAATCCACTCTTACTGCATTTGGAGAAACTGGTTGCAATTTTATACTGATTTGAGTGTGTTGTGCATAGGGGGGAAATGTGGCATTTGCCAAAATGTGATCTATTGACCTTCATTTTGCTGGAAGGTATTTGTTCAATTCAGTTTTTTTTGGACGTATTGATTAATTTGTAGCTTGTGGTGTAGTTTCAATGTCTGGAGATATGTAGGATCTATGTTGCATGCAAAGCCCTTGATGCTGTGAACATGACACAAATTGGCTCCTACACTTCTGATCATTTTATTAACTAAATATGGTTTTGTTGAGTCGGAACCCTTGTAGTTTCTTTTGTTTTTGAAGGGTGAAAAAAACCAGGTTGAAAACCTGGTCAAGATTTCTGCAAAGAATAGAAAGTCACAAGAAGTATGTAACTATGAGAGAGTGCAACAAAAGAAAGTGGATAGAATAGTGAGAGGATTATCAAAGGGAGTGAGAGAAGCAATCCAAATCTACAGTTTGCAAGGAACAGTTCATAAGGGGACTGAAGGAGAGTGTGGATCCTAATTTGAAATTAACTATGCACTTCCTCAATTGTTTTTTGTAAATGAAGATGCTTAGATATGTTGAAACATTGATGCATAGATTCTTGAGAATACCTCCAACTTCGCTTCTGAAGGTGAAGTAATTTTGTTTTTGCAAGGAAAAATATTTGGGCTTCAGCCTTGAAATGAGTGTTTTACTAATGAAATCGTGATATTTCTAACTCTACTTTTTCAATTATTTTGTCAACAAAGTTGCAGACGGGGAAAGTAGGTACACAAGATGGAGTCTTGAATTGCTTTCATTTTCTTCTGTGGACGTTCCAACAGCACTTACATCCAAGTTACTTCTAATCCTTCTTTACACACCTATCTAGATGAACCAGTGCTACCAAAGTAAATGGACAAAACTATATTGAACCACTCTTCATAGAACACATATCCATTATTGAACACTTTCCAATATTTCCCTCATTCCTTAACCAAATTGAGCAATCTGTTTGTTGTGGGACACACACAAACTGGAGGATTACAAATGTTCTTTGAGCATCAGAATTGAAGGCACAGAGCAAAAAATAAGAAACACAGAAACAAGATGAATGAAAGTTTTGCTTTCTAAAAATTTGAAAAAGAAAAGCTCGAGACCCTTCTCTAGTTCCAACCCCATATATCTTCCTCATTTTTAGTCTATTTTGAGTGATTTAAGACCTAATGGATGCAGCAACTGGGCCTTTACAAAACTTCTTTGTATTCCACTAGGCAAAGATGCAATGATCAAAGATTTTAAGCTTGAAACCTTAAATCTGTTTTAATTCATTTATCATCATCAAACATTGAACCCTCTTATACCAAACACCCCGTATATTCTCCATTCTTTTATGCAATGTTTGTGCTGTTGGAAGTGTTAGGTGGAGGGCTACAAATGTTGTTTTGAGCTTTAAAAAGTAGACAAAGAATGTGTGAGGATTCGATCGACCGCCTTTGAGTTCTTAAATGTTTGCTCAACCGGCCTATGTACCCTAATTTACATCACATGTAAAACCAGACTCAGACTTTTGTAGTGTATGTGTATCCCATGTTAAACATGTGAATGTTTGCTCCACTTAATTCTTTTTTGCTCCCAATTTGTTATTTGTTTATTTTCCATGATACTCAGCAGTAAGGTTCTTGGAGCCAATGGTCTCTCTTGCCTTTGCAGGAGCTCACTCTGGCTACACACCCCTGTCCTCAGGCCTTATCCTATTACTGAAGAACAAAATGAATATATTTTTGCCACATGGACAGTATGCTACCTTTCCCCCTTTTGGACAAATACTGAGTATATTCATATTGCTCAAATTAAAATATAGCAAAATGAATTGTCTTCAATCACTCCAAATACCTTAGCAAATTTTGTTTTCGGTTTGTTGGAGTGCCATTATTTTGTGTCAAAAAAAACCCTTGATTTCTACATTGCCAATTCTTCCCCAATTAAAAGTTTGTTTGACTGAATTATCTCAGGAAACTTTAGAATGGCTACAGAGAACCAGCACACCATCCACTGGATGCCTCCTGTTATTACTCAGTTGTGGATGATGAACCTCACTGAGTTTAGTATATGGTTTCACCTTTACCCAATTATGTAAGAAATAGGTCCTCATTTATTTATAGGCAGATAGGTAGGGAGATAGGTAATTACTAGATAAGTAGATGCTTTATATACAATGGTCAGAGCTGCTTTTACTACCTACCTACCTACCTACTAACAACTTGCTTGTGGGTTGTTAATAGGTAGGTAGTTAAGAAAAAGCAACTGAGCTTAACCACCATGGTTTAGATAGGGAACTGAAACCCAACAGAAAACTGCTTCCTGAACACTTACCATCCATCCTTCATGGTGAGGGAGAGCTGGTGGGTGCTGGTTCATTGTGGCTGAAATGCTGCTATTAGATCAAAGCTGTTTGCCGAAGTCTTTTGCCCACCAGATCCCAATGTGCCTACCCAATCTCTTACAGCTCAGAAACCATGCTCCGCAAGTGCAAGAAAATACTTAGCATGTATAGTATATTTGCACAGTCCCCCACAAAAAAAGCATGGGATGATAAACGAGTTGAACAACTTTTGAAAATTGGCCCCAAAGCAAAAGAAATGAGGCAAAGTGGTCGTCACATGTCCAAAACTACATGATAACAAAATCCAGGCCTTGGTCACACACACTTCATGATGTAGAGAAAAAGCTCATTGGAACCTTATAACTTTTTGGTGAAGCTTTCACAGCTTTTTAAGTCTTATGGTCATCCCTATTTGACAAAGAAACTCAAGGTATGGTAAACGTGCACTCAACCAATTGGCACTCCACTGGAAAGGAGGAGACCACTGCACTCAACCAATTGGCACTCCACTGGAAAGGAGGAGACCAGGAAACGGCTGAAGATCTGAAAATGATCAAATTTTGCTCCCGAATTGCTTTTGGATTTTTTTCTTTTCAAATCAGATGAATCATCAATGTGGCTGGACCAATTCGCACTCAACCGCTGGCAAATCGGACCCTCCAAATGGTGAAGTCGATCAGCCTACCAAACTCTGTTTCCAAATGTATTTTTTCTTCAGATTGAATGAATGAATCATCAATGTGGCTGCAAAACTGAAGTCGTTTGCCATGAAACTGAATTGGCAACTATTTGTTCAAATCCAATAGGCTGTAAATTTTGCATGCCAGAATACATAAAAACCTATGAGAAATTTTTAAGTGCATTTGAAGAACACATTCTAAAAGTGTGTATATTTTTTGCATCCACACAACATGGGCGTTTCAAAAAATGAAGTTTGGCATCCCATTTTTTGAAACACCCCCCCCAACAAATAGCAGAGGAAAAATGCCTGGGGTAAGGTGCCCTAAGATTACACTTAAAAAATCAGAGCAGGTCTTTTACAGGTAGAGAGTAAAGCCCTTGGGTGGGGACATTCTCGAAATAGGGAGCATAGATGATAGTTGAGTCTAGCCTTGCATTTTGGGAGGTGGCTTTGCCCATCGTAAAGTCATCATGAACCTAAACATACATAGATCACAAGGCTTTTCTGAGTGGGAGGGTTCTTCTTATAACTACTCCTTAGGATTGTGATCTTATTATGCCTGGACAAGTCTTATGCCTACAAGTACTTGAAGAAATTGTGTATGTATTTCTAGGGCACCTTACATCTTTCCTAGAAAATAGAAGGTATTATATGTCAAAGGAGAGGAGGTGCAAGATTCATCCCAATTTTAACAAGTGTAAGAACCCTCCACCTCGTATGCCTCATGATCTACATATGTTTTAGGTTCCTAATACCGTTTTCATTTTAGCTCCCCCATGCGACACAATAAAAGCTTAGAAGCTTTAAACTTATGACTTTCCATCCACAATTGGCCTTGTGAAATTGGCCTTGTTCACATTCTTTTTCTCTTCACTCAAGTACCCATGACGAGAAAATATTGTAAACTAGGTGAGGTCCAATTTCATTTATTTTGACTCACAATCATAAAATGCTTGGCAAAATTTCCTAAGTCTATTTGAAGGGCACCGGATGCTCACGAATATCCAGGATATTATACCTCCTTCTCAAGTGTGTGTGTGTGTGTGTATCTTATCCTTACTCTTGAGGGTCCCTCCCAATTTGAAGGTATACATGTAATAACAACACCCTTTGCAATGTACACATGTTTACGTACATGATAGAATTTGGCTTGTGGTTTATAATGAGGAAAGGCCGTGGGTAGGGGACATCCCCAAATGAGACTCATCTACCACCTTGTCCTCACTCTTATCCTTTACTCTTAAAGGTCCCTACAACTTTGAAGGCGTATGTGTAAGAACGCCCCCCTCCCCGCCCTTAAGCACCTTGCAATCTATACATGTTTAGGTTCGGGATAATGTTTGCCTCGTTCTTTGTAATGGGTTAAGCCCAATACAAAGGGAAATTCTCGAAATATGGGGCGTCACTCACTCACTCATCTACCACCTTCTTCTAGGCCCTTTATCTTGGGAATGCCCCAACTTTGGGGTTTTATATTACACCACAAAAGCCCAAAAGCATGTAGGCTCCAAAGAAAACTTGAAATTTTATTGAGTTAAAAATGCAGGAGAGGGCCTATTCAGGCTCCCATGGGGTGTAACTTAGTATGAAGAGGAGAGTTTGCAAGATTGAAAAGTTAGGGTTTGGGCAAACCCCTTATTAAAATTAGAGAAGCACAACAAGCCTATTCCACAGATGAAATATATACACAAGTGTGTGGAATTTGTGTAGGTTTGTATACAATTATTTTTCTACACTAATACAATACCATTTCAATAATATTATAACTCTTATTTGTATACAACATCAATGTTTGTAACATTATCTTTATGCATACAAGCATCATTAATATTAGTTTATTAAGGGATTTTGGCCCTAACTAGGTAATAATAGGTCTATTTTTTATATGAGAATTTTTGAAAGAGGATATTTTTTGGTTTGTGTTCAAACTTGGCATTAGTTATAGAGTTATAATATCTCGAAGGACTTTGGTTTCTTTTTAGAGGATTTGTTTCTTGAAGATTATATTTTTGCATGGTGAAATATTTGAGTTTCCATAATGAAGGGAACAAAAGGACTTTGTAAGGTTTTACTTGTTGCCAGTGATTATTTATTTATTTATTTATTTATTTTTATTTTTATTTTTCAAATTTGTGATGTAGCCGAAGTGATGACTGTCCTGCAGGAATTTTAGCCAAAATTGGCTATAACTGATAGGACAGTAAAAATATATAAAAATCCTTCTCTATGCTTGGCTACCTAGCCAAACCTATTATAAAAATATGGCAATTCCCTCAAATTGTGGCTAATTTGGGGCCCTCTTCTTCATGAAAAGCTCCTTTGTAGAGGTTGAAATCAAATTATTCACGTGAGAAATATCACTGGCTATATAGTAGAATCTATTATAAAAATATGGCAATTTGGGAAATTTTCCCTCAACATTGAGCTCTTTTTTCTTCATGAAAAATCCTTTGTATAGATTGAAATCAGATTTTTCAGGTCCAAAAATAAATAAAAATCCACTACTTGTCAGTGTTGGGCGGGTATTTGATTTTGATGATAACCATCAGTTCTAGGTATTTGAAAAAAAATCAGAAAAAAAGAATTGTGAGCTCTGATTATTTCAAAAGCACCAATGAACTGCTGTGTTGCATGAAAGAACCGGAGGTTCTCTGGGCGGTTATATGACTTTTTTCACCCCAAAAAAAAAAGAGAAAGAGAACGAACCATGATCAAAACTGGGTTAATTTTTGCTTCTATTTCAAAGAACTGAGGTTATGAAACCCTAAGAACCGCCCTGATCACCGGGGCTCCGTTCCTGTTTTGAATAATTGCTCAACACTACTTTGTTACTAATGATGAGCGGGTATTTGATTTTGCTGATACCTGCTGGCTCTGGTTTTAAAGAACCATTACCTTATGACCGAACATTTCATTAGATCTTTGAGTGCTTAAATGTTCGCTCACCAGCCATTCTACCCTAATTATATTATTTGTAAAAATGTTTGAAATTTTTCACCCCAAAAATAACAAATGATATGAAAGGAAAAATACATACACTCTTTTGAAATAAGGAGGAATATTCCATTTTGTGACGTGGAATCTTCAAATTTTATTTACAGACATGTGTTGAAGTTGCCCCCTCTAATAGAAAAAACCAGGTATTTGATTAA
>Ga0209208_10008216_pt1 | contig 13963 bp, 12 predicted proteins | sample S1TSphfallax_3_FD_187694 | JGI IMG/M metagenome (GOLD analysis project Ga0209208, IMG submission 187694) | Host-associated microbial communities from peat moss isolated from Minnesota, USA - S1T2_Fd - Sphagnum fallax MG (SPAdes) (version 2) | ecosystem: Host-associated > Plants > Peat moss >...
GTGAATGTAAAGCAAGGAGCTTACTATGCTGATCAAGTCTTGATTGAAGAGTTTTCGAGCCGAAATCCAGTCGTCAATAGCTAACTTATTGTGACCAAGAAGGTAAAGCATTGCCTGAACAAAGCAATAACTCTCACTTTTAACATCCAATGTACTATCCATGAAGTCTTATTAACGTGTTGCAATGAGCGAAAAGACCAGTTCAAAAGCATCATATATATCCCATTCTGCAATCTGTACTCATTTGCGATGAAGTAAGATCGCAAAAGTTGGAGTGAGATTCTTGCCTTGAGAACACGATGTACATGTCTATTTGGGTAGGGCCAACGCTTAATACGTTTAACTTCTGCATCCTGACATAGATCCCACAATTTGATCATTGAGGAGTCAGACACTTGACAAACTTGACAACTTGAATTAAGAAACCAGTAGTGGTACCATTGATTTTCATGTCTGTAGACAGAGCTCTTACAAAGTAATATTTGTGGACTGTTACACAATGAGAATGAGAAGGACTAAATCAAAGTTTGAACCAGATCTCTATACAGGCTTAGTACCTTGTTTTCCACAAGAAGGGAGTAAACATTGCCCAGCAATAACTTCAAGTACTTCACAACCCCATCTGCTATTTGCAATGCTTTCTCATATTTTTCGGCCTCTTTGCTCACCTTCTCTAAGTCCAAAGTGGTTTTCATTTTCACCTTGTCAAACCCTTTCAGCAACTTTTTCAAGTCTTTTATCTGCTTCTTCGTCTCCTTTGCTTTCTTTGCATTCTCAGCTTTCTTTTCCTTCAGTTTTCTTACATCCTCGGACTCCACTGCTTTCTCTGCTCCTTCCTCTGTTGCCCCTGCTTCCCCAGACTCTACAGCTACCTCTTCTTCCTCTGGAGGTTCAGGCTCCTCTTCCTCCTCTGGTTCTTCCTCCTCCAGTTCTTCCTCTTCTGGTTCCCCTGCTTCCTCCTCCTCCTCTTCTCCTTCTCCTTCTCCTTTTAGCTTTTCTATGCCTTCCAAAGGATTTGGTTCAAGCTCCGCATCATCAATTCCAGGATCTACAGGCTTTTGTTCCACTTCCCCATCCTCATCTCCCTCTCCAGCCTCCTCTCCTGCCTCGTCTGCTGATGCCTCTTCCTCATCCCCTTCTTCCTCTGGAGGCTCTTCTTCAGGCACAGGTTCTGGATCCTCCTCTTCCTCTTCTGCCTCCTCCTCCTGTCTCCATAGCAAGAGAGATTTCTATTGGTTATTGTAGGCAATATATTTTCACCTCAAATGCAGTAAGACTCCACTGTTTTCTGTGGGGACCCATTGGAGACAACAGCACTGGAGCAGAACTGAAATCAAGGTCATCAAGTTTGGAGATTGTTTGTAATGACTAATTCTCACCAAGGCCTGTTATGTCCTATGATTATTAAACGTTACTTGCTACAAGTCAATGTTATAGCCAATGCATAATTCTTCTATGCCCCTCATAAGTTGAGCTTACCTCGACCTCCTCCCCAGCTTTTTTCTTAGCTTTCATTTCTTGATCTTTTTTCTTCTTAGCTTCAGCCTTTGCAGTTTGTCGTTCTGTCCATGCTTTATGTGCCTCTTCAAACCGTTTCCTCCTACCCTCTTTCTCTTTTGCCTTCTTGGCTGCTATAGCATCAGCTTTTTCTTGATCCAGTTGTGCCTTTCTGGCTACCTTTATCTCCTTGAGCTTCTCCTTGTACTTTTCCATTACAGCCCCTGCATTTTGGTCTTTTGAAATTTCTTTGTTGTTCATGTCCAAAGCAGTACTCACTGCAGCTCCACAAGCAGCCATGAACTCTGTCTCTATTGGCTCAAATGCCTTACCAGTCCCAATGTGCTCTGTTTTTAGTGTATCAACACACAGAAGTGCAATTACCTGCTTTCTGCAACCATAGATCAGACCCATACAATACTGGATCACTCTTGCAATATGTTTGTGAAGACCAACTAATTGATCCTGATTTGTCAACTTGGAAAAATAAAAATAAAAAATCCAGTCAATCTGTAGGGTGGGACATACTGGCGCACTTGTGCAAACCATTCTGGTGGCCTATCTTTGAATTCTTCCTTCAGATACTTCTTTGCAGTGAACTCAACTGTGATTGGCACTACAAAGTAGGCCCCAACTCTTGGAATTCCTCCAAAGAAATGAACACCTGTGTTATTTCCAATCAACAAGCCTGAAACATGAGAAGCTTTATCATTCGAGTCACTGATAACCTGCAATTCACAAATTGACCATTTCTGTCATCTGCCTTCAAGTCTTGAACTGGGGCAATTTCAACGTCAATTTGTCAAGCTCTTGTAGAAGATGTTCAGATGTGGTACCTTCTTTGTACAATACGTTTGGAATGTGCAGCTCTGGAAGCCCTTCAAGAAGAACAGCGAATGTCACAGGTCCCTGCTTCCCCCACCAAACATATAAGCCTTCCATATCCTTGAGTACTTGTCTCCTACTTTCTGGTAAATGGCATCCAGGAACTGAGATTGTTTTGCTTGTAGACAGATAAAAGAGGACATTCTTCAACAAGGTCCTTGTTCATCAACATCTAGAGGTTTATTACTTGTGCTCTCAATGTTTGATCTCAATGGTCTGAGAGCATGATCCAATACCTGAGTGCTTTTGTGCAGAAAAACACAGGTGACTGACTTTGTTTACCTTCTTGATGTCAAGCTGTCTATTGAGCATATGTGTGTTGGCTGGTCTTGTAGCTGCAACATAGAGTAGTTTCTTTCTCTTGTAGTTCAAGGGTTTTGGTGCTTTTGGAGGTTTAGGAGGCTTGGGAGCTGCATCTTCTGTAGATTCCCCCTTGGGTTTCTTATCTTTTCCCTCTTTGCCTTCTTCCTCTTCCTCTTCAGGGTCAGCCTCCTGCTCTCCCTCTTCTTCTCCTTCAGCATCCTCTTCTGGTTCATCCTTCTCCTCAACATCTTCATCATTGTCCACACTGGAATCATCTGATCCCAATACTTTGTCCTCGCCTTCTTCTCCTTCCTCATCTTCTTCCTGGGCTGGCTCTGTACGTAATTTTTTTTTGCAAAATCAAGGCATTGAAGAGCATCGATGTCATGCAACATTAACCTTATACGTCCTGCAATAATAGTAGCACTCTGGAGCAAAGTTCCAAACAAAACGGTAGACCAGATCCTTGAGAAAATGGGAAAGCCAAAGTACATTTTTCTCGTTACCTTCTTCCTGTTCACCTTCCTCTCCCTCCTCCTCACCCTCTGCCTTCTTCTTTTCTGCCTTTGGTTCCCATATCTTGTTAATTACTACAGCCACATAAGCTGCCTCACTGCCTAAAACATAGTGCCACAGAAGAAGACTGTATGATCAGCAAAACACTCTCCAACAAACATCGAGGATCATCCTTTCTCTCAAAGCACAGAAAAGAGAAATGCTCTTGATGCGAGAATCGAGTCTGACAACGGCTTCGCAAGCCTACTTACCTGTGAAAGCGCAAACGGATTTCAAACAAGTGTCCCACAACAAGTATGGATCGTCAGTGATAGTCTTCATGTGGTTCACGCACGCCTGCTGCTCGGTCCGCCACAATGCATCGGCATTGGCCTTCCGATTTAGTTCATACTCTCGTTCATTCTCCTTGTTGAACTTGCGGGCCTTCTCGCGGGCATTGTCCTTTAGAATGCAGGCATTGTCGCAATATTTGTGCAGCCACTCGCTCAAAAACTCCACAGGGTCCATGGGTCTTGCGAGCGTTACTGCAGCACAAGCTTGCACCAGCACCTTGCCCACAAGCTTGTCCACATATGCAGCATCGTCTGCTTCCCCAAATTTGTTTCCCATGATTCTCTCCCAATTTGAAATCAGAAAAGTCAAGCTCTTTCCTCTCTTTTCCTCATTGCTGGTCTTTGTAGCGGAATGATCGTCGTCGTTTTGACAAAACGGGGAGGATTAGAGGTAACTACAAGTGTGTGTGTGTCGGGCGGGGGGGGTGCTCCGCCACGACCCATGCAAGTCGTCGATGGGAAAGCACGAATTTCACGGTTTCAAATCTAGCCAATTCGCCATAGAAACGACAATAAATCATGACCATCTCGGCGAATTGATCCTAGTTGCAATCAGGCGTCACAAATCTATCCGTCTTGAGCACGCACATTGTTGTAAAGATTCCATCTTTGTGTGTGTGTGTGTGTGTGTGTGTGTAGTCGTCTGCAAATTGTGGAAGAGGGCGTACGACCGAGTGAGCTTGCCAACGCTGCGAAAGCTCACGATGCTTTGGGGTTTGTTGTTCCTATTTGCGTACCTACATCGCATTCTAGACACATTCGAGCAATTTTGGGGCATTGTTGATTGAGCAGAAAGGGAACATGGCTAAAGACGCACGGAGATGCGCGTCGTTGTGAATTCAGGTCGGTAGAGGAGCTCTAACCGCAAGTCTTGTGAACTTGCGACTTTGTGACCACAAAGGAGTAGGTACTAGGAACCTGAACAATATGGAGAAGTTGTCCTGTTGTGGAAGAGGTTGAAAATTAGGGTTAGGGGTTGGATGTGACACTTGGGAGTATAGTGGGAGCTTTTGTAGTGAAAAGGTTATCTCTTTATGAAGGAAAGTGATTTTCATACATCTTCTTCATAACATGAAGCAAAGTGCTTTAGGGGACACTTGCGTGAAACAGGCCAGTATATGAAACATAACATCTTCTTCCTCATCCATTTTGCCATTCTAAAAATCATAACACAACAATATCTCATGTTGTTTTACATTATGTTTATTCCCCAGTAATGGTTTTAACTGTGGTCCTAGATGTTTCATTCCCCTATATCATGAACATATTCTAACTCAATTCGTGTGCTATCTGTGCATTTGGTAACCATGGCCTACCAAACATTGCAGAGTAGCTGGAGTCCATTACAATATTCTGTAATATAATAAAAGTTGCAAGGTAAGCAATACCATGAACAAATATTTGTAAATTTCAGATCAACCTTATTGGTTTTGTAGTGGTTTGGTTTGCCATCCATATATTATATGGTGCAAGTTTTGGTTTAAGCAACCTTAACTTGTTGCACAGTTACTTCACGATTATGTTTATTCAAGAGCCCCCATTTAGACACCATGATTATTTAGTGTGATATGCTCATTGCCCAAGGATGCGATATGCTTACTAAAATTGTTTAAAGGCATAAATTCCAATCTAGCCATTATGTTGCAGTTAGGGATTCACTATGGTGGTACCACTATGTGGAGTGGGATCCACAAGCTAAGCAACTTTTCAGGTGTCATGTTATGATGTTGGAACAACAACATCCCATTTTGTTGCCAACATTAACTATTCAAGGTTGTTAACATTCCTTACCAAACATCACATTTGTTAGGGGCGCAAGATTTAAATAGGATTGCGCTATTAGTTTATTTGATTATTTTAGAATGGTTGTGTTAAGGTCTTTCATATGTTGACATAGGTCAAAAACCTTCACACCTTATATGATCAAGACTATTTTGGGAATTAATTCATGTGTTGCAACATTTGCAAACCATGTAGATGCGATCATGTGCATACATGCTAGAAAATGTCCCACCATTGGGATACTTTCAACCAATTGTTTTGGTTGAATGACACTAATTTAGGCTTGCATTGGTGAACTAATGTAAATGGATGTTGTAGTAGTTGGTTCACGAGCACATTAGTTCCATTGGTTGCAGACTAACTTAACATCATCGGAGGTGATCCAATGAACATATCAATTTATCCTTAAGTCACCCACATGTTTGGTGGATGACATATTGGATTCGGGATGCCATTCATGTATGAATCATCATAATGACCAATCACCTTTAATTGTGGTCAATAGGGTTGGCCTTCCATGAGTAACCCTATTGACATTCTTGAATTTTCCAAGTCATGCATTTATGGATTAATATGATTTGGGGTTCCAATTCATCTAGTATGGATAAATCTAATGCAAATGAATGAGAATGGGCCATGGTATTTCAATTGATGTGTTGTTAGGTGTTAGTTTACTTGCTTGATTAGGTTCTAATTAATTATGGATAAATCAGATTAGTTTAAGTGTTTGGTTTTTTATTTCGAACTAGTTCAAGTGTGAATATGGTTTGGGATATTTTATGGATGGGATATAATCCATTTGTGACCTCAAATCACCATATATGATTTGAGATTCCCACACATTCTACTATTGTATGCAAGTTTACATGAGTTTTGTGCACAATGTTAGTTTTTGCATTTTTGTGTGTTGAAAGTGTTGGGCTTCAATTCCTATTTTCATTGGAAGTGAATGACAATTTTGATTTTGAACATGGTGTATCATTTAAAGTATGTTTACATTATTTTTTTATTTGTGATGAGATTGACATATAGCTGTAGGCTTCGACATAATAGCACACAACGATGTGTGAAGAAAAGGCAAACATTGTTTTGTACCAACAAATGGTGGGGAAGTTAATTTACCTCACCAACACATGGCTAAACAATTCCTATACTATGGGAATGGTTAGTAAATATATGGTTTCTTCGCAGGACCCACATATGGAAGTTGTCAAAAAAAATTTCAAATACCTTCAAGGCACAATTGACTTTGACCTAATGTTTACTTTAATATCAGAAATCAAATTGGAAGGCTTTGTAAACGCAAGTTGGGCTACGCACTAGAATAGTAGAGGATCAACAATTAGATATATGTTCCAACTCTATGAATTAACCATTACTTGGCCAACTAAATAACAACCAACATTAGCATTTTCATCAACATAAGGTGAATATCAAACAATTATTGAAAGTACAAAAGAATCCTTGTGGCTACAAAACTTGATTTGATAACTAGAATTTATCATAATGGAGGCTACACAAATTTGCTACGATAATTCTAGTAGCAACAACATTATTAATAACCTATTTTCCATGCATTCACAAAGCACATTGAAGTACATTATCATTTCATCAATGAAAAACTCCTAATTGGTGAAATAGAATTGAATCACATTCTTAGCAATGATAAAATAATATACATATTTACAAAACCCTTATGATAATGATTGTTTTATTTGTTTCAAGAAGCTCTTGGTCTATAATATTCAACAAATCAAAAGTCAAGAAAAAGATATCAAGGCCCAAACTATGAGTATATAAATCGTCATGATTATCTACTAGGCCTTTTCTTGTTCTAGTAAGGTACAAAATAGGGAGTATAATAGTTAAAAGCTAATGGAAACATATGTAATTTTTATTTTATTTTGTAAAATAGCTTCTTGCATAATAATTTTCAAATGAGGATTGTGAACATTCTTCATTATTTTATCATCATTCTTCATCAAGAAAGGAAACAATGGGAATTTGGGCTAGCTTGATGGTTTTTCACAATTTTTGTTTGACTCTATCAAGACTCACCTAAAAAATTCAATGAGAGGAGTAATGGACTTGAGATAACTATTGGATCCAAAGGGGGAAACATGTAGATTTAATGTTAGAAAAAAATCGTCCAAAAAAGGTAACCATAAAACCAAACAACTTGTGGAAGAAAACCACAAGCATCCTTAATGTTAAGAGGAGAGATTGCCATATAGTCAAACCATCAACAACTTCACAATACAAGCCATTTGACACTTGAGCTTTTAAAATTAAAAAACTCTTACATGAAATGTATTGTCATTCAAAGGTTACCATATTTCAATATTCTCTATTGTAGACCATGGAGACTAGCATAAACAAGTCATAACTAAAACTAGAAGAAGGCCAAGCTCCATGAAAGTGAAAGGGGGTGTAAAATAACCATTGTATAACTTTTTGTGTCAAAGTATAATTCTTTGGTCCCATTTCCCCACTATGGTATCTTTTAAAAGTATTTGGATTGTAACATTTTCTCATTAACCATGGCAGTGAGGATGTTTACTAAGTTAATTATATGCATATAATGCATACATTTAATTTATATTCTTGTTTTGTAGCCTAGTATTTAGGGTTTTGTCTTTTGGTATTATTTTGCAAGGTATGTACATTATTAATTCACAAATTTGTAATCATATGCAAAACTCTTGTTACATTTTTAAAAAACAAGTTGACGTGTTTGGTAAAACAACATAAGGTGAAGTTGATTAACAAATATTTTGTTTTTCGGTGCACATTCTCAATAGCCTTTTTCTCCATTTCCAGTAATTAAACCTTGATTTCATGAGAACATTTAACATTTGAGGCCATGCAAAGTTGATAGAACATTCACATATGAATCGTGTGAAGCTCCTAGGTAATTGGTTAGCCACAAATTTTTCTTGACATTGCACATGCATAAAAGTTCTTTGGACATGGCAAGGGAGAAATTGTTTCAATCTACATATTGTAATAAATATCTCAAAGGCATTGTTTACACAAATTTGGCTCTTCTATTCATGCACCCTATGGCCCATCCCTCCCTTTTTCTCCTCTTTTTTCCAAGTTTTTTTTCGTTTTATCTTGGGGAATGAATGAACATATTAACAAATGAGATGCCTAAGTTGTTATTTCATTCATGGCATTTCTTTTTTTGTGATCAAAACTTTGAATATATTTTTAAATATCTAGAAGGTTGTGTATATCTTTTACAATGTTTCATTTCTTTATCAAAACTTATTGATCAATTTTAACAATAATTTGACAAACATGAAATCAAGGTTTAATTACTTTTTAGGTGTTTTTATATTTTTTTAAATTGTTGTTACTCTATTTGAAATAATGTTTCATGTTTGAGCCATTCTTTGAAAACCCTTCATGCAACCAAGTGTTTTGACATGTTGAAGTTGCACAACCTTCATGAAATTTGTCAAGAGTTTAAAAGGTGTTTCCATCCTTTATAATTTTGGAGGGTATATATCAAATTGCTTTAGTCTCAATCTAAATCCATGATGTTGAACACCAAAAATTTGAAATTTAGCCACACAAGAATGAAAAGACAAACATGAACCAAAAGATTCAAATTATGTTTTAGGATGACAAAAAACACAAACCAAAAGTTGGAAATTATGGTGTTACATACAACTTGAACAAGTATATTTTTTCAACATTAGAAAATTGAAAAACCAAAGATTCAAGGAATTGCTAGAACCTAGCAATGCAACAATGACCACATTTGCACATGAACATAAATCCAATTTCAGATGCAACAAAACACAAACCACCAATTGATGCCTACAATATTGCTTATAATGTGAAGGCAACACTTCTACAAGAAACCAAATTTTGGCTGGTGAAGAAATTTCATTATCAAACCTCCCCCTTGCAATTATCAAGGTAAATGACGGATTAAAGGTTGAAGGTGGATGCTAAAAATGTTACATGGAGGCTTTAAATAATGCATTGCTTGGGGGTCAACACTTACAAGCTCAACCCATTGAGTTTGCAACGATTTCAAGGCCAAAAAATGATATTTTGTCAAAAGAAAAACTTAGATCAAATGGATGATTCTAGAGGTGAAAAAATGTGATATTCTCACAAAAGAAAAGCTCTAGATTTAGTGAACTTCACATCAAGCCTACCTCTTTGAGCAGATGGAACCTTTTTGAGATGGGCTTGGTGCGTATTATCCATTTCCAAACATGCACGATTACATGTCAACTTTTCATCCATTTGCATTTGCTTGGTCTTTTAGGCTTGCACTTTTTATGTAAATTATCCATTTCCAACCACTGAGGATTCCATATCAACTTTTCATCCAATTGCATTTCCATGGCCTGGGGCTTGCATCCTCCACTTAAATTATCCATTTCCAACCATTGAGGATTCCATATAACCTTTCATCTATTCACATTCTGTTGGCCACTTAGGCTGAATTAGCATGATGTGATCCAATGGTCAAGGGCTTAATAAAGGGACTTGAGCAGTGTTTGTTTTGGAGCGAAATTCTGTTTTCTTTGGGCAAAACAATCTGAGAAATTGAGGAAAGTGTGTTTATCTAGTGTAATTTCGTCCAAAATTTCTATTTTGGGGGCAAAATTCACACATTTTTAGACATGACAAATATGAAAACAAAATAAACACTGGGCACAAGGCTACAAATGATTTGGTACGCGGTCTATAGTTTATCAGTTTGTATCAACACCTCAAATTCAGCCATTCTGAAAAGCTTGACCATCATTTCCTAATGCAGTTGGAAGGCACATCACTAGAAAATTTGCAGTGTATGTGGAGGCTGCCAGAGCAATGACCTCAAATTCAGCCATTCCAAAGAGCTTGACCATCATTTCCTAATGCAGTTGGAAGGCACATCAATAGAAAATTTGTAGTGTATGTGGAGGGTGCATTATATCCATCAATTTGCCTCCTAGAAATTGGGAGGGATATTATGCCTATTCCTCAAGGATGGACAGGAAATTACTGTTTTTTTACTACTCCAGTTTACTTTTGTGTATCTCTTTTTATCAATTTATTGTTGATTTCTTCAGCACAAAAAAATGTTCTGTGGGTTAGCAACGGTAAAACTCCATTTACTGCACTTTTTCTAACTATTTTTGAAGCTTTGTGCTAGCATTCGTTTTTGGGAATTTTTTTGCCACTTGATGACAAAACAGAAAGAATTTTTTGAGGGAAAAAATGGCTCAAAGTTGCCATATTTGGAGGAAAAATATATATAATTGCCAGATTTAGACCATAGCTTTTAGCATGTTGCCAAAATATAATGGGGTTAAAAAAAGATTAGACTTTCCTGGAAGATCTGTACTGTAGCCAAAATTGCCTTAAGTCCTCATGTCGATGATCAGCAACCCACTTACATCACAAAATTGCAAAACAAAAAACCTGCTTTGTGCACCTTCGTACCTTGGCCAATTCAACACTAATCATATTATTTTCAAAAATGTTGAAATTTCCAAAAATTATTTCTTCCAAATCAAAAAATATTGTGAAGGAAAATTGTGAATATTTAGGAGTATTTCATTTGTTGAAATGAAAATTTCAAAATTAATTAATTATTTGACAGACATGTGTTGAAATGGCCAAGGTACTATGGTATGTGATTTCACCTGCAGAATAGCACAACCAGAAATCTCAAAATAAAAAGGCAAGAAAAGATCTCAGGAATCTTCCAGTTTCTTTTCAAATTCACAATGACAGGGCAAAATTCAGTACCATGAATCAATAGTAACAAAAAAATCATGGGAAAGCAGAAATGGGCACCCTGAATTCTGTTCTTTACATGGAGGAGGTCCCTTCTGCTACACCATGTGCCTAACCATTTGGTCCCTTGTTCCTCCCCTTACTTCAAAAAAGTGTGCTGCTATTTTGCAGTTGTTCTTTCAGAGGACTTCTCCCACAGAATTGAGAGTTTTGAGCCCTGCCAGTGGGGGGGCTTTAAAATCACATGTATATAATCTTATGTATGTTCATGCAATTGAAACTATACATGTATTTGATATTTGCAAATATTATGAGAAGTTTTATGCTTTTATCCCAAAAGAAAAAAAAGTAGCATACATCATAGTATACCAAAATACCTCGAAAGCTGCCAAGCCTCAAAGTACAAAGTTTTGTGAAAGGAAAATAAAGAATCTTTTTCAAATTTCAGGAATATCTTTTTTTCAACATGAAATCTTCAAAATTAATTAATTATTGGAGAGGCCATGTGCTGAAACTGCCCTTGCACTATAATAGCTAAAATCTCTCACTATCACTAACCCATAATTTGTTCCCAGCAAAATTGTACCCTAATCCTCACACCAATGCAAAGTCTCCTTTTTGTAAGAAGAGCAACAAATAGAACCCACCTCTGAACTTCAACAAATGTTGTGGGTAAAGCCTGGAATAAAGGCACACACTTTGCTCTAACTTGCCTGAGTGAGTCTGATTCTAGTAAAGCCCAGAAGGGCAGAGGATTTTTATTTAAAATTTTGATATCCATGTGATATCGTGGCGCAAATAACAGGATGGGTTGTATTTTAACCCCTTTTTTATATCTTGCACTCAAGCCGTTATAGCTCATCATTAGCCTCTTTAGTTCTCACTGTACTTATTTTTTATTATTGATAGCATGTGTCGATAGTTTTCCGCATGTGTAGGTCATTGGGATTTTTCAGTGTGCTGAGATATTTGGAGAAGTTTTTCATCACTTCCACACATTGCAACCACCGCCCTTATGTGGTTAATTAATTTATGATAGACAACACCTTTTTAGTTTATGATTTTTTATTTTTTAGGAGTTGTGTTTTTTATTTGGTTCTTTGGATCAACTTTATTCACTTGTTCAATGATTTTATGCACACCTATCCTCATTGTATTTTTCTCAAGCTTCTTGAAAATTTCATAATCATTTCATTAATATCAAGTACATCATAGGGGACCCATTGTCAAGGACACAAAGATTCACATGAATAAAAGGCTAAAGGAAAGGTTTAAATTTAACTTTCAAACAAGGAACAAGACAAGACTATGTGATTAAAAAACAAAAATATGAAACTAAGAACAAGAACATGAAATGTGCAAAACAAACATGGAAACAAATTTTTATTATGCTAACCTATGCAAACATGAATATGGAAAGAACGTGATGAAGTTATGGTGCAAGATTGTGCTTAAGACTAATGTTGAGCAAACTAAAGGAAATGAAAGGTCTTACTTTTATTTATATCCCTTTGGGCTTTTGGGGAAGCTTCCAAAAAAGCTTTTATGTGTGCATTGAATAAATAAATTTATTGAAAACTTTCTTAATTAAGAATCAACTATGAGTTAATTGATATTTAACTAAAAATTAATTCAAACTTAATTATGAATCAATTTGGAGTTAATTAAAGTTAAATAGGACTTAATTAAAATTTAATTATGAATTAACTATGATTTAAGTAGGATTTAATTCGAAATCAATTTGAAATTAACTAAAAGTTAATTTGGATTTAACAAAAGCCAACTAAAAGTCAACTAGAAGTGAATTATGATTAAGTGAAAATGAATTAAAATTTAATTAGAAGTTACTCTCGAGTCGCACCTTTTAAAAGTTAGTGGTTTAATCTTTACTTTAATTGTAAGTTTTTTTTGGCAAATTGCTTACATGAACAGGAGTTTGTTTTGCTTTTAATAGATGTTCCTTTAAATATCATGTGAGCACATTTATGTTCATGTGCAGGTCCAAAGGTAGGCGCTTGGTTATTAGTTTGTTTTACCACGCTTACATTTCATTTATCCTCAACCCATTTCCTTGTAACATTATGTACTTGTCTTGACTTGCCACATCTTATGGTTGCCCATCTTTCACAGTCTTAATGTGATCATACCATTAAAAATCTAAGTATTCATTTGTTTTAGTGCCCTTGCAAAAGTGAGCGTACAATAATCCATGATACATTTTGAAATATTATCGCAATTATTGTTTTGGAGAATGGAACACATGGTCAAAGGGAGGTCTCTCACCTTTTCCCTTGCCACAGTTGATGTCGACTGGATATCATTATCACAATAAACGACTTCTAGACCTTGATGGACATCATCATTGTTAACCCGACTTGCATAGATATGATGCAACGAACATTGATGACGATAACACATGCAGCAATGATGGCCATTCAAGAAAAGACACGATCATATGTTAAATGAATACCAAACAATGATTTCATTTTCCTCACTATTGATATGTATGGGTGTTTTCATTCTTGTTTTGATTCATTTATATTATTTGTGCACAAACCACTATGGCGTGTCATTAACAGTTTTCTTAGTCCCCTCAATGCTTGTTTTTTACTATCAACAACGCATGTCCATAGTCCTATAACGTGTGCAAGCCATTGCAATTCTTCAATGGGTTGTTACATTTGGTCAAGGTTCTTCATCTTTTTCACACATCATAATTGATGCACCTTTGACATTAACCAATTTGTGGTAGATGACAACTCTTTCATCTTAGGTCTTTTTTGTGACTATTGATTGTCATTTCCTGGTCATGAGTCCTCTTTGCATAGTATCTTTTTAACTAATTTTTGTTGATCGGTGGCTTTTGTTTTTTTCTTTGTGTTGTGTCTACTTGTGTC
>Ga0209208_10008217_pt1 | contig 13961 bp, 7 predicted proteins | sample S1TSphfallax_3_FD_187694 | JGI IMG/M metagenome (GOLD analysis project Ga0209208, IMG submission 187694) | Host-associated microbial communities from peat moss isolated from Minnesota, USA - S1T2_Fd - Sphagnum fallax MG (SPAdes) (version 2) | ecosystem: Host-associated > Plants > Peat moss >...
GTTTATGGATCAACATTTTTTACTTGTAGCACACGTGGCTTGTAGATGAAGCTTTTTTTTTGTGTTTATAAAAGGCACGTTTGTTTATAATCATTGGTAAGCAAACATTTGATTTATGATGTCTTTATTAGGTTAAAATAATGAAAGATCACAATGTTTGTTGCTGCATATACATACCATATTGAAATGGAGGAATTAAAGGTTCAATTTAATCATATGAGGCAAAAATTTGGACTTTACTCAGAGATTCATTGTCAATGTAAAGCAATATGTGGAACTACTAATGATTCCCCTACTAGTTGTGTGGGTTCATATGCCATTTATCCTAACATAATTGCATTGTGGGAAGTTATTGTTTGTCCTAAGGACCCCCATTTAGAGTGGCATGCCCGTGATTGTATGTTTGGGACATGAGAAAATTGTGGACAATCTAGCACTATATCCAGATGAGGAAGAAGGCACATCTTCTGTTGTAGTTTGTTGGAAATGTTTTAGTATGGAGAAGGTTGTCACTAAGAAACAAAAGGAAAAGAAAAAATTGAAACTCATGCATATGGAAACTAATGCTAAGGAGCTTCTTCTTACTTTCAAGCCTAAGTTGTAGTACTTTGTAAAACACAATTTCATTGCAAGGTGGCAAGATCAGCAATTCAAAAACTGCCTTCAACATTTCCTAGATGACATCATGGTTTTAATAATTGATTTTGTTGAAAACTATAGCTTCGAAATCCAAAACGAAATGTAATCTATGCATTGGCATAGCTATCAATGCATGATACTTCTACATATCTCTTGGATTCAAAATCCACACCTAGACCCATATGATGAAATTCAAACACTATCATAAGGTACAATTTCTACATCTCTAATGATCAAACCCACAATAGTTATTTTGTGCAACATTATTTACTCTTACACTTGGAGTCATGAAACAATTGAAGGTGGGTTCAAGCCCAAAAAACATTGGATATGGTCAAATGGTTGTGGCTCTCAATTCAAGAGTAAAATACCTTTTTATTTTGTGAGTCATTACCCTAACCTAATAGGTGGATGTAGTTGTATGTGGAGTTTTTTTGGCTCGAGCCATGGAAAAGGTCTTCATGATGGGGTTCGTGCAATCTTGAAGAGGTTCATTAAACAAGTTTAGCTTGATGCAAACTCAACTTCAAAATGCAAAACAAGTTCTCAACTTGCTTCATGCCTACTTGAATACATGACCAAAATCATCTTATTCAAGGGAACAAAGGTTAGTCAACACACCTTTTGGCATGTAAAACCCACTTATGTGAATTGTATCATTGAGTATATAATTAATTCAATATAGGGGACCAAAGATGTGCATTGCGTACAATCTATTGCGTTCATGGACATGAACAAGCTACTTAAAAAAAAGCGTGGCATGTTTTTGTTGTTTTTGTATTGATTTTAATTTCCAAGCATGTGAGAACTTGGCTTGGATTCAACAATGGAAGGTTGAGGTATTAATCCCTAAAAATGTGGGGTATGTACGTATTGCCATGGAAGCTATGTTCCAAGTAGATGAGTGGGATGAATACGAAGATGATGGAAATCACCTTGCTACCTACATTTCACTAAGAGATAACTTTACAATGAATGTAAAGCAAGGAAATGAAAATGGGGTCAACTTTTACATCCTATTATGCACACAAATTAGCTTCATGGTTGAATGAGCTTTCACATGTGCCCATGGGGGCAAGAATTCTTTACACATGACATATTAATTGCTATGAAATATTACCACAATTGGGGTTGGATAATGGTGTTTTTATGTTTTATTGACTAGCTCCCAAACAACTTACATTCATGCATGCAATGTTAGGGCCATCAAATTCCCAATGCTTTTAATAGATCACAAGGTCCAAGGCAATGAACCAATGTGTAGGCTTAATGCTCATGTAAAGAGGCATAAGGCATGTTATTGCATCCATTGGATTGTAACAAACTTTGATTTCTATTTGCACTATTCTTAATACATGATTGCATATCCTTTAATTTAGTTTATACATATTAGCATATTTATTATATTAGTTGATCTATATGTATCAATGTCTATTTTTTGGTTTTTAATGTGCTTAATATGTTTTATCGTCTTTCCATTGATAGTTGGAACATAATGTTGATGACACGCCCCCAAACCCCTCAAAGGACCCAAAGGTGGGTACGAGATCGAAATAACAAAAAAAGAAGAAAGTTGGGGCATGTTCCTTAATTCACAGCACTTTAGGGGTAAGAGGGTGTGCTAAAGCTCTAGGATGGGACTAGGATGAACTCATAAGCGAGAGTTCAAGATGTTATCAGTTTGCACATCCAAGAAAAGAAGGTTATTAATGCAAGTCAAATGGAAGTGGTGTACTACACTTAGTGGGGACAACCTCAAGCACAAGCTTCATACAACCTGCAACCTTTGGGAGGAGGCACCACTCCTCTCCTTATAGTATACTATGTGCCTCTCTGCAACGACCACATCCAAACGTCATTTTTTCGAAGACTCCCAAATGGGAGTCCCAAAACTTGGGATGCTCATATCTTTTTCAAATGAGGTTTTTTTGAAAATGAAAAAACAAAATATTATAGCCCTTGAAAATATATTTCAATAGTGTATAACATGCTCCAATCGAACATCATTTGACCCAAGTTTTCAAAGGATTTGTGATCGGGAGTCAAATTCCCAATTTGACTCTCGCCCTTTCTTTTGATCATAACTCATGCAAATCAGGTCCAAATGAACAATGCAAAGGCAACTTAAGCATCTACACTTCAAGAAATTTCTAATGGTGTCCTAAGGGCCTGATTTGTTTTCCATTCCAACTAAGGCTTTAAGCATTCGCAGCTCTTGCATGAATGTAACTCCCAAAGTGGGAATGCATTTGGGAGTCATTGGGTTTCATCCCTTGCATTCTCCCTCATTTGTGAGAGTGTGTTTCACACCTAGACACACTCTTGCCCTCATGGCCTTTGGACTTCACTCTTAATTGTGAACCCAATGTTAAGGTTGTGACAATTCATGCAAATGACATTACATAAATTATGTCAACAATGTTAGTGGGTGAGCATTGAGCAACGAACAAATTTAAACAAGAAACAAGGAATCTTTATAACATATTCCATGCCACATCATCAAATATTCTACAAATATTCTCATACCACATGGGTTTACTTTTGTGACATGGAAAAATATTCCTTGTTGACTTGCAAAATATTTTGCCATGTGGATTAAGGTCTAGTTTCAAAACACACAAATTAATTTTTTTTGGGGTTCTTTTTGGGTGAAAATGGTGGATTAGAATTGTACCCATAAGCTCGAGGATCTTTTAAAGATTGCAAACCACATTAGAAACAATCACAAAAACAAAAATCATTAGCCCATTCCAAGGATCTTAAAAATACAACGTATTCCAAAAATGATATTCATTGCACCATGAAATTAATTTATCCTATGTCATCATTGGATGTTCTCCAGCAACATTAGCAAATAACAAGGTTTGTGAATAGTGAAAATGAAACAAACATTCCTATAGTTTTATTATAATCTCATTAGCTTTCAAATGCTTTAACACGTGTGAACAATTGTTGAACCTTGTCCCAACTCCATGTGGGATAACGAATGAAAGCTTTAGACTAACCACAATACATTATGTTTTGTAGGATATAATATAGGTGTTTACATTGCACCCATGCTCTAGGCCCACCCAAATAAGTTGTTGACATGATAATGAAATATAAGTAGGAACAACATGGATAATTTCCAATTGTAACATCAAAATGCTTGTGGCCGTAAAGTATGTTATAAATTTGTACATACCCAAGGGGGCAAGAAATCTACATGGGGCAAACCAAAAGGAATGAACAATTTATTGGCATCTTAATTATTGGTGTAATGTTGTGTTGATATAAACATCGAAGGCCTTTTCACCTTCTTCCCACAACGAGATGTGGGCCAATTGTTTACATCTACAAGTCTAATGACATATAGTCTACACATTAAAAGAACCTGGAAATTGCTTGAAATGGAAGGTTCACCTTTAAACAAACTTCAAAGGTTGGTACATTGTTCTAAGTCAAACATAAACCCAACTTCTTCAAGGGATGCTACCTTTTTCTAAACTAGGTTAATACTATGTTAAATAGGTCATACAAACAAGACATGTGGCCTAACAACAACATATTTTTGCAAAGACCCACCCACACAACATTGAAGTCATTTGGACAAAACCAATCTTATGGTGTTCAGGAGCCTCAAATTGATACTAAGCCCAAAAACCAAAATAATATGGAGTTAAGGTCCCAGATGTTGTTTTATGTGTATTGATTTTACTTGTGCACTTTGCATCAATATTTTTTTGCAATGCAATCCCCACACATAATCTCATTGACTGTTACACCACCTTGAGAAAATATACAAAACATATTTGTGCAACACATGGCGATTTGGGGATGAATAAGTTGTCAACATTGTTGGGTTGACAAGTGGGAATGGCCACATGAGGACGAGAGAAATTGACACAATTAGGCCTATGTGATTCGTCATCCGCACTTGATGAAAAGCACTAGTAGAAATCAGTCAAAATGTAACCACTCCATTTACGACTACATGCAACTTGTAGTCATTTGTGGCTAGATTTGGGAATATTTGCAACTACAAACTAAGTTTCAACTATTTTGGTCATTTTCACAACTATGATGTAACTACCAAAATTTTCATCCTATTGGTTGGATCAATTTTACATTTATTTTCATCCATTAATAGGTTGATATGTCCCATTAGTCACAATAGTCACCAAATTAGTTACATCTTAAAGGTATTCTACAATGACTTAGGGGTGAATTTTAATGTATGTACTAAATTTATATATATACATATATAATATGCATATGTATGCATATTGTTCATATAATGAATCTCAAAATTAATATTTGAACCTTGAATTTTTTATTCAAATTTGAAAATTGTTATTTCAATTGTTTAAAATATTATTTGAATTTCAAATTTTTGATTTGAATATGATATTTTAAATTTAAATTCACAAAGGCTTAATTGATCAAAAAATTGATATTTGAATTTAAAATATAATATTTTCGAATCCAAAAATTAGTATTTCAATTAAAAATTTATTAATTGATTATAAAAATGGACATTTTAATTTTGAATATTTTTATATGACTAGGAAAATTCACATTTTAATTCTGAAAATTTTGCATTTAAATTTTAAATAATCATTTGATTTGACCCTGAAATTTCAATTCCAAATTATTATTTTGGATTCTCAAAATTAATACTTCAAGTTTGAAAATTATTAATTGAGTCTAAAAATGGACATTCCAATTTTGAATATTGTTACTTGAATCTAAAAATTGACATTTCAATTCTGGAAATTGTTATTTGAATTCAAAAGCTTTATTTGATGTAAATTTTGATATTTGAATTGTAAAATTTTATTTTCAAATCTAAAAATTAGTATTTCAATCAAAAAAAGATATTGAGTTTAAAAATCGACATTTTGATTTTAAATATTTTAATTTGAACTTCAAATTTGATATTTGAATTCTGAAGTTTTTAATTTAAATTTTAAGAAATTATTTGACTTAAAAGCTGAAATTTGAATTCCAAATTATTATTTTGGATTCTTTAAATTAATATTTCAATTCAGAAAATTATTAAATGAATCTTAAAATGAACATTTGAATTTTGAATATTATTATTTGAATCTAAAAATTGACATTTCAAATCTGAAATTTGTTATTTAACTTCAAAAAAATTATTTGATCTAAAAATTAATATTTGAATTCTAAATTACTATTTTGGAATCTTAAATTTTTATTTTAATTCAAAAAAAATTTGATTGATTTTTAAGGGTTTTTTCTATTAGAATCCATAATAAAATAATTTTTATAAATGATTGTGTTTATTAAATATAAGCTACATTAAATAATTATTGTTATAATATAGACATTGTATATTTTATAATTTATATTCTGACACTAGAATAAATAAATTAATGTGATTAATGTGACATTACTTTAAAATCATTGTAATTACCTTATCTAAAAGTTAATTAGTCTATGCATAACTATTTTTAAATTGAACATGTTTATTCACATTTTGTAATTTATAACTTCAAACCTGAATTAAAAACTTGAAAAAATTATAGTTTAGTTAAAATAGTTGTTTGACTGATTTTCAATTCACGAAATATTATATATTCAAAAAAAATTATGTGATCAATCATCTATGATAAATAATTTTATATTAATTTTACAGTAATTATGAAAATTAATGTTATCTTGGACAAATTATTATATTTATAGTTAATAATTACTAAGAGAAAAAAAAAGTTGACCTATAATCATTTTTACAAAAATAAATTTAATTATATAATAAGTAATGTAATTAGTTGCATAATATTCTTTTAAAAATTCGTGTAAGAATTTCCTTTCTAATAAAAATTGTTAATTCATTATTTATAATTTTAGCATAAATATTTAAAATAGTTAAATTTTAGATTATAAACATTAAATTAATGTTACATTAATTATATTATATAGACTTCAATCAGATTCTAGAAAATAATTTAAAATTAAATATTCTATTTATTTAATTATTTATGAGTTATGTATTAATAACTTGTGAGTAATTAGATAATTAATTTTTTAAATATTACAAATTTATTGTTTATTTAAGTAATTGATAATGAATACTGTATATTTTTAATATATATTTTATAATTTAAATATATGTATCTTTAGTCATTATTAATTAAATGAAAATCTAATTATCTAATTATTTAGTATTTGAATTGTTTATAAATTTAAAAACTATGAAAGTAAGGCATGAAAAAACTTTTGGAATTACAACTTAATGTGTGAGGAATTACAACTTCAAAACTTATCCCATATTGTTTGTTTTTCATTCTTATTTTGAACATTATATAAACAAGGGGGTGTGGTCATCCAATTTCATATTAAAAAAAATTTGCGCATGGAATGGGCTAATCAAAAGGCTCAACTCAAAAATAAAAAATAAAAATGCACATTTCTAAGGTGCTTACCTTCCCAACCTATTTATCTACCTATTTATTTAAATAATCAAATATTAAAACACATGGTAGCACATCATTTGCCTTCAATTGTGACCAAAATAGTTGCATCTTAGTCACGTGTGACAATATGTATACAATTGAGTCAAAGGATGAAATGTATTTGTTGATTTTTTCATTCATAAAATACCCTGTATCATTTATGATTAGTTTATCACATGCGACTTGTTTTAAGCAATTAAAAGGATTTTAGTTGCAAAATGTCTCATGTGACTAGAATTTAATCACAAAGATTAGTAAAAAATACATGTTTTTATTCTAGTGTTGGTTAGTGCGTAGTTGGAACACTTTTGATGCATAGACTCAGCATGGGCAAACACAGATTCAAAAGACTCATCACGACCCAAACTTGGGGGAAGCCATCACCTTCCCTCTTATAATATTCTCTATGCCTAGCCATGGGGCCAGCACTCAAATGTCATTTTGTCCCGAAACTCCCAAGTTCGAATTTCGGAAATTCTTTAAATTGAGATTCTTGCAACTTTGGGGCCCATAATTTTGTGTGAAGACCTTCAATTAAGATGAGGTCTAAAGTAAAGTTGTAGCCCTCATCAAGAGCTTTCCAAAGATATGTGGCACACCATTTACACATAAGTAAATCAGGGCGATTCTTCACTTTTAGTGGTCGGGAGTCAACAATTTGACTCCCAACACTTCTTTTAGTCATAATTTATGTTTTAAGTATCCAAATGGATCATGTGAACCCATTTTAAACATCTAAGTTCCAAGGGATTTCCAAATGATAAAATGAACTTTTTAATCCAATGATTTTTTACCTCTTCAATTGCCTTCTGAAAATTTGGAAATCCATCAAGACTCTAACTCCCAAAGTGGGAATTCACTTGGGAATGTGGGGGTTCATTCCCTCACATTCTCCTACACTCCTAGGAGCATGAAATGTGAGTCTTGGGCTTTAGTTTTAGCTCGCACCTCTACAAGCCCGCACCTTTGCAAGCCTTTATCTTGGTTGTGAGCCCAAGGTTAGGGTTGCAACAATAATGTTCCCATGTACCATTTACATAATTGAATACCTTTAGTTAATCCTTACCATGTAATAATTAATTGTGTAGTACATAGTAGATTGGAAATATAATTTCCATTACAATAATTCCCATGTATTTCCTAGATCCACTGTCAAAATTAGTGCTTCATGAATCCATTGGAACTAAGATGTTAGGGTTTTCATGTAGTTCTGCTGTCATTACTACACATTACACTTATCTTAATTTCTTAAATAAAGGCATCAACTTCCTTTGAATGCAAATAGTAAATTACTTCGGCTATCACTTTGGTTTTTTTTATGTGGGTGAAGATTCAATCATGGTGGATGATGTTGTTATGCCTTTGAATCCTCCACTTGTGTTAGTAGAAGGGGAAGAATTTAAATAAACATCGTTTGACATCCATGCCTCCCAATAATTATACGAAGAATAATCGTCTAGAAAAATTGTGTGCATCCGAATCAATTATTCAACATGGGATTGTTGATTATCTCTTAACCCATATGCTCGAACGATTTATTTAAAATATTCATGGAGCTACGCCATAAAGGTTTAAAGAATGTTAATGTGAGGATGATGATGTTTGTTTTCACTATCAAACTTGGATTTTCGGCGATGGCCATTATCATTGGCTATAAGGTCCAATCAACCCCCTTTCCATGGAGCATCGAACCAAGTGCCTAGTTCGCACTGTTCATCACATTTTGGACTTTTTACAATTGTGATATTTTTCATCTAAATTATTTATTAAGTTATAATTTTCTTGAGGTTACTCAGGTGGAAATGTTAGTACCTAAATTTGATCTTTGTTTTGTTTAAGAGCTTGATATAATTGAAGATTGAATAGGGATGTCTTAGGATTACATTCTAATTTTTTTATAAGTACATCATTTATGCCTAAAGATCATTTTACAAAACTAATTTAATATTGTCATGTGGCAAAATGTTAATGTTAATCATGGGCTTGTATTCCCAATATATCAACAAAACCACACCAATTTTACATCCTTTTCCACCTCTTTGCAACATAAAATGGATAATGCACTCTAAAAGGTTAATTAGGTTCTAAAATTAATTAATTGTTACGTCAATTTAAATAAGAAGGTTTTCTATGCTTGGAAATATCCAAAGGCTAATTCAACTATTAATAATTATTGCTTGGAAATTTATAAAAATTCAAATCATTATTATTTAAAAAAATTATGGAACTAAAATTTAACAACTTGTTGAATTTTAATCCATGGCTCACAACCCCCTTAGGCATTTGCTCGAAATCAAAACATGGGGAATATAATGAAAGAGGGTAATTAACAAAAAAAAAATTGGGTGGCATGGTGATGGGTAAATGCAAAGATGGACAAAAAAAGTCTTTTTATAATGAAACAAATTGTGAACATTTCCAAGAATGAAATAAGGATTACAATTTGGCAATGTTTACATAGGCAATGGACTTCTTCAAAGAATATGCAAGTTTAAATAAGCCGATTCCAAAGCATTTTTTCACAAGCTTATTGAACAATTTGTCAATAGAGGATTTGGTAACACTTGGGAATTTGTTATCCATAGAATTCATGAATCCTTGATGACAACTTTATGCAACTTTAAGTAGGCAAGCCTAGGTTCCATAAATTGTTTTTAAACAACCAATTTGTCGGATGATAGGGCTAGCCACAAAACCACGAAACGTGTACAACAAAAAAAAAATCACGAATCAAAAATTGAATGAAAAACCAAAATCTTATTCTTTACACTAATTTGTAATTCAATAGATGTGTGAAGATGAATATTTGTTCAAAGTATGACATCACAAATGGAATTATTTGTTTATGAAAAATTAAAATAAAATTATGGCGAAACTTGAACAATCTTGATAAAATCCTTAGTGATTTTTGAAACAAACATCTAATAATAAATGATAATCAAAATCATATACATGATGTTGTGTTTGTTGAAAGAAATGTAGATGTTTTGCCATTTGGAGCCATTCTGGCATATGCAATTGTTCCAAATTCACCAATAAAACTAAATGGTCCAATGACAACCAATGTCTATGATGTTCGATTTAAATGTAAAATTTGACTAGACAATCATAAATATTTTAAGAAGTAGACATGTTCCCAAACGTTTGTTATGTTGTGCATTCAATTTATATTTTATTTCATTCCAGCTCATGCTCATTTGCTCATGTTTGTGCTTGTAGGTTCATGGATTATATTTAATGACCTTTTATACATCCAAATATCAAATGAAGTATAGAAAATGTTTTGAGTGTTTCACACTTGATATGAGGGTTTATGTAGGAATGCAATGAAGTATAGGATTAATAGTTGCCATAAGGCATGAATTGAACACATGGCATGGAAATAGGAATGTAAACAAAAAACAACATGAAGCCACATAAAACTAGAAGGCTAGTGAAGTGATCACAATTATATGTTACACACACCATGCATGACACAAGTAGGAAACATAATCGTTCTACCAATTATAAAATTTTAATGTAGTCAGTCCCATCCAAACGATCCAAAAAATGATAATTTTCAAGAGGCCATTGAATGTAGTAATTTCATAATGACCCTATAAAATTATGGACTTTGGGAGATGTTTACAATTATAACATTGCATTAGTTGAGTTAAAAATCTTTTGGTGAATTTCCAAGTGGTAATAAAAAAAAAAGTTTTGAATATAATTGTTCATTTCCACAATGTCATGATATCCATATCCCAAGCATTCTTGTCGAACACCAAGGGATTTGAACGATTACCATTCAATAGATAGAAGAGAACTAAAGAATATAAATGTATAGTTCTAGGCAAAGGTTGGGTATTAGGCATCTTAAAACAACTTGTAGGATTACAAGATATATGGGACAATGATAGAAATGTTTTGCTCAGAGTTTTTAAACTTGTGACAATCTATTAGAGGCGATCCATGGCCAACACACTTGACTAATCAAAACTATAGAACGTGGTTTCATAAGTAATGTGATTACTTGCTTGGATTTCAAATTGAAAGGAAAATAAACAAATCATTCTTGTTACAAAATTGGTCGAAGAATGCTTTTAACGCTTATGATGATGAATATGAAACACCAATATTCATGTCATGACCCTAACCTTGGGTTCGTGACCAAGGCAAGGGCATTGAAAGGTGAAGGCTCATAGTGCAGCCTAAGAGTCACATTCACTCTCACATGAGTGTGAAAGAATGTGAGGGAATGAGCCCACACACTCCCAAGTACTCCCAAGTGGACTCTCACTTTGGGAATTGGAGTCCCTACGAACTCTTGAATTTTCAAATAACCATTTCAGGGTCAAAAAACATTGGATTAAACATTTTTTTATACCAATGAAAAGATCTTGAGACATAGATGTTTAAGATGGGTTCACATGATCCATTTAAGTACATACAACACAAGTTATGGTCAAAAGAAGTGCTGGAAGTCAAAATGTCAATTTAATTCTCGACCACTAAAAGTCAGAAATCGCCCTAAATTACATGCATGAAGGTGGAGTGCATCATATCATTAGAAAGTTCTTGATGAGGGCTACAACTTTGTTTATTTCAATTTGAGATCTTCAAAAAAAATTATGGGCTTCCAAAGTGGTAAAAGGCCCAATTTGAAGAATTTCAATACTCCTAACTTGGGAGTCCTAGGAAAAATGACATTTTTATATAACCCCCATGGCTATGAAGCAATTTTTTGTCCTTTTATTCCCAGTTCTATGAGGTGATTATACTTGAAAGTACATATGCTACTAGTGAAGGAAAAAATGCAAAGTGTATTTCTAGATGTTGAGTTATGTTTGTAGTTGAAACCAAGTAGCTTGCCTCCTATGCATCATTTACGATTTATAATTAATAGATATATTTCCAAGATCAAACACTCAAAATCCTAGAATTTTATGTTAAATTGTCATTCATTTAAACCAATTTTTAAGGATTCAACACCATGTTCAACATGGCAATGAACCTTTAATCACTTAAAATATTATTCCTACCACATACATTATCCAAATCTAGCTTGTTTTAGTTCATTAAAAAGGTAACTACAAGGCACATATGCATACTAAACTCCACCTAAACTAGTAATAAGTTGTGCTACCAAACTTGAGAGGGTTTTACGAAGGTAAAAGTTTAAATTGGTTGTAGACCACTAATCACTTAAAATATTATTCCTATCACATAAGGAATATATATTCAAATCTAGTTTGCTTTAACTCATTAGAAGCTAATTACAAGGCGCACCTTCTTACCAAATCCTAAGTTATGCACCTAAACTAGTAAAAAGTTATGTTATCAAACCCGAGAGGGTCTGTGAAATTTTCGTTGTTTTTGCTTTCATATTCACATTTGAGTCTTTTAAAGAGTTTGGGAGTGTGTCACATGGTATCAGAATTTCGATAAAGCTCAATCCACCAATTAGGGAATTCCAACAACATTGAAAAGGAATTATAAGCCAATACATGAAACATAATGGAAGAACCCACGAAGGACCTATATCTTCCATCTAAAACCATTAGGGAGGAGGAACAAGAAGATTCTGAAAAATAAGAAAACCTTGACAATCATGGTGATCATGAAAATGAAATGAACAACTAGCCATAGTTCTTTTCACTCCAAAACAATTGGAGGTCTTATTTAAAATGAATAGGTTCAATTTCACTTGGCTGGTTGAGGCCTTCAAAGGAGGATCATCTAAAAAAACAGGATTCAAGCCCATTAAGCTTGGGAATTTTGATGGGGTTTGAGATTAAAAGGTTGTAAATGTTTGGCTCACCAAAATGGAAGACTACATTCATGCCGCCAAAGTTGGGCGACATTCAACTTTGGAACTTGCCCAATCCTATTTAAAGGATTATGCTTCAACATGTTGGAAGACAATGAGGCAAGAGGAAAGGAAGACCCATGGATACACATGGGAATTTTTCAAAAAATGCATTGAGTTGGAAATTCATTTCAAAAAATTTTGATTACATTTCAAGGTGCAAATTTCATGACTTTGTGATCGCAATAAATGATAACTTACACCAATATGTGAGGGTGTATTCCAAATTCATGCTTGAAATCCAACATATGTGTTGCAACCTTAGCTTTGGGCTCGCGACCAAGGCAAAAGGGTTGCAAGGGTGCGGGCCAAAAGGAAGCCCGGGAGTCACATCAGAGACTCCTGGGAGTGTAGGAGAGTGTGAGGGAGTGAGCCCTCACACTCCCTAGGCAACTCCCACTTTGGGAGATGGAGTCCCGGTGGACTCCCGAAACTTTAGAGACTGATTTGAGGGGTCAAAACTCAATGGCTTGTGACATTCTTTATATCATTGGAAAGCTCTTAGAACTTAGATGCCTGAAATGGGCTCGCATTGCTCATTTGGACATCTGAAACACAAGCTATGGCCGAAAGAAGGGGCTGGGAGTCGAACTACTAATTTGACTCCCGACCAGAAAAAGTCAAGAATCGACCCGATTTACTTGGCTGCAGACAACGTGCGACATACCATTGGAAAGCTCTCGACGAGAGCTACAACTTTGCTTTAGATTTCACTTCGATCCAAGGCCTGATCGCAAAGTTATGGGTCTCCAAAGTCCCGGGAGTCCCAGCTAGTGGGATTTCGGGACTCCCACGTGGGAGTCTTGCGAGAGTCCCGCGTGAGTCCCGCGTGAGTCCCGGGAGAGAAAAGTCATTTGGATGTGGGCCCCGTGGAGAGTTACAGAGTATATTATAAAGGGGAAGGTGGTGGCTTCCCCCAAGTCCAGGCCGTGGTGAGTCTTGTGTGTCCGTGTTGCCCGTGGCTCGTCCTAACATCAAAGGTGCTCTAACTATGCACTAACCACTTTGTGTGGGTT
>Ga0209208_10008219_pt1 | contig 13961 bp, 13 predicted proteins | sample S1TSphfallax_3_FD_187694 | JGI IMG/M metagenome (GOLD analysis project Ga0209208, IMG submission 187694) | Host-associated microbial communities from peat moss isolated from Minnesota, USA - S1T2_Fd - Sphagnum fallax MG (SPAdes) (version 2) | ecosystem: Host-associated > Plants > Peat moss >...
CATGAAAAAAAAAAATTCAAATTTATAAAAACAATTTTTGGAACCTGAAATTAACTCAGTTAGGTTTTTTCTTGGGAAGTTTTTTACTACAATTGTAGTAAGTAAAAATTGCTAGCATAGATAGATTTTACGCACAAAGTAGTGAAAACTACAAAACTCGCCGACCGTGGGATTCGAACCCACGACCACGTGGTTAAAAGCCACGCGCTCTACCAACTGAGCTAGGTCGGCTCACGCTAATTCCCCCTTCTTTAAAGATTTAATAATTTAAAATCAACACCACTAACACGGCAAAAACAGAGAACATCAGATCTGCATTTGCATATTATTAGAGTACATTTTTTATGCTCAATTCCACAAAGCAATTTTGCATGTTTACAGAGGTAGGAAGAATAGAAAGGCTACTTAATTTTCTATACATGGTCCAGGAGACTGATTGTTGCTTAGTTTAACAGAGGAAGCATCTGAATTAGGGGTTTCTAAATTGAGGTCACATGTATCACAACACAAGTCAACTGATGCTCTGCTATAGACACAAATCAATTAAAAGAGCACGCTTTCCATTCATGTAGCAAAAATGGGTTAATGGGTTTTCTTGAGTTCTCTTTCCCTGGAAGCAAAGCTAGCTAAAACCCACAAATGAAAGCAGATGAAACATGAACTCAAACACTTTGTGATCAGGTGATCAGCTCACTGGATCTTTTGCAATCCCATCCAACAGTTGGGTGTACAACTTAGCATTCAATCAAGGCAGACAAATTTAGAAATTGTTTTAGAAATCCTTTCCAGATTTAGTTTACAGACACAGCAATACAAAATGGGCCTTCATAGCACAAATACTTCACATTTCCAAAACAGGGTGCAGGTGGTACCAGAAAAAAAAAGATGCATGGATATCCCATCCTGACTAATTTTCTCTCCAATCTTGAAGAAGTATCATTCACATGTTCACAACACGGATCAAAACCACAACTTGCCAGCATCCGACTCCAGTTCATTTTCTTTTCCCCTCTAGATGATATACATACATGAGAATGACATAAATGGAAGCAATCCTGACAAGGAAATCAACTTCTACAGTGCATCCTAAACTCTGATGCCTCATGGTGTTCTCTGCACTTCCACCTCTTTGTATTGAACATCACATTTGAGCTCATAGACTGCACAACCCTCATCTAAAGTATACAGAACAACAGCATGCCCACTGACAACTACAAAACCCCTCATGTGTCTTCCAGTCAAAAATACACACAATAAGTACAGGCAGCAAATGTTCAGGTATCATGTGAGCCCACCCACACCCCCTCCCCAACCAAAGGATGCACCTCAAGTAAACCCAAACCTGCATTCATTGATTCCGGAAGAAACCTCACATGGTGTCTAAAAGCAGATTCTAGTGAATGGATAATGCCCACAAGCTCAGCACAACAGAAGCTACAACAAACACAATAAGGGGTCAAATGTAGCAAAATCTTACTAGATTCAGGTTCAAAGACGCCAACTATGGAATTCATTCAAACCCACAATTATATGAGTAAAAGCCATGTCCTTGACCAATTAAGATAGGTCAGCTCGTCTTGGAAACCTGATGCAAAACCAATAAAACAAGTTAATAATCATGGTAACTGATGCAACTGGTGTGCTAAATGTCATACCCACAACAAACTAACTTCAGTTGGCATGATGAAGCTTTTTTGGTTTCCAGATTTATGTTTTACTATTGACAAGAGACAAAAGATATTGTCCTTTAACCAACAGCAGGTCTAAGGTTAATAGAAAAAATGAATGACTGAAATCCTGGGTATGCAATTGACATGTCTAAAATACCATAATTAGTTGTCACTCCTGCTCAGTTCAGTTACACATGGGTCACAAAAAACTAGACACACACCTTTATAATTTGAAGCAGAATCACAAGAATGGCAATTTACAATGCCAGTAATCACCTCATAGAAAAACCTTTGAATGGTGACATTTCATGCAAGTAAAAAGAAAGAGAAGAGGATATGCATTATCTGATAGCAAAACCAGTCAAATAGCCACTGTATTGTAACTGCACATTTTCACTCCATGAGCTTTCCTTAGAGGTTTGCAAACCAAGAGCCACCATACCTAGCTGATCCGTCACATGGTAAGTGGTCTCTTTGGCCTTATTGTTTTAAGAACCCGCTACCAATAGAAGAAGAAAATCGTGGGATCACCAACTCTTACATCTAGCAATAAAATTGGTGGTTTGGAGCCAGTCTCTTAATTTCCTGCAAGCAATACTAGCAGTTAAAATGAAATGTCTGCTAAGTTTCCAATCCCAAATCTGTAGCAGGGTTGAAGAGTTATTACACAAAGACCTGAAATTGTGCTGATATCTGTGCTCTTGTGACCGGGCGCTCCACTGACCCAATTCCGTCTGACTTTCCCTGCACAAGAAATTCACAGCAGCCCAATTGAGGCAGTCAGTGTGAAAATGAACTCTGGTCTTATAAATCTTGTCAAAAGAGCTATGAGGAATTTCTGCTTCTGACTCAGAGATCAAGCTGCCACAGCACTGATGTAACAACTATTGTGTGTGTCAATTCCAGCAAAACACTGTTGAAGAAAATGCTTTGTAGTTTTTAAGCTCATTCCTAAACTGTTGTGTGAAGTATCTCAGAGGTGGAGAATCCTCATATCCTTGTTTATCTATTCTGAAGAGAGGTATAAACGAAACCCGACTAGCCAACACCCCCACAGACCCAAAAAATAAGAAAAAAAAGTTTACTACTACTACAACTGCAACAACTCCATGGTGAATGGCATGCCAGGATCTACATGGATCTACGAGTGGATGGTACAGATCTGGAGTTTGGAAAATGAAAGAGTTTCTTAGTAAACTAGAAGAAATGGATACAAAAACAGGCTACATAGATCCCCGATTCGCTGTGAGAGAAAACGCTTCGATCGATTTACAGCTGCGAGCAAAAACAGAATTGAAGCGGAAATCAAAGAAAACGACGAGCGAGTCGGCGATGGCGAAGCAGAGTACAAAAGAAAAGAAGAAAGCAGACAACACACTCTCACTCTTTTGTCTGTGCAGGCGGCTGCCGCCGGTCACCAGAGAACAGATTCTGCGATTCCATCCGGTCACCAAAGACGGATTCCGCTATTACAGCCGGTCACCAGAGAACGGATTCTGCATTCCATCCGGTTACCAGAGAATGGATTCTTATATTTCCAGCCGGTCACCAAAGAACGGATTCCGCCATTCCAGCCGGTTATCAGGTCACCAGAGAACACATTCTGCGGGTCTCGACCAATCGTCCAATCAACACAGATCGCATTCGGGGGGTTCTAGCCAGGCATCGGGTCACCTGAGAACACATTTTGCAGATCTTGCCGGTCATCTGGTCAACAGAGTCCCCATTTCTGAGAGTCTCATCGGTCATCATCCGGTCAACAGAGAATGCATTTAGCAGGTCTCATCGGTCATCATCTGGTCAACAGAGAATGCATTTTAGGAGGTCTCGCCGGTCAACATCCGGTCAACAGAGAATCCATTCTGTGGGTGTCACTGGTCATCAGCCAGCCAGTCACTAGTGAGTTACTAGTTCCGAGAGATAGGCCATTAGGCTGAGTCCAACTTGATGAACTAGGAGGCAGAATGTGCTCTAAGGGCGCATTCACTGGCATAATGGACATGAAGACAATCGGCAGTGGCTTAGTTAGGGAGATGATTGAATCCTAGCACTCGCCAGTGCACCATCCACTGAAACCTCTTATGAGTTACCCCATCGTAGTAACGTTGTGACGTGTAATTAGGGCTTAGGTGTTCTGCTCACGAGTATGAGAGTGTCTATATCACTGGCGCTGGTAAGATTTGTTACTTTTTTCTTTTGTTTTTCATCATCGAAGGAAGAGGTGCGGCTGCTGTATGGGGCAACATTCAGTTATGGTGGGTGCAACACCTTGGATAAGCTCAAGCATTTGTGATGGTGAGGTCTGGAATGATGTTTGCTTTCTATGTTTGTGAGGAATCCAAGTGTAGTAGAGTGTTGTTTGTGCGTTCTGAAGACCTGTGGAGGAGGAGTTCTTGGAGGGGAACTCAAGAAGTTCAATGGGCAAATAAGTAGTAGCCTTTTGTTTTTGTGAAGGACATTCTTGGATTTTTTAAAAATGGCTTGTCAATGATTTTGAATTTTCTTTCTTCTTTCTGCTATGTAGACTTTCAGAATTGCTGGCTAGGAATAACGATAGATCCTTTAGAGGCGTTGGGAGGTGATGAAGAGCCATAGTGGGTCAAAAGCTTGCTTATGTGGATTCCACTTGCTTGTGTCTGTTTGAATCCTGTTGTGTTGTGAGGAAATGAAAGTGTTCTTGGAGTGAGACCTACAAGGATGGGAACTCTAGGCAATTTGACATTTTGTTTCTATAAAAAGGGAAGTTCAAAAATAGTTAGAGGATGGTGATTCATGCCTTGTAAAAGCTTTTCTTACATGGTATTGAATGAATGATGGATGGGTGAGAGCATTCTATGTTGTTGTGGTTTTGGGTTTTTGAGTTGAGGTTTGTGTGAGTGTCTATAATTATGCGGGTTAGGGAACTTTGTTCCGAGTGTGTAATGTATTATGGGCTGGTGTACTTTGATGGAATCAAGCTAAGAGGGCAGATATAGCTCAAGAGAGGAGACTCGAAGCAATCCAATCCCATGATAGTGCCTTAGATTGCTAAGAAGTTACTCCAAGTTTATGTACAAGTGATATGGTGTTTATGTTGACAATTTGATTAACCTAATTTCTGCATTGATTTTCTTCTTATCTTCAAATTTGTACCATGATGAATAAGCTTGTGTGTCCCATTCTTTTTGGTATCAAAACATCTGCAATCCGGTGAGCCTTTCTGTAGTGTTGGGGTGATGAAGGTTATACCAAGGCAACATGAGCAACAAAATTATTGTGTTGGAATTTAACCAACATTGTTTTGTAACACATCCACCACCAGGTACATTAATTTGCACATTATGGGTTTTATTGCCATTGAGATCATAGGATTGATGTTAGAAAAATTATATGTGGAGCACTATCAAGTCTCTACATATGAGCAATTGTATGGTTTTGACCTCTCAAGTTGACTAGAGTTAGGTCACCGTCCACACATGAAGTGCAAGGTTGTTCTACACATCCTCATGGCCCTATGCATTAGATTGAGACACAATATATGTGGTATGAACATCCTAATTTAGTACCTTGACTTGGGACCATTTGATTACCTATAGATCTTCCTTTATTAAGTGGTTTTGCAAGATTCTTCAAACCACCTTATAGCAAAGATAAAGACAGAATTATTAAACTAGAGTTAACTAGAGTTAATGCCTATGTACTAAGTTGGAAATGTTGCAAAAATAAAAAGGGGGTTCTAGTGTGGGTTTACACAAATAGTGTATAAATTTTAACGACCACATTCACTATGAAAAAAAGGGATGTTTTGTAATTAACCTTGCAATTCAACTTTTGAATTGCACTGGACATTTGCAATTCATTATATTTACATGGCATGAGTGCTAACCAACAAATGCATGAGTTGCAAAGTTGCAATTCACCATATATATAGTGCAACTCATTGCATCTAAATTCTAACTCTATGAAAACAACTCATTTTTAACTATAATGCCATTCCATTATAACTACACTCATGATGTCATGCTTATGACATTAATTGTTATCCATTTATTAAATTTTGACACATGGCACTATGAAGATTTTTGGACGTAATTTTTTTTTTCAAAATATTGATCTCCATCGTCCATTATGATTGTTAATGATGGTCCAAGATTATGACACATGGCACAATTGAAATTTGCCACATGGCATATTAATTGATTTTTGGATATATATATATGTAGTAGCTAGGTAGGTCGTACATAACCATAGGTAGGTTGATAGGTCTTAAAATTTACATACCTATGTAATTACTTAAGTTTTACCTACTTAGCTACCTACCTAGGTAGAAAAATAAAACCTACTTACTTACCTTGATAAGTAAGTAGGTAGGAAAACACAAGATTAAGTGAATTGAAGAATAACCATGAAATTATATTTTTAATTTATGTTTTGCCTTTAGGTTAAGCTTTTATGAGTTCATCCTAAAATGGCACATGTATTTTAATGTGAGAACATAAGAGAACAAGTCTTCTTTATATAATTTGTAACATGGGATTCAAAAATAAAACATATGGGTTATATATTTTAGTTGTTCTTTAGTTGAAAATTGAGTTCTAACTAGAAGGTAAACCAACCAATGATTGAACACTTAAGCACTCAAAGTAGGCCTTGTCCAAGGGGAAGGCTCCATTATTTCTAATGTTTAAACAAAACTTAAGCCCCTCCTATTGGCACATTAAAAATTGTCAAAAATGGAATAGAATTGAGAAAGTTACGGCCTCCCAAAGTAGAGGGGGTCAAGAATTCAAAAAAACAAACCACCAAATGCTACAAAGGCCAATTCCCAAACACTTAAAAATTTCCTTGTATGTTGTTATGTTGATATCAAAGTTCAAAAATGATTTGTAGAACTTTAGGTGATGTTTTAAAACACTTTAAATCATTTTAAATGAATAAGAAATAAGAAAGTTATGAGGTTTGAAAGTAGGAGGGGTCCAAAGAAGCAAACACAAAAAATCATGATTTGTAAATTGGAAAGCTTATTTTTCTTCTTGTTATTTTTTTTCATTATTCCTTTTCCTTTGCATTTCAAAGATGATTTCTAAAACTTGAAGTAGTGTTCCCATAACATTTTAAATCACTCCAAATGAAACACGTATGATGAAGATATAAATAATTGTTCAGTCACAAACAGGTGATTAATGATGGACTGGTTTACATTACAAAAGATTTTCCCACATGCTTTGTGTTTATTTTTCATTATGTAAGTTTACATAATTCATAACAATTAAATGTCATTTTAATTAATTGGTTCATAGTAATTAAATAAATTACATAATAATAACCAATTAATGTGCTATAAATTATTGAAAAAAATCATTATTAATTATTAACTATGAAGTCAGGTAGAAAATATGAAAGTATAAATAGGCATATCCATATGTACATCAAATTGATTTTTTAATATTATATATATATATATATATATATATATAGATATATATATATATATATATATATATATATAATTTCATGTATAAATTAATTACATGTATCCAATTAATTATTTTGGTAATTAATGATGATTTAATAATTATCTTAAATAATAGACCTAATTCACTATGAAATATCCCCAAATTGGATTAATATTTATTTGATTAATATTTGATAAGTAATTAGTTTTTAAGCTAATGGTTAATTAATTACGAATTACACTTATTTATTCATATTAATAATCAAAATTTTGAACCAATAATTTTATAAAACATTTAATATGAATATGTATCCTTATTAAGTTATAAGTAGTTGTATTATAATCATAACGTAGTTGAACAATAGTACTTTAATAATTGCACATTAGTGGCCATATTAATTGTATCAATGAGAATCATTATTGAAAATTAGTTGCAAATGTATTTCATAATGGGTGGTGGAAATGTGAACATGTGGCATATCGCATGTATGTACATTGTACATTAATTGCAACATAGTTACTACTTTAATGACACATTTACAACATTTCTAAACTAGTTGCCACATGCAATACAATGTCATTCTAAAAAAGGTCAGATATGGTTTATTACATATGTATATATGATGTGTATAAATTATTGTATAAAAGACCCATTTTCAACTCACTTATAATTATAATATAACTAGTTGATTTTTTGACGTGGTAATTTATTTATTAATACATCATATTTCTAAGGAATAGTTACACAATAGTTGTAATACCCAAGGGATAGTTGCACAATAGTTGTATATGAGTTGTTTTTAAAAAAATTAGTTGTAGGGTAATGTGGTTTCGATGGACACAATTTTTCATATTGGTAGGAATAAGCTTTTAGTAGTTAAATTGGAGGAAGACCACGATGAGGGGGATTCAAAACCTTGAAATTAAAACAAAGGTGTGGAGATATCTTCACTATTATGGCAACTAGATTGCAATACAAGGGCAAACATGCAATTGTAAATAAACCTTTTAATCCCTCCCCTTGTAATTTTATTCATTCAAACCTAGAAATCAAGAAATCACCCCTTTTATGTTAGACACATTTGGGTTCCAACATTGTTAATAGATCATAGTAGGTTTGTTAAAAAAATTCATACCTAGCATGGAGGAGTTGTTCAAACCTAGAGATAGAATAGTAAGAATAAAGCACGTTGGGGTGACATCTAGGTTATTGAGTTGGATTTTAGAAGCTGAACAAAACTCAAGTTTGTAGTTGGATGATAGAAAGCGAAGACCATGTTGATTTTTCTGATTACTCTCATAGGGAATCCTGATGTAATAATCATTGATATTTTGGTCATTGATCAACGATATAAAATTATTAGTCTTAAAGGTATGGACAAATTGTTTTGGGGGAAGGAGTTTGAAGACATATAAGATTAGACTTACCAATTGGAAATGGCATCAAAGGTGCATGTATATGATAAGCTTCAGCTTTTCAAAATTGTCAGGTTGAATCTACAAAAGAAAGCCAAGTTCTATTATAAAATGCTAAAACCACCACCTTGATCCAAAACAACAACGTAGGTTTCTTGCACATCTACACTTAAAGATCAAGAAGTTGTATATGGTGAAAAATTATGCCAACATTGAGGAGATGATATTCATTAAGGAAGTGGAATTTTTTTTAAAGGAACAAAGGGAGACACCATTTGAACCTCCCAAGGAAGAGCAAGAAGATTGAATGATTAGTGATGAAACTTTGGAAAAGCAAGTATTTGCCTTTAATGAATATTCCATTAATTTTTTTAAAGGTGCCTTTTATTAAGAGTTGGAGCAATTTCATCTTGGGCCAACAACTCCAATCATGTGTGCCAAATTTGCAAATCTACAAATCACATTGCCACCATGTGCCCTCGCATAGCATACATGAAGCTTAAATGTGCCAAATGTAGTCTACCACACAAGATGGAGCTATGTGGAGTGAGATGTGGGCATTATTCAAGTATGGACACACTAAGGACATGTGCTAGAAATGGGGAAAAGACCATAAAACACCATCTAAATCCAACAATTACCTTGAAATCTTGATGAATGATGAGGGGCCTATGTTAGAACAATTAAACAAACTATGTGGCACAAAGCATAGCATTTTTTTTGGAGCTCGAATTCTTAGGAGGCGTTTGGCTATGGATACACCTGAGGTGGATGCTAGTGAATATAAAGAGATGGGACAATTGGAAGTTGGCAAGAATTCCTTTGTCCATTCCAAAATATTGAACCATTCCATAAAGGGCAAGATTTCATTATCCCCAATGGAAACTATCTTGGCCATTCTCGGTGAACTAAAGTCATTAAAAAGCTTGGTAAAAGTGATAAGGAAGAAGCATGATGAAGGTTTAAAGACAATCAACTTGACTAAGGTTGAAAGATCGCATGTTATATGGAGAATCAACATAAACAAGAATCATCGTAATAAGATGTTGCATCTCTTTGTGGAGATAAACAATAATCTAATTGAAAGCTTGGTTGACATAGGCGTTTTTATGTCAATAATCTCAGTTGCAATTGTATGAGAGATTGGCATCATGCATTTAGTCTCTAATTCAAAATCCTACAAAAGCGCATCAAGTGTTGTAATTCAAATTCTTGGCAGGATCAATGAATTGTTTGTGTGAATTAGATATTTCAATGCCTAATGAACTTCATGGTGGTGGATACTAACAACTATGACATTCTTTTGGGATTAGATTTTTCACAAATATAGGAATGGTTGTTGATATAGAAAAAAGGCATGATATAGATTAGGCATGGACTAGGGAATAACATCCATGTTTTTGATGTTAAACATGGTGAACATGTTGCAAATAGTGTTAGGAGCAAGACATTTTGAAGATGAAACATTGCAACTATGGGGGTCTTAGACAATGGAAGAGGATGTATAAGTAATGCATGAGGAAAACATGCATTATCCGGTGAAGAAAACCACTATGACTCTTTTGATGATTTAGACGAGGAGATGGAGGAGCTTATAGATGATGAACAAGGAAAATTATTCTTGCAAAATGACACAAGTTTATCAAAAGATCGGATGGATAATGGCTCGGAGAATTTTGTGAAGGAAGAGGGACCGAATCAAATCAAAAATTTGATTTTTGAGGAGCATGTTGATAATGTTATGTTTGGGGACATATCTAAATGATGACTACAAAGATTGGATTAGATGTGTTGCTAAGGATAAGGAAAAGAGGAATGAACATTTTTTTACTATTACAACTATGAAGGCCTCAAATGTTTTTCAATTAGATGTTTCATCAAAAAATATAAAGTGAAAAAGTTAAACCTCAAACACTTGAACATGATGTTAATAGATGGACATAGATCAAGTCCAAGATTAAGGGTTGATCTTAGGGCAAGAAAAAACAAAACAATTGTGGTCACTACTTGAACAATTCCCAAATGTTTATCCATGGCATAAAGGAAAGTTTGATGCTACAAGTATGGTGAACATGTAGTGGATACTCAAGGGTTTCCACCTTATAGAACCACTCCCAATAGACTCTCATTATGGGAAGAGGTTGAAGTGAAGAAGCAAATCAATGCATTGGTCACCTTGGGTAAAATGTAGCCAAGCACATTAGATTATGCTTGTAGAGTTACTTTGCCGATGAAGAAAGATGGTAGCCATTGATTTTGTGGAGATTATAGGCCTTTGTATATGAAGATGTGGCATGATTCATTTCCTATGCCCTTGGTTGAAAATGTTTGAATTCAATGCGGCAAATCATAGTGGTTTCTACATTGGACTTGCAATCAGGGTTTCAGTAGATCGGGATGGCTTTAGAAGACATCCACAAGTCAACCTTGATTACCAAATTTGGTTTGTTTGATTGGAGTGTCATGCCTTTAAGCATGAAGAATGTTACTAGTACAATCTCCATAACCATGGGGTCTTGCCACATTGAAGTGGTATGAAAAGTGGCACATGTGGAGTACATAATTTTACTTTTTAAAAAAAATAATTAAAATGTTTGGTGTGTTGGCAACGTAAAATTATCTATTTGAAAGTAGGACGCAAGTGGAATACCCAAAATTCAAAATTAAAAGTTTCAAAATTGTGACACATGTTTTGATTTGATTAGACATGAGAAAGTTAGAAGCAAAAAATGAGTTTTTTTCAATTTTTATAATTGGCCATTATTATGTAGGGTAACAAATGTCTTGTTTACAAAACTACAATCCTCAATATTTCCATTTTAATAAATCATGGACTTTATAGATTATTGGCAATCTTACAAAATCTTAATAAACTAAAATATTAATCTTATTTGTAAGCCCTTATTTTAACATTACAATACCCTCACAATCATACTAGGAAAAATAAAAAATAAAAATTCACACATGTTTATTATGTAACAAAAATCCATAAATGTTTTTTTATGGATTGTGACAAAAGATGTTATATTACTTTAAAAGCCCACCTTGTAATGAAATGATGGCATTTTATTCTCAAATTTTCAATTTTGATTTTACAAATGTTATAGATTAATTAAATGATTCCCTTCTATAATTTTCAATCATATCCCAACACATATTGTATCAAACTTAAAGGCACCCCCCCTCCTCCTCACCCCCCCAAAAATACCTTTGTGACACCAAAAAAATGGTCACCTTAGTATGCGAAAACCCCATGACAAAGGTTTTTGGGGCATACATGGATAAGTTTTTGAAGGTTTTTGTTGATGATTTGAATATATACAATTTAAATTGGGAACATCTCAAACACCTTTGATATGTTTCTTATGAGGTTAAGGGAAGTTAATTTCAAATTCAATCCAAACAAATGTGAATTTGCAAAGTCTAAATTGGCCTTTATTTGTCACAAAGTTAATCAAGAAGGGACACAACCAACTCAGAGGAAAATAAAAATAGTCATTAATTATCCCATCCCTATTGCTATTACTAATGTGTGGGCCATTTTGGGACTAATAGGGTATTATAAGAACTATGTGAAAGGGTATTCGTGCATAGCCATTCCATTATTTGAGCTAACAAAAAAAAATTAATATGTTTTTAAATGGAATTCTAATTACAAGAAGGCTTTTGAAGTTCAAAAGGAAATTTTGGTTTATGGTCTAATTTTAGTTAATGTCGTAACCTTAGCCTTGGGCCCACGACCAAAGAAAGGGCTTGCAAGGTTGTGGGCCAAGAGAAGAAGCCTGATAGTAAAAGGAAGTGTGAGAAAATGAACCCTCGCACTCCCAAGGGAGTTTCCATTTTGGGAGTTTGGAGTCCTGGTGGACTCTTGAATCTTCAGAGAACGATTGCAAAAGTCAAAACTCAATGGATTGAAGAGTTCCTCATATCATTGAAAAGCTTTTGGAACATAGATATCTAAAATAGGCTCACATGACCCATTTAGAGATCTGAAACACAAGTTATGGCCAAAAGAAAGGTCGAGAGTCAAATTGGCAGTTTGACCCTTGACCATTAAAAGTTAGGAATCACCCTGATTTCCTCGCGTGCAGGTGGCATGTGACATATCTTTTAAAAGCTCTCGATGAGGGCTATAACTTTGCTATAGACCTCATCTCAATTAAAGGTCTACACGCAAAATTATGGGGCCCCAAAGTTGTGGATGTCCCAACTTTGGAAATTTCGAGACTCCCATCTGGGAGTCTCGGGACAAAATGTCATTTGGATGTGGGCCTCATGGAGAAGCACAAAATATACTATAAGGGGGAAGGTGGTGACTTCCCTTAAGTCCGGGCCATGGTGAGTTTTGTGAGTCCGAATTGCCTATGGTTAGTCCTAACACCAAAAGTGTTCCAACTATGCAGTAACTACCTTGTGTTTGGTTTTGTGCAAGTCCATGTCAGTAGTTGATGCTTGTCACTCTTCTTAGTCCCATCCCGGAGCTCTAGCATGTCCCTCTACCCCCAAAGTGCTACGAGCCAGGGAACATGCCCCAACTCTTTGCTTTTCTGTTGTTTTCAATTTATACTCACCTTTGAGTCCATTAAGGAGCTTGGGAGCGCGTTAGTTAGACCTGACTTTACAAGGGCCTTCATTCTAGATGTGGATTGGTCTACCCATGGAGTAAAGGTTATACTTTCAAAGAAAAGAAGGCAAAAATGAAAGGGTGAATACATATGCTAGTAAGGGGTTTTCCTTTGTGCAAAAGAAATTTCACCTTATGGGGGGTGAGTGTTATGCATTAGTGTGGTATTATGCATTTAAGGTAATTTTTATATCACAACTGCTTCACACTCTAAACTGACCACAAGTTGTTGGAATGGTTGGCAATAGTTTTTTATGCTTATAAAAAGAGGGGTAGGTGGATTAATATATTGTAAGAGTTTTGCTTTAAGATTATTCATCAAACAAGGTCTAGGCATACTAATGTTGATTTTAAAGTAAACACCATGTGGATGTTGCAAAAGTAGATATAGCAAATGGGATCCAAGATTGCAAGTTATTCCAACCCACTTAGTAATAAACGGAAACCATATGGATAGGTAGGGAAAGTTTTAAGATGAGTTTTTTTTTACAATAGCTAGGAAGACAAGGATTGTTGAATCATTTGTTTATGGTGGAATCAATAGAAGTTGTCCCTATAGAAGCAACTAGGGTATGTAATATAGGGGCGAATTAAGTAATGATTGACGCACTCCCAACTCCTTGAAGGACTCAAATGTGAGTCCAAGTGAAAGACAGCGGAAGAAGGAGGAGTCGGGATGCGCTCCCTAGCTCACAACACTTGGAGGGGTAGAGGGGCGTGTTGGAGCTCCGGGATGGGACTAGGAAGAATTGACAAGCTTATTCACTCACACGGGCCTGCACACAACCCACACAAAGTGGTTAGTGCTTAGTTGGAG
>Ga0209208_10008220_pt1 | contig 13960 bp, 9 predicted proteins | sample S1TSphfallax_3_FD_187694 | JGI IMG/M metagenome (GOLD analysis project Ga0209208, IMG submission 187694) | Host-associated microbial communities from peat moss isolated from Minnesota, USA - S1T2_Fd - Sphagnum fallax MG (SPAdes) (version 2) | ecosystem: Host-associated > Plants > Peat moss >...
GGGCCTGGCGGCCCTGCGCTGGCCCTCGGAAATGGACGCCGCCGCCGCCGCGGCCCTTGGTCCGCTCCTGGCGCGGGGCGGGGCGCGCAGAGCTGACGGCCTTCTCGCGCCGCGGGCGGAGCTTTTTGAAGCCGCCGACGCCCTGGCCGCCGCAGGCGTCGGGCCCGTGAGCGTCACCAAACCCGACTACGTGTTCGAGGCTGAGTCGCCTGTCATGGACGCCCTAGCCGGTCGCCTTGGGGTGTGAGCGCCCGCGGGCGTGAACGCGCCGCCTACATAGGCCAGGCGCAGCAGAGCGGCGGCCAAAATCGGCGGACCGATGAGGACATGCGCCACCTCCATGGCGAGGAGGAGGACCGGAAGTCCCCAGAGGAGCACGGCGAGGAGCCCCCCCAGAAGGGTCGGGTCCCTGCGGGCCAAGATCAGGGCTGCGGCCGAGGCGGGAACGAGGTCATAGTTGAAGGCCTGGGGCGAGGCGAAGATGGTGGCGATCACCAGGACGCCCGCCTTCGCGGCGTCGTCTACAGCGCTCTGCGGGCGATAGACGAAATAGACTAAGCCCGCGCCAAGGACGAAGCCCGGGGCCTGAACGAGCATGGCCGGTCCGGCAGAAAGCCCCAGCGTCCGGCCCGCCATGAAAAGGGTCGGCATCATCCACTGGAACGGACCCCTGCCCTGGCTGAGCATGAGGGTTTGTTCGGTTAGGGTCGGGCCGAGGAACCCGCGCCAGGCGTCGATGCCGAAAACGACGCCCGAAAGGCCCACAAGCAGGAGGGCCGAGGCGCCTCCGGCGAGGGCGAGGCTCCAGCGGCGTTCGGCGAGCACCGCGAACGGGAGAAGGATCGCAAGCTGCGGTTTGAAGGCGAGGAGGCCGAGGAGCGCTCCGGCAAGCCAGGGTTTTGATCGCCAAAACCCAAGGCCGGCGAGGATCAGCGCGCCGCTGAACGCGCCGTTCTGACCAAGGGCGATGTTCACGGCGACGGCGGGAGCGAACATCATCAGCCGGAAGTCCCGGCCCGCGTTCACGAAGCGTCGGACCGCCGGCGCAAGGGCGAGGCTTCCCGCGGCCGACCAGGCGGCGAGGCCTGGCAGATAGGGCAGGACCGCCAGCGGCGCGATGAGGAACAGCGCCGTGGGCGGGTAGGACCAGAAGTGAAACGGCAAGAGCGGATCAAACAGTCGGTGCTCCCAACCCAGAAACAGGTCAGGGCGAAAGATGTCGTAGCGGTGGGGTCCGAACTCCAGGTGGGCGGCCGTCCAGTAGTTGACGAAGTCCCGCCCTATGGCATGGCGGCTCCAGTCCAGATGACCATGGGCCGTCATCAGATAGGGAAGGAAAAGCACCCAGGAGATTACGGAGAGCTCCCAAAGCCACACGCCGGGGGACTGCAGAGCGCGCGCGAGCCGCCCCCAACCCGCCCATCGGCCGCCCTGGCCGGAGACGGGCTCGGGCGTCATCGCTTCACCCCGGGGGCGACGCGGAAAACCTGAAGGGCGTCTTTAGAGGGGCTCATGGGCTCGAGCCACGCTGGGGGCGGCGCCCCGGAGTCGAGGCGTTTCTGCAAGGAGGCGGCGGACATGCCGACACGATCCGAGTGGGCCTGATGGGCTCGGCATTCCACCACATAGCGCACGCCAAGAGCCCTGGCCTGCGCCTCTGCCGGGGCTCCGGCGTCGGCGGCGAGGGCGCGCCGCGCGGCCTTTAGGCCCCAATTCATACGGTGATAGGGCGCGGCGAGGACGCTGTCTTGCGTATGGGCGAGGATGAAGGGACCAAGATCTATCTCGCTGAGGACGAGGCCGGGGGGCGTGAGCGCGGCGAGGCCCCGGTAGGACGCGGTGTCGAAACAATGATCCCCCGGACCGCGGGCGGCGGCGCGTTTGGGCGGGCCCTTTCGCATGAGGGCGCTTGCCGCGTTCACGCCGAGATCGGCGGCATGGGCGCTGAGCTCGGGCGTGAACAGAACCGCAGCAAGGAGGATCGCCGTCAGAGGGTCCCAGCCGTACCGGCGGGCGAGGGTCCAGGCGAGGTCTGCGGCGGCGGCGGCGATAAGGGGCACGGCGGTCCAGTCCGCGTATCCGCACATTCTTACCCCCGAAAATCCCGTCGCCGACGTCATGATGAGGAGCGCCGCCAGGAGCCGCAGAAGCGGATCACGCCGCGCCTCGCGCCGCCGGGCCAGCCAGATGAGGCCCACCGTCGCCAAAACAGGTCCGGCGGCGAGGCCGATGGCGTCCGCGGGCGCCTGCTTTACGACCACGAGCCAGGGACGCATCTCCTGCACATGGGCCAGCCAGAATACGCGGATGGCGGGGTCCACATCGGCGAACGGCCCCTTGAGGCAGACGGGATCTAGGGCGAGGTAGGTCCCCCCGGCCGCGACGCCCACAAGGGCGAGGGCTAAAAGACGCGCCGCCGGGCGTCGCCAGGGCGCTACGCTCGCGGCCGCGAACCCTACGCCGGCCACGACAATGGCGAGGAGAGAGTTGAACGCGAGGGCGTCGCACGCGGCGAAGGTCCAACGGTCAGGCGGCGTTTGAATGCAGAAGGCCAGGAGGGCGGTTCCGGCGAGGGCGAGGCCGTAGGCTTTGAGGGCGCGAGGCTGGTCAGGCGCGGTTGATCGAATAAAGGGCAAGGCGAAGGCCGCGCCGATGACCATGTCGAAGAGGAGGGCTTCGAGGCCGACCGCCAACCCTAGGCCGGCGGCTACGCCGGCCGCCACGGCGCCCGCCGTGCGGGCGCGCCGTTGCGCGCCGCCGGCGAGGCCCACAAGGAACAGGGTCATCTGCACATCGTGATGATCCACGCGGCCGGGGTGGAACTGGATATAGAGGATGAGGTTGGCGACCAGCAGGATGGCGGCGATCAGCGCCGCCCCCGGGGCCCGTCCGACCTCCGGTCGATCTGCGGTTCGGTCGGAGATGATCAGGGCGGACAGGGCGGCCGGGAAGATCAAGAGGAGCGGCCAGACAAAGCGTGTGACCCATTCAGCTTCGCCTTGAGGCAGAAAACGCGCCAAGGTCCAGTCGAGGGCGGCGATGCCGCCGTCGAGCAAGCGCGACCAGTGCATGTAAAGCCCGACAGGCGGCTGCAGTCTTAGAAGGTGCTGGCTCCACCACCCTTGGCCGCTCAAGAGGCCGCGGACAAGGACCATGCGCATGGCGTCGTCCGTGTCGCCCAGGGTGCGCGTCACCGCGGCCGCATCGCGGACCCCCGTCATCACGCCGACGATGACGGTGACGGCGAGGGCGGACGCTATGAGCCTTGGCGCCGGTCGGGCGAGGTCCGGAGGGGGAGGAAGCGGCATGCCTGGCGGGGGCCCTTTTTCAACGCCCTCATAGCATCGGATCACGATTGCGCGAGCGACTCATGCTTATACTGGTGGCGGAAGATCGGGTTTTGGGGTTTAGGAAAGCGGAGTTTCCATTGGGCGGGCGCTGATCCCCGTCCCTAGCAGGCGGGTCAATGTCTTATCTCAGCGTTATGGCGGAGCGAGCCGAACGGCTGCTTCCCATTCCAAAGGGTCTGCACCGCTTCCTTGCGGTGGGCCTTGTGGGTCTTTTCGTGCACACGGGCATCTTTACGCTTCTCACCATGGGCGCCGCCTGGGCGGTCGGGTGGCGCGTCCCCGACAGCGTGGCCTGGCTCGTGGCACTCTTCATCGCCACGTCTATAACCTGGACCCTGAATCGGAAGCTCACCTTCGCGGCATCCGGCCGAAAGCTGCACCATGAAGCCTTCCGCTACATCCTGGTGACCCTTGTGGCCCAAAGCGTCAGTTTCGCCGTGTTCCACGCCATGCTCACAACAGCCAAAGGCGTACCCGCACCGTTCGATGTCGTGGCCGGCGCTGCGGCCGCTACGATCTTCTCTTACGCAGGAAACCGTTTCTTCACCTTCGCGCCCCCGGCGCCAAGGCCGGGGAAAGAGACCCTCTGAGCACCATGCCCTACGACAGTCCCTCCCAAGACGCCGATGTCCTCATCATCGGGGCCGGCCCCGCAGGCCTGACCGCAGCCTATCTCCTGACCAAGGCGGGGAAGTCCGTTCGCGTCATCGAACGCGACCCCGACTATGTCGGCGGCATTAGCCGCACGGTCCGGTACGGCGATTTCCGCTTCGACATTGGCGGGCACCGGTTCTTCTCCAAGTCCCGCGAGGTCGTGGACCTCTGGAATGAGCTACTACCAGACGATTTCATCGACCGACCGCGGTTGTCGCGCATTTTCTACGGCAAGAAATACTACGCCTACCCGTTGCGCGCGTTTGAGGCCTTGTCCAACCTCGGGGTGTTCACCTCGGCCCTTTGCATGATGTCCTACGCCTACGCCAAGGCCTTCCCTATCCGTCCGGCCCGCACCTTCCACCAGTGGGTCAGAAACCAGTTTGGCGAGAAGCTGTTCTCGATCTTTTTCCGCACCTACACGGAGAAGGTGTGGGGCATGAGCTGCGACGAGATCTCCTCCGACTGGGCCGCCCAGCGGATCAAGGGCCTCAGCCTCTCGGCCGCCGTCTGGGACGGGGTGAAGCGTTCCTTGGGCGTCAAGGCCAAGCCATCGGCGGAACTCGGTCAGCAGGGCGGGGTCAAGACCCTCATTGAGAGCTTCCGTTATCCGCGCAAGGGACCGGGCATGATGTGGGAGGCCGCGGCCGCCAAGACCGAGGCTCAAGGCGGGGAGGTGGTCATGGACCGCACCCTGCGGGCCATCGGCTTCGATGAGGCCAAGGGGCTTTTCAGCGTTGAGGCGGTTTCCGCCTCTGGCGAGCGGTTCACCTACCGCGCTCGGGATGTGATCTCCTCTGCGCCCATCACCGAGCTCATCCAAGCCCTAAGGCCGACCCAGGTCTGCTGCGAGGCGGCGGCGGCGCTGCGGTATCGCGATTTTATCACTGTCGCCCTGATCGCGCGGGCTGGTTCCACCTTCCCCGACAACTGGATCTACATTCACGATCCGAGCGTGAAGGTGGGGCGCATCCAGAATTTCCTCTCCTGGTCGCCTGAAATGGCGCCTGAGGGGTACGCCTGCCTTGGCCTGGAATACTTCTGCTTCGAGGGCGATGGCGTCTGGACCTCGAGCGATGAAGAACTAATCGCGCTCGCCAAACGCGAGATCGCCCAAATCGGCCTCCTGAAGGCTGAGGAGATCGTGGATGGCGCCGTGGTGCGTCAGGCCAAGGCCTATCCCGTCTATGACGACGCCTACCAGACCAACGTTGAGACGGTGCGCTCGGAACTGGAGCGGGATTATCCGGGCCTGCACCTTGTTGGGCGCAACGGAATGCACAAGTACAATAATCAGGACCACGCCATGATGACGGCCATGCTGACGGTGGAGAATATCCTCGCCGGCCGCCGGACCTTCGACGTCTGGCGGGTCAATGAGGATGCGGAATATTCCGAGGCGGGCATGTCCGGCGCCGAGCACGCCCTGAAGAGTGAGCGGCTGGTCCCGACCCGAGCCGCTTGACCCAATTAAGGTTGCCGAAATTGAGGGGCCGCCGCGAACATGAACCGATCGCGGTTTTCTCCTTCATCGCCGGTTCAGGCGGGTCCGCCTAAAAACGGTCAAGCCTCGGGCGTCCACTGGAGTGAACGAGGCGATCTATTTCCCGAGCGAGTTGAAGGAACCAAGCATGCGTACGAAACTGATCTTAGCGGGGCTCGCAGTCGCTGTGGCGGCTCCGAGCCTCGCCTTCGCCCAGCCGGCTCCCGGCTGTGTGCGGTCTAACAATCAGACCACCGCGACGGGGGCCGTCCTAGGCGCCCTCGGCGGCGCGCTTCTCGGCAATGCCCTGGGCGGACGCCATGACAAGGGCGTGGACACGGCCGTGGGCGCCGTGGCCGGCGGCGTGACCGGCGGCGCCCTCGCCAGCCAATACAACCAGCCCTGCCCTGACGGTTATTACCGTCCTGCGCCGCCGCCCCCCCCGCCGGGATACTATCCGCCTGCGCCTGAGGGCGTCGGCTTCTGGCGCGGAGCGCCGGGAGGCATTCATGAGCGCATAGACTTCCTCTACCACCGCATCGGCGAAGCGCGCGCACGCGGCTGGCTGCCCCCTTACGAAGCGGACCGGGCGTTCGCCACCCTGAACCAGATCCGCAATCAAGAGCAGCACCTGCGCTATCGGGACGGCGGAGAACTCACCCCTCCCGACCGCGGCTACCTGCAGAGCCGCCTCGACGGCCTTAGCCGGCGCATCAACTGGCAAGAGCACGGCGGGTAGGACGCGGTCGTCCAGCTTTCTTTGATGTAAGTCTGTGGCTAGGGCTCCCGCCATCGCGCGGGGGCCCAACCCATCTCGCCCTTGATGCGCTGTCCGCGCCTGAGACCTCGGCCCCCGCCGGCGGCGTCAAGTCTCGTGTGTCGCCCGTCGCAACTAAGATGCGGCCTTAAAGCCCGCGCGACCGAGATTGCGTCTTTCGGATCCCGTTTCCGCCGCACCCGTGCTGCTTTACCGCGCGCCCTGGCTGGCCGCAAAGGCGGCTCGGCGGTTTTTGACTGTCATTTGGGGTTGTTCAGGGCAAGTTGGCCCCATGGACGAGATCGAAGGCGCGCCTCCTTTTGATAAACGCGGCTTGTTCGAAGGCTGCGTCCGCCTTCCCGCCATCGCAGACAGCGATGAACTCCGGCGTGAGGTTGAAGGCTTGCCCACCTCGGCCTGGGATAGTCCGGCGGAACGCCTTGGCGTTCATCGTGCGGCGGGGGCGGTCTTCTTACGCGGTTACGCGCCCGCGGAAGGAGAAAAGCCGATTTTCGACCGGGACGCGCTGGGCGGTCTTCCCTCCTGCCGCGCGCTGATCAATCGCCTCGCCGCCAAACCCATGCGCGCCCTACTTGCGAGGTTGCCCGGCGGGGCGCTCATCCCGTCCCATTGCGACGTCGGCGAGTATTTCGAAAGCACGATTAGACTGCACATCCCCATCATCACCCACTCGCGAGTGTGGATGGTCTGCGACGGACTTTCGTATCAAATGGCCGCGGGCGAAATCTGGGCTCTGAATAACAGCCGCAAGCACGCCGTTTGGAACGCCCATCCCACCAAGGCGCGAACCCACCTGATTTTAGACGTCTTACCGGATCCAAATATTATGGCGCTGCTTCAAGGCGGAGAGCCTTCGCTTGGCCGGCGTCTGCAGCACGTTGACGATGAAATCTCAACACGGACGCGCAAGCGCGACGTTCACGCCGGCATTCAAAGTCCCTAGGCGGGTCAGCGGTTTGATCTGGCGCCTAAGCGCGCGCCATACGGGTCTTCAACGCGTTCGCCATCAATGGCGACCGCCTTGAACGGCGAAGGACAGACACCCGCAAACGCCGCTCGGGATTAAGACGGTTGCGACCGGTCTGCGTGACCCTGGGCGGCTTCAATGGCGTCGATTGCGTCCTGTAACGCCGCAGCGTCCTTGCAGTGGCCGGCGCATTGGGCCGCCCGTCCCCGCAGCGCGTCCAGGCGAACGTTCGCCTGATCTTTCCGGCCGAGCTTCACTTCCGTTATGGCCAATTCGCGCGCGGCGTTGATTTGCCTTGGATTCCACTTGAGCGCCCGGGCAAACGCGTCCGCACCGCTGTTTAAATCGCCAAGGCCCACATCGGCGACCCCAAGCGCGAAAAGCACATCCGCATTTGACGGGGCAAGGTAAAGAACCTTTGAAAACGCCTTTTGCGCCTCTCTAAAGTCGCCGGCCTTGAGCGCCTCAGCCCCCTTATGGAACTCCACGTTGGGGTCGTAAGCGGGATGTTCAGGGAACGGAGAACACAGGGTGGTTCCGTCCTGACACGGCGATCGCGGGAGGCAGCCGCCGCCGCTGCATATTCCGGGCGTCGTCGCGCCCGTGGGGGCCCCGCCGGCCACCTGGGCCTCGGCTAAGCGCGGGGGGCTGACCAGGAGCAAGGCGGCCAGGGTTGCGGTGGAGAGGATCAGTTTAGACGTAGCTCGGCGCATGGGGCTCCTATCGGACGCTAATCTTCAGAAATCCAGCGCATGACGGTACCACTGCCGGTTCTGCGCAAAAAGGTGCGTTACGGGTTTTAGAACAAGCGGCTCTGGTCCGCAGACTGAAAGAAAAACGATCATTACGCGTGCGATGGCTCAGCCCCCTGTTTGGGTGGATTGACCTTCAACGACAGGAGGGCCCGAAGTGGTCTTCCCGGGCGGTTCGACGCTGATCTTTTGGGTTGGGCATGATTAAGCGCGTGGTAAGGTTTTTGGCGGCCAGCGGATCCGCGTTGACGGCCGCCTGCGTGATGAACGCCGCCGCCCTGCCGTCGCCGTCGCTCGCGGCGGCCGCGCAGCCCCCTGCGGCGCCGTTTGAGGTGGAGGAGGCGACCATTGCGGGCGTTCACGCCGCAATGCTCAGCGGTCGCCTGACATGCAGAGCCCTGGTCGACGCTTACCTCCGACGCATTCGCGCCTACGACAAGAACGGGCCGGGCGTCAACGCCATCGTCACGGTCAACCCCGACGCGAGGACGCTCGCCGACGCCCTTGACCGCCGGTTCGCTCAGTCTGGGCTGACCGGTCCTCTGCATTGCGTGCCTCTGATCGTGAAGGACAATTTTGAGACGAAAGGATTGCAGACCACCAACGGCGCTCTGGTTTTCAAGGGCTATCTGCCCGAGGAGGACGCCACCGAGATCGCGCGAGCGAAAGCCGCCGGCGCCATCGTTCTGGCCAAATCGAACATGGCTGAGTGGGCTTTCAGTCCCGTTGAGACGGTCAGCTCCATTCTTCCGGGCTATACGAAAAACCCTTACGCGCTCGACCGGGTCACCGCGGGGTCGAGCGGCGGCACCGCCGCCGCGATCGCTGCAAGTTTCGGCCTTGTCGGGTTCGGAAGCGACACGGGCGATTCGATCCGCGGGCCGTCGTCGCACACCGCCCTGGCCGGCATCCGCTCGACCATGGGCCTGACGAGCCGCGCCGGGGTTTTCCCGTTGAACCTGCGGGCCGACATCGCCGGACCCATGGCGCGTACGGTGGCCGACATGGCCGCCGTGTTTCAAGTGATCGTGGGCGAGGATCCGCGGGATCCGGCTACCCTTGCCGCCCGAGCGCACCCTGCGCCGGATTACAAAAAGTCCCTTGATCCGAACGGTCTTAGGGGGGTGCGCATCGGCGTGCTTCACGAGGCCTACGACCGTCCTGACGCTGACCCGGAAGTCCTCGCCATTTTCAACGCGGCCCTCGACGAACTTCGCCGCCAGGGCGCCGTGATCGTGGATCCTGCGCCCGTGGAGGGTTATGCGGCCCTATCCAGTCCTTGGTCGGGCGCCCCATGCATGGGCTTTCGATATGATCTAGATGCGTTCCTCAAGGCCCGCTCCGGCCATATCGCCGCCGCCGATTTGGAGGCTGTGATCAAGTCGAAGCTGTACCATCCCTCAGTAGCCAAGCATCTCGAGGACGCCCAGGCGGCAGCCGTAAATGGTCCCGAATCCGAGGCCTGCAAAAAGGACGACGCTTGGCGCGCAACACTTCGTAAAGACGTGCTCAAGACCATGGATGAGTTGAAGCTCGATGCGTTCGTCTACCCGACCTGGAGCAATCCGCCTCGCCTGATAGGGGACTTAAATTCGCCCGGCGGCGACAACAGCCAGATCTTCTCGCCAATGACGGGCTTTCCGGCTGTGGATGTCCCCATGGGCTATTCGCGCGGCGGCGTCCTTCCCGCCGGCATTACGTTTTTCGGGCGGGCGTGGTCGGAAGCGGACCTTATCAAATACGCCTACGCTTATGAGGCTGCGACGAACCACCGGCGTCCGCCGACGTCCACCCCGCCCCTTCGTCCGACAGCGGGCGATGAAAATTAAGGCGCGATCTTGGAGACGCCGACTTCGCTCACGTGCAAGGGAGAGAACAGCGGTATGAAGGTGATTGTGAAGGCGGCCCTGGTTCTTGGGCTGCTCAACGCGGCGCCCGCCCTCGCCGCCTCGCTTCGCGCCCCCGCCCCCAAAAGCACTTCCGCGCCCAGAGCGATCGAGGACGATATCCAACCCACGGTGCAGGTCGCTGGCCGCGCCCTGGTTGTGGAGACCCTCGCCGAGGCCATGGCGCGGCGCCATACGCCCGCGATCAGCATCGTGGTGGCCGATCATGGCCGCATTCTTTGGGCGAAAGCTTTCGGCTACGCCGATGTGGAGGCGCACAAGCGGGCGTCGACCCGAACGCTTTTTCAGGCGGCGTCGATCAGCAAGCCTGTCGCCGCGAGCGCAGCGATGCAGCTGGTGCAGGAGGGGGCGTTGAACCTTGACGCCCCAGTGAATTCCACGCTCAAAAGCTGGCGCCTCCCGGACAGCCCGCTAACAAAGGATGCGCCGGTCACGCTCCGCGGTCTTCTCACCCACACCGCCGGGCTCACCGTCCATGGCTTTGCGGGCTATCCGGCTGGCGTGCCGACACCGACCCTCGTTCAGGTCCTGGACGGTGTTCCTCCCGCCAATTCGTCCCCGGTCGTGGTCGAGCGCAGGCCAGGCACGCTCTGGTCCTACTCCGGCGGCGGTCTGACGATCGCGCAGCTTATGATGCAGGATGTTACGGGGGAGAGTTTTCCCACGCTGATGCGGAAAAGGGTCTTAGGTCCCGTTGGCATGGGCGACAGCACCTATGAACAACCCCTGCCCGCTGCGCTGGCTCCTCGCGCCGCCCATGCCTACCTCTCAGACGGCGCTGCCGTTAAAGGCGATTGGCATACCTATCCTGAAATGGCGGCGGCCGGCCTCTGGACGACGCCCACCGACCTGGCCAAGTGGGCCATGGCGCTGCAAGACGCCTATGACGGTCGTTCCGCCACCCTCATGTCGCGAGGGAGCGCTCGGGCGATGCTGACGCCCGGTTTAGGCGATTGGGGCCTAGGGATCGAAGTCAAAGGAGATGGCGACGCGCGCCGCTTTGCGCACAGCGGAGGGAATTGGGGTTTTCGATCCTATCTGGTCGGCTGGTTTACCGGGGGGCGGGTCATCGCCGTGATGGATAACGGCGACGACGGTTGGCCCTTGGCCTTCGCCGTCACCCAAGCGGTGGCGCGTCATTACGGCTGGCGGGGGTTCGAAGGCAAGACCGTCGAGGCCGCCGCTGTTCCACCGGCCGAGCTCGCGAAGATTGCGGGATCCTACGGGGACGGGGAGGCTCGACTTGCGCTCAGCGGCAATGCCCTAGTCTCCATAGGGTCCGGCGCCCCGGAGGAGTTGATACCCCTCTCGGCCGACGCCTTCATCCGCGCCAGCGACGGCGTCGCGGTCACGGTTGAGCGAGACGCCGGCGGCCGTGTGGTGGGCCTCCATGCGGCGGGCCGGTTTTTGCGCCGTGGCGGCTAACGCCGCCTCAAGATCGGCTCCGAGCGCCTGAACGCCCTACGGTTTCAGCGCTCTTAGCCGAGCCCACGTCGGCGCCAGTTGCGGAAGGACCGCCAAAATCGCGGCCTCGTTTCGGCGCCACTTGTCGGCGGCCGGGGACGTCTCGGTGTAGCGCGAAGGGGGGAGGGGCCCAGCGACCCGCGCCATGAGCTGAGGATCGGGATCTATCTCGGCGAAGGCGCATAACCTCTGGATTTCAGCCTTCGGGTCGGCGACGAAGGCGGCGTAGTTCACCGCCCTCCAGCGTTGGGCGTCTAAGGCCTCAAGATCGTCCAGAATGATCCTGTTGACCGTGTCCCACTGATAGGCCGCAATGGCCTCGAGCGATTGGTTGTTTACGGTTTCATAGCCGGGAGGCAGAAGCAACGACCATGGCGCATCGAAGCCGGCGAGCCGCCTATAGGTGACGAAGCGGCCAGATCGCCAAGCTTCCATAATGCTGCTAATGTTTTCGCGCGGATCTCGCCAGAGGAAAATGAAACGAGCGTCTGGAAATATGCTGTCAAAGAAAGGAATTCTTAGCGCGTTCTTTGGCGTCTTTTCTAGAAATATTTTATTATTATCTGCTGATATGGGATTTTGATTTGAATCAACCAGGTTGTCGGCGATCTGCTTTATGATATGATGCGAGACCGCGGTGCTGGCGTGGGCAGCCGTAAGACGATTTGATCCGACCCCGGCTGCGCCTGGCCTCAGGGCGCGGATGTTTTCCACGAGCCAATGCGCCTCCCCGCCCAAGGTCGAGAAATGGGCGCTCGCCGCTAAGGTCTCAAACAGGAGCGTGCTGCCAGACCGTGGCGCTGCGACGATGAAAATCGGCCGACGCAGGCCTTTTGACTCTTTGACGCGCTGGGCCTTCGCCGGCTCAACTGAGCCTTGCGTCCCCGCAAGGATTGCGGCGGCCTGCGGCGCCGTGGTCGGGGCGTAGGCGTAACCCGCCTCTTTGAGCTGACGCTCAAGTCCTTTCAAATGCTCAGCATAGTTGCGCCATCGACCGACGGATCGTTGATAAATGGGCTGGCGCACCTGCCAACGGGAGGGCGTCCGCACCGTCCTATCGGTCGAGGTGAAATTTAGGCAGGCCGGATCCCAGGCAAGGCCGCAATAGTCTAAGAGGGCCCTGGTCGAAGCTTCTGGGCTAGAGACCATCTCCTCATAACTCAGCTCATGGATAGGGATCGGCAAGACGCGCCGCCAGTGGGCCATAAGGCGCTCATGGAGTAGAAAATACGTTCCAAAATCGGTGAAATCGGTCGTGTAATCTTGATCAAGATCAAACAGTTCCATGAAGCACGACAGCGCGATGTCCATCGGATCGCGGCGGCAATAGACGATTTTGGCGTTAGGAAAAAGTCGGGCGATCAATCCCAGGTTTAGTGAGTTGGTCGGGAGCTTGTCGCTGACCCGTAAAGCGTCGCGACCGGCGAGGCGATCAAGGTGGTCAAGATAGTCGGCGGCCAGCTCCGCGAGTTCGCCGCCGTCGATGGTCTCCATGATCTCAGGATAATCTGGACGCAGGAGCTTTACGAACTCCGGAATTTTCCGGAGTTCGCCGGCCCCAAAGGCTTGAGGGTGACTGGACAGGATCTGTTCAGTGAGCGTTGTGCCCGAGCGTGGAAGTCCGACGATGAAGACCGGACGTTCCGAGCGGCTGCCGATTGGGCGGTCGTGGTCGAATATTTGGACGTCGAAGGCCTTGATCAGGGCGTCGAAGGATTTCGCGACAACGCTGCTGTCGAAACCCAAGCCCTGACTGCGAAGGCGTTTCTTCGAGGTCGCAAAATGGACGAACGCTTTATGATAGGCCCCGTGCCGGTCGTAGTGTTTTCCAAGTCCGTGGTGGAGCTTGATCTGGTCCTCGACGGTCGCTGACCCTCGCGACAAAATGGCCTCCGCCCGCTTTACGGTCGCGTCGTCGGGTTGGTAGTCGCGGATGTCGAGAAGATTGGCCAAGGAGGGCGCATGGGCCGGATTGACGTCCTGAACCGCCCGGTACTGTTCGATGGCCTCGAAAAACTTGCCTCTTTGTTCCAAAAGCATGCCCAGGGCGTGGCGGGCCTCGAAATGGCGGGGCTCCAAAGCGATGACCTGATGGAACAGGGCCATCGCTTCGTCAGCGCCGTTATCCTCCGTCAGGGCTTGGGCGAGATTGTAGGCAGCGAACGCGGCTGTGGGATCTAGAGCCAAGGCGCGTCGATAAAGAGCGACGGCTTGGCGCAGATCGCGCACTCTGACCACGTTGGCGAGATTGTTCAGGGCGCCGACATTATCGGGATCAAGCTCAAGGGCGCGCTCGAAGCTCCGGGTGGCCGCGGCGGTATCCTTCAAGGCGATTTGAATTTGGCCGAGGTGAATGTGGGCGCGCGGATCTGCAGGATTGATCGCAATGGATCTGGCGATGAGCGTCGCGGCCTCGTCGGATCGCCCGGTCTGCTGAGCGATGAGACCAAGATAATGCAGGGCGGCCGGGTGATCGGGGTTTTGGCTGAGCGCTTGGCGGTAAACCCCGTTCGCGTAGCGCAGGTCGCCTTGCTTATGGCGTTGGAACGCGCTCTCTACTTTTTCGTCCCACGGATCTGGACTCATCTTAGCGGTCTCGCTCACA
>Ga0209208_10008223_pt1 | contig 13958 bp, 11 predicted proteins | sample S1TSphfallax_3_FD_187694 | JGI IMG/M metagenome (GOLD analysis project Ga0209208, IMG submission 187694) | Host-associated microbial communities from peat moss isolated from Minnesota, USA - S1T2_Fd - Sphagnum fallax MG (SPAdes) (version 2) | ecosystem: Host-associated > Plants > Peat moss >...
CCGTCGGCTCTGCGGATCTCGGTGGTGCCTGCCTGCGCTCGTTGGTCCAGCCGGCAAGGACCCAATGGCTCGAGATACTGCGTGAGCTATTGCCGGCGGCGGCGCCCATCCGGCGAATTCCCTGCACTATCCCCGATGGCCGATTGTTGGGTGGACTCGATCTCACCGCGACGATCAAGGCCAATCGCCCCGTCGCCGAACGTGGCGCGCTCGCGTGCACCGATGGCGGTGTCGTCGTGGTCACGATGGCCGAGCGCTTGAGTGCGCACACCGCTGCTTGCTTGAATGCGGTCTTGGACACGGGCCAAGTCGTCACACAGCGCGAAGGCGTGCAGATCGACGATGCCGCTCGTGTCGCGGTGGTCGCTCTCGATGAGAGCATGAGCGAGGACGAGGGGCTGCCCGTGTCGTTGCTCGATCGCCTGGCTTTTTTGGTCGACCTCAGCGGTTTCGACCTGCGCACGCCGATCGGCCCGCTGCATGAACCGGCGGAGATCCTGGCGGCGCGGACTTTACTGCCGCGGGTGACGATTGGCGCTGATCTGATCGCCGCGCTGTGCGGCACGGGCATGGCACTGGGTGCGGGATCGCCTCGAGTGTCACTCCTGGCGATGCGGGTGGCCAAGATGCTGGCCGCGCTCGAGGGACGCACGGAGGTCGAGCCCGCAGACGCCGCCGTGGCCGGTCGCCTGGTGTTCGCACCGCGCGCGACCCAGCTGCCGCAGGCGGCGCCCCCGCAGCCGGACTCATCGCAGCCGGACTCATCGCCACAGGAACCCAGCGCGCAAACGGATCCTCCTCCGAGCGCGCAGCCGGAGACGGCCAAGGAGCCTGAGGCACCGGCGGCCGACCCAGCGGCCGCGGCCCCACCGGCGGCGGCCCCACCGGCCGAGGCCCCACCAGCGGAACGCGAACTCGATGCCGGCGATCTCGAGGATCTCGTGCTCGCCGCGGCACAGGCGGCAATTCCGCCGGGACTGCTCGCGCGGCTGCGTAGCGATGCGGCAGCGAGAGCAAGCTCGGGGGCGGCGGGTCGCGCAGGCGCTTTGCGCAAGGGCGGCAGCCGGGGGCGTCCCTCCGGGGTCCGCAGCGGGGCACCCCAGGGGCAGGCCCGCCTCAATGTGATGGAGACCTTGCGCACCGCCGCGCCCTGGCAACGGCTGCGGGGTCGTCACGCGGGCGATGCGGGCCGGGTGCGCGTCGAGCCGAGCGATTTTCGCGTCACGCAATATCAGCAGCGTTCCCAGACGCTGACCATCTTCGCCATCGATGCGTCGGGATCCTCGGCGCTCAATCGGTTGGCGGAAGCGAAGGGTGCGGTGGAGTTGCTGCTCGCTGATTGCTACGTGCGCCGCGACCAGGTGGCCGTGATCGTTTTTCGCGGGCGGCAGGCGGACGTGCTGCTGCCGCCGACGCGCTCCCTCGTGCGCGCGAAACGCAATCTCGCCGGTGTGCCCGGGGGCGGCGGCACGCCCATGGCGGCTGCCATCGACAGCGCACTGTCCGTGGCGCTGCAAGCACAGCGCCGCGGCGAGACGCCGTTGCTCGTGATGCTGAGCGACGGCCGTGCCAATGTGGCGCGCAGTGGCGCCGGCGGCCGCGCGATCGCAGAGGCCGAGGCGTTGCAAGCCGCGCGGCGCTTCGTGCGAGCGGACATCCGTGCGCTGTTCATCGATACCTCGCCGCGCCCCAATGAGGGCGCGCAGAAACTCGCCAACGCCATGCGTGCCGACTACATCCCGCTGCCCTTCGCCGATGCCAAGGGCTTATCCCGTGTGGTCAATGCGGCGGCGAGCCGCGGTGGCCGCTGAAGGCACGCGCCGTTGCTCGAGGGCAACCGCGGCCCCTTGAAGGCAACCGCGGCCGCCGCTCCGGGACGGTCTACACCGTGGCGCGCATGCCGATGGCCCGGCGGCGGGTGTCCATCAACTTCAAGATCATGGGCGTCAGGATCAACTGCATCGCCAATTCCATCTTTCCGCCCGGCGCGACGATGATATTGGGGCGGGACATGAACGAATCGTGGATCATGGAAAGCAGGTAGGGGAAATCGATGCCCTTCGGATTGGCGAACCGAATCACGACGAAGCTTTCGTCGGCCGTCGGGATGTACCGCGCCGTGAACGGGTTCGAGGTGTCGACGGTGGGTACCCGCTGAAAATTGACATGGGTCTCCGAGAATTGCGGACAGATATAGTTAACGTAGTCGGGCATGCGGCGCAGGATGGTGTCGACCACCGCTTCGGTGGAATAACCGCGCGTCTCGCGGTCCCGGTGCAGTTTTTGAATCCATTCGAGGTTGATGATGGGCACCACGCCGATGGTCAGATCCGCATGGCGCGCCACGTTCACCTCGGGAGTGACCACGGCACCATGCAAGCCCTCGTAGAACATGAGGTCCGTGTCCTTGGGGATCTCCTTCCATTCGGTGAAGGTACCGGGCTCCTGATTGTAGGGTTCAGCCTCCTTCTCGTTGTGCAGGTAGCGCCGGATCTTGGCCTGGCCGGTTTCCCCGTAGTGCCGGAAGGTTTCCTCCAGTTCCTTGAACAAATTGTTCTCGGGACCGAAATGACTGAAATGGTGGTCGCCTCGGGCGGAGGCCTCCGCCATGGCCACCTTCATTTCGTTCCGGTTGTAGCGATGGAAGGAATCGCCCTCGACCAGCACCGCATTGATGTGCTCGCGGCGGAAAATCCAATTGAACGTGCGGGTCACGGAGGTGGTACCGGCGCCGGAAGAACCCGTGACCGCGATGATGGGATGCTTTGCTGACATGATTGATTTTGCCCTCAGGATTGAATGAACAGCGAGCGCTCTTTGAACAGCGGCGAGCTGTAGATCCGATCGAGGCCCTGGTCATGTTCGTGATGATATTGCTCGATGCGCTCGACCTCGGCCTTGCAGCCGAGAATGAGCGGCACGCGTTGATGCAAGTCCGTGGGCACCAGATCCAAGATCCGGCCGCGACCTGCCGAAGCCGCTCCGCCTGCCTGCTCAACGATCATGGCCATGGGGTTGGCCTCGTACAACAACCGGAGCCGGCCCAGTTTCGTCGGGTCCTTCGTGTCCTTCGGGTACATGAACAGGCCGCCGCGGATCAGAATGCGATGCACTTCCGCCACCAGCGAGGCAATCCATCGCATGTTGAAATCCTTGCCACGGATGCCACCCCGCCCGGCGAGGCACTCCATCACGTAGCGCCTGACGGGAGGCTCCCAGAATCGCTCGTTCGATGCGTTGATCGCGAACTCGCTCGCCTCCGTCGGTATGCGCATGTTGGGATGGGTCAGGATGAATTCGCCGAATCCACGGTCGAGCGTGAAGCCATGCACGCCGCGTCCCACCGTGAATACGAGCATGGTGGTCGCGCCATAGATGGCGTAGCCGGCGCACAACTGCCGGGTGCCGGGTTGGAGAAAGTCTTCACGTTTCGGCCGTGCGGTGCCATTCGGCGCCTTCAGCACCGAGAAGATGCTGCCGACGGGTGCGTTGATGTCGATGTTGCTGGAGCCGTCCAAAGGATCGAACGACAGCAGATAATCGCCGCGCGGATATTCCTCGGGAATATCGAATTGGTCCTCCAGCTCCTCCGACACCATTCCCGCCAGATGGCCGCCGAACTCGCTGGTACGGAGGAAAATATCGTTGGCCATGACGTCCAGTTTCATCTGGGTCTCGCCCTGCACATTGGTCGCCTCGGCGGAGCCATGCGCACCCGCCAGCGCCCCACGGCCGACGATGAAGCTGATCCTCTTGCAAGCGAGGCGGACATGGTTCAAAAGTGCGGTGAAGTCCCCGGTGACTCCCGGAAATTGGCGCTGCTCGCCGATCAAAAATTCAGTAATCGTTTTTTCTCTGCTCATGATCCCCCCAGCTATGATGATGTTTACGTTTCGCGCACGGCGTTCAACTGTCGATCGATTTCGCGAATGCCAAGTACGCTGGCGCCCAAGAGTTCCACGGCTGCCGGCGGCAGCGGTCGCTCCGCAGAGCCCAACGACGGCAGAACCAGATCGGCCGCGGAGAAGTCCTCGGCGCTGCTCCAATAGCTGGGCGTCACGATGGTGAACAGTCGCGCGCCCTTGGCCGCCATGAGGCCATTGGCGGAATCCTCGAAAGCGACACATTCCTCCGGCGGCAGGTCCAACTCGCGGAGCACGTACTCGTAGATGTCCGGCGCGGGCTTCTTCCGCTTCGCCTGGTCGCCGGCGCCGATCACCGCGAATCGGTCCAGCGCATCCGGCCCCAGGTGGGTGCCGAGCAGCGCCTCGATGTTCGCGAAGGTGGTGGTGGTGGCGATACCCAGTCGGATCCGCATCTGCGCCGCCTCATCCAGCAGACGCAGCACGCCGTCACGCAGCGGCACCTCACCGGCCAGCACGGTGCGCATGTAATGCTCGGTCTTGGCCGCATGGATGGCGTCTATCCGCCGCTTGAAGTCGGCGCGCTCGGCCGTGGAAACATCGAGCGTCTCGATGTAGGCCGCAATCCGTTCCTTGCCGCCCGTGGTAAGCAGCAGACGCGCGTAGGTCGGCCGGCTCCAGTTCCAGTCGAGCCCGAATTGCCGGAAGGCTTCGTTAAAAGCGAGCCGATGCGCCTCTTCGGTGTCGGCCAGCGTGCCATCGACATCGAAGATCAATGCGCCGAGCGTCATTCGAAGACCCGGCTGAATCGTAGATCCTCACCCTCGATCGTCATCAGCGCATCTCGATCGAGCTTCCGGCCCTTTTGCGCGAACAGTCGATTGGCCTGCCGCAACCGCGCGCGGTCGAGCGCATTGCGGATCGAGCGGGCATTGGCAAAGTGCGGCTGTTTCATTCGCAGGGGAATGTAGTCATTCAGGGCGGCCACTCCAGATTCGCTGAGGCGATACTGCATGGAGTAAAGCATACGTTGGGCGATCTCTGCCAGCTCCTCTAAGGCATAGTCGGGAAATGCCAGGTGATGAGCAATCCGCGAGGAAAGACCCGGGTTCGAGCGGAAGAAGGTTTCCATCCGATCGGCATACCCGGCCAGGATCACCACCAGATCGTCGCGTTGATTCTCCATCACCTGCATCAGGATTTCGATGGCCTCTTGTCCATAATCCCGTTCGTTCTCGGGCCGGTAGAGGTAATACGCCTCGTCGATGAACAGCACACCCCCCATGGCCTTCTTCAGGACCTCCTTGGTCTTGGGGGCGGTGTGTCCGATGTACTGGCCGACCAGGTCATCACGGGTGACCGCCACAAGATGGCCCTTTCTGACATAACCCAGGCGGTGCAGGATCTGCGCCATGCGCAGGGCCACCGTGGTCTTGCCGGTGCCCGGGTTGCCGATAAAGGACATGTGTAGCGAGGGCGAGCCGCCGACGAGGCCGAGCTGCTTGCGGGCGCGCTCCACCAAGAGGAGCGCCGCGATGTCCCGGACTCGCGCCTTGACCGGTTTCAAGCCGATCAATTCCCGATCCAGCTCATCCAGCACATCCGTGACCTGTGTATCGGCGAGCAGGGCACTCAAATCCACGCTATCCGCTACGGCGGCGGAGGCGGGTGTCGCCCCCGTCGCCGCCCCCGCCCCAGCCGCGGTCTCCATTATTCCGCTCAAGGCGAGAACCTATTCGTAGCGGCGCCCCTCGGGCGCCTCCGTCGCATAGCTTTCGATGGTGTATTGGATCTGGCGTCCACCCACCTCGGTACGCTTGAGCTGGAAGCCTGGCTCGTTGGTCGGACGATTGACGATGAACGACAGGCGGGTGGTTTCAAATCCCCGAGTCGCGTCAAAGGCGTTGACGCGGATGTAGTACTGCGGGTGGGCCCTGCGGCAGGCGGTCACCTCGGTCAGCGCGCCGGCCGCGTCCTTCAGATCGAACATCGGGTTGCCCCATAAGTCCCAGTAAAAGTTTCGCGGGTGGGGGTCGTCGGTGAATTCAACGCCGATGGCCCAGCCCTGGTCGAGCGCGTATTGGATTTGCGCCGTGATCTCGGAATTGGTCAGATCGGGAAGAAAGGAGAAAGTACCTTGAGTAATGCGCATGGGATGTTCTCCTGGGCCTTAGGCCGGGGTTGCAGTGGGGACGAAGTCGGCCGTGTCGGTCGATTGATAGTTGAAGGTAACGTCCTTCCAGGTATCGAGAGCGGCGCGCAAGGGCGAACACCACCTTGCCGCGGCCGCCAGAATCTGCGGACCCTCATTCCAGATGTCCCGCCCTTCATTGCGGGCCTTGATCATCACCTCGAGCGCAACCCGGTTCGCGGTCGCGCCCGCCTGTATGCCCTGTGGATGGCCGATGGTCCCGCCACCGAATTGCAGGATCACGTCCTCGCCCAGGTAGGTGATGAGTTGATGCATCTGACCTGCATGAATGCCGCCCGAAGCCACCGGCATCACCTTGCGCAGACCGGCCCAGTCTTGATCGAAGAACACCCCTTGCTCGGGATTCTTCTTGGTGAAGCTGTCTCGGCAAATAGAGTAGATCCCTTTGATGACATTGGGATCGCCCTCGAGTTTTCCGACGATGGTGCCGGCATGGATGTGGTCGACCCCCGCCATACGCATCCATTTGGCGATGACGCGGAAGGAGACGCCATGCGTCTTCTGACGGGTGTAGGTGCCATGCCCCGCGCGGTGCAGATGCAGAACCATATCGTTGCGCCGAGCCCATTTGGCCATGGATTGAATGGCGGTGTAGCCGATGACCAGATCGATCATGACGATGCATGAGCCGAGTTCCTTGGCGAAGTCAGCGCGCTCGTACATATCTTCCATGGTGGCGGCGGTGACGTTGAGGTAATGGCCCTTGACCTCGCCGGTGGCGGCCGCGGCTTTGTTGACCGCCTCCATGCAGTAGAGAAACCGGTCGCGCCAATGCATGAAGGGTTGAGAATTGATGTTCTCGTCGTCCTTGACGAAATCCAAGCCTCCTTTCAGCGCTTCGTACACCACGCGACCATAATTCTTCGATGACAAACCGAGCTTGGGCTTGGTCGTGGCTCCCAGCAGCGGTCGGCCGAATTTGTCCAAGCGCTCGCGCTCGACCACGATGCCGGTGGGCGGTCCCTGGAAGGTCTTTAAATAGGCCACGGGAATGCGCATGTCTTCAAGCCTCAAGGCCTTCAGCGGCTTGAAGCCAAAGACGTTGCCGATGATCGATGCCGTCAGGTTGGCGATCGATCCTTCTTCAAAAAGATCAAGATCATAAGCAATATAGCTAAAGTATTGTCCCGGTGCACCTGGCACCGGATCGACGCGATAGGCCTTGGCACGATAGTTGTCGCAGGCGGTCAGACGATCCGTCCAAACGACCGTCCACGTCGCCGTGGAAGACTCGCCGGCCACCGCGGCGGCCGCTTCAATGGGATCCACTCCGTCCTGCGGTGTGATGCGAAAGAGCGCGATGATGTCCGTTTGTTTCGGCTCATAGTCTGCGTCCCAGTAGCCCATCTGTGCGTAGGGCAGAACGCCCGATTTGTACCTTTCAGCTTGACTGCCCATCTGGTGTCTCCTCGCGTTGTGCGGATTGGGTGAAGAAATTGGTTGAACCGTTTTGGTGCACAGACTGTAGCCCTCCGTTTGCATAAGGGACAGTCAATCTTTCAGCCATGAATGTTAAGATTTAGCTGATGTGATAGTGTATTTCACCATGTCGATTCAACATGCCTCCCTCCGTCAGCTGCGCGTCTTCGAAGCGGCGGCCACCAATCGTTCCTTTTCCAAGGCAGCGGAAGTCTTGCATCTGACGCAACCCGGCGTTTCAATGCATATCAAAGAGTTGGAGGTGAATGCTGGACTGCCTCTATTTGAGCGCGTTGGCCGCAAGCTGTACGTTACCGAGGCCGGCCGGGAGCTGTTGGCGCGCGCGCGCGAGATTCTGCGGGCGCTGAAGGACGCCGAGGAGACCCTCGATAATTTGCGCGGACTGCGCCGCGGCCGTATCAATTTGGCGGTGGTGAGCACCGCCAAATACTTCGTGCCGCAGCTGCTGGCACGCTTTGGGCGGGATTTCCCTGAATTGGAGATTCGCCTTGCCGTGAACAATCGCGATGCCGTCATCGAGCAATTGATGACCAACGATGTGGACCTCGCCATCATGGGTCGCTCACCCGAGATGTCGGACATCCATGCCGAGGCCTTCGCAAAAAATCCTCATGTCATCATTGCCTCGCCCGACCATCCGCTGGCAGACCGGCGGGACATTACGGTCGACACCATAGCGCGCGAGAACTTCATCGTGCGGGAACCAGGGTCGGGAACGCGCCTGGCCATGGAACATTTCTTCGAACAACACCGGTTGAGCTGCAATGTGGCCATGGAGATGGCGAGCAACGAAACGATCAAGCAAGCGGTGATGGCCGGCATGGGCGTGAGCTTCATCTCGCGGCATACCATCGATTTGGAATTTCAGACCCAGCGTCTGGCGATCCTCGACGTGCACGATCTGCCGGTGATCCGTGATTGGCACGTGGCACATCTGGTCAAGAAGCGGCTCTCGCCCACCGCGGTGGCGTTCAAGGAGTTCGTGCTCGAGCACGGCCGCGAGCTGCTGCGCGCCTACGAGACCAAACGATGAGCGGCCGGCCCCACCCGGAAGCGAGCCGTTTCGTCGAGGCGGGCGGTGTGCGCTGGCATGTCCAAGAGGCCGGCGACAGACCGGGTCCCGACGGACCGGGCCGTGATGGACCGGTCATGTTGTTGATCCACGGAACCGGTGCATCGACGCATTCATGGCGCGCCGTGATGCCGCTCTTGGCGGCGCATTATCGGCTCTTGGCCGTCGATTTGCCGGGCCATGGATTGACGCGTGCGGCGAGCAAGTGGGCGGCCGGCTCGCAGGGGCGCAGCGGTTTCGGTGCCCCCGCTCGCATTGCCTCGATCGAGGGCATGAGCAGCGGCATCGCCGCCCTGCTGAAGCAATTGGGTGTGACCGTGAATTACTGCGTAGGTCATTCCGCCGGGGCGGTAATCCTGTGCCGGATGGCACTGGATGGCAGCGCTGTGCCGCGGGTGATCGTCAGCCTCAATGGTGCCTTCGTGCCGCTACCGGGCCCGGCGGCGACCCTGTTTCAACCGGTCGCGCGGCTGCTGGCGGGCGCCAGCCTCTTGCCGCGGCTTCTATCCTGGGGTGCGGGTAGCCGAAGCAAGGTGGCGCAAATGATCGAGGCCACCGGTTCGCACCTGGATGCGGAGGGCGTGGAGCTTTACACGCGGCTGGTGCGGCGGCCGGAACATGTGGCGGGCGCCCTGGCGATGATGGGGAACTGGGATTTATATGCGTTCGAAAGGGACCTGCGGCGACTTCGCACCCCGTTGGCGTTGATCGTCGCGCAAAACGATCGAACCGTGCCCCCGCAGCAGGCGGAATGGGTCAAACAGCGGGTTCCCCAGGCCGAGATTCATCGCTTGCCCGGTCTCGGCCACCTCGCCCACGAAGAAGCACCGGCGCTGCTCGCCGGCGAAATTCAAAAGATTTGCTCGGCGTATCCGTAAATCGCGCCGCGGACGCCACCGAGTGGTGTCTTTGCGGATGTCAGTGGCCTTGGGGGCGCTTCAAGAGATCGCTGCGGTCAACCGATCTGAGCTGGCACTTGAGCCGCGTGCCGCCACGCACCGTCGTGAGCGGTACGGCCACCCCCGCGGGACCCAGCGCCCATAGATGCCGGTAGAATTCCGGCAGCGTGCTCACCGACGCATCGCCCACCTGGCTGATGAGATCACCCTCGCGGATGTCTGCCGTTTGCGCCGGGCTGCCATCCGCCACGCCGGTGATATAGACCCTGCCGCTGACTTCGACCGCGTAAATACCAAGCCATGGCCGCGAGGGACGTGCCGAGTGGCCGCGTGTTTTCAAATCGTTCAGGATCGGTTTCAACAGATCGATCGGCACGAACATGTTGGCGTTCGCCTCGTCCCCGCCGACGTTTTCGCGAACCAGCAGCGATCCCAAGCCCACCAGCGACCCGTCGCCATCGATGAGCGCCGCACCGGACCAATGCGGATGGGCGGGCGCAGTGAATAGTGCCGCATCGAGCAGGTACTCCCAGGCGCCGGCAAATTCGCGGCGTGCCACGACGGTGACTGCCTGAGGTTTGCCGAATTCCGGAGAACTCACCACGTGCGCCTTCGTGCCGACCTGGACGGCGGCCGAGGAGCCGAGGCTGATCGGTGCGACTTCAGGCTTTCCGAGCGGCAACACCAGACCGAAACCCGTGACCTGGTCGTAGGCGAGGGCGTGGCCCGCCACTTCCGGTCCATTGGCCACCGTGACCCACACGTCGGTTGCTTCGGTGATGAGATAGCCGATGGTGAGGATCAATCCGTCGGCGTCGATGACCACGCCGTTGCCGGTACGTTCTGCGCCCAAAGTGCCGGCGGTGAAGGCATCCTCCGGCACGACGGCGCGTATCTTGACCACCGAACGACCCAGAGCATGATGTGCGAGAGGCATGGAGGGTGACGGTAGCCTGAAGTTGCGCAAGTGTCACCTGAAGTGCTGTTAAACTTCCGCGCCATGAGCGAAGTGACATCGACAAGTCCGCGGCGGCCGCATGCGGTGGTCATCGGCAGCGGATTTGGCGGGCTTGCCGCTGCCATACGGCTGGGTAAGCGCGGATTTCGCGTCACCGTGCTCGAGCAACTCGACGCGCCGGGCGGGCGTGCCTATGTGTTCAGGCAGGATGGCTTCACCTTCGACGCGGGTCCGACCATCATCACGGCACCGTTTCTGCTCGAGGATTTGTGGAACCTGTGCGGGCGGCGGTTGGCGGACGACATCGATCTGCGGCCGATCGAGCCGTTCTATCGGATTCGTTTCGTCGATGGCAGCATCCTCGACATTTCGAACGATGATGCCTTGATGACGGAGCAGATCACCCGCATCGCGCCCGGCGACTTGATGGGCTATTCGCGCTTTCTGAAGGCCAGCGAGGCGATCTACGATGTCGCCTTCACCCGTCTTGCCCACCAGCCCTTCAACTCTTGGTGGGATATGGTACGCCTGGCGCCGGAGCTGGTGCGCCTCGGCAGCTATCGCAGCATTTATTCGCTGGCCGCGTCCTTCGTCAAGGATCCCCGGTTGCGCTTCGCGTTGAGCTTCCATCCCCTGTTCGTCGGCGGCAATCCCTTTCACACGACATCGATCTACGGGCTGATCGCCTTCCTCGAACGGCGGTGGGGCGTGCATTTTGCGATCGGTGGGACCGGCCGGATCGTCGACGGACTGGTCGACCTGATCCGCGGCCAGGGCAATGCGGTGCGTTATGGTGCACGGGTGAGCGAGATCACGGTTGAAGGCAGACGCGCGAACGGTGTCCGACTCGCCTCGGGCGAACGGATCGACGCCGATGTCGTGGTCTCGAATGCTGACTCGGTGGCGACCTATGACAACTTGGTCGCGCCGGACCTGCGCCGGCGCTGGACCGCCGCGAAAGTGGCGCGGGCCCGCTATTCGATGAGCTTGTTCGTCTGGTATTTCGGCACCGATCGGCTGTATCCCGACGTGCCTCATCACACCATCCTGGTGGGGGCGCGGTACCGCGAGTTGCTGCACGACATTTTCGATCGCAAGGTATTGGCCGATGATTTCAGTCTGTATCTGCACCGACCCACCGCCACCGATTCGACGCTCGCGCCGCCCGGGTGCGATGCGTTTTATGTCCTATCGCCCGTCCCGCACCTCGAGAGCGGCACCGACTGGAGCAGCGCAGCGGAGCCGTACCGCCGCTCGATCGCGAAATTCTTGGGTGACACTCTGCTCCCCGACTTCGAGAGGCACATCAAAAGCTCGAGGCTCATGACGCCGCTGGACTTCCGCGACCGGCTGTCGGCGCCGCATGGCGCTGCGTTCGGGCTGGCGCCTGAGCTCACGCAGAGCGCCTGGTTCCGGCCGCACAACCGCAGCGACGAAATCGACGGACTGTACTTGGTCGGTGCAGGTACCCACCCGGGAGCCGGCGTACCCGGGGTGCTTTCTTCCGCCCGAGTTCTTGATACAGTAGTTCCTGATGCTGCGTCGTTCCTCCGTTGACTTGCATGCTTCCGTAACCGATGTCGCGGCCTGCCGTGCCACACTACGCGGCGGCTCACGGACCTTCTTCGCCGCCTCGCTCGCGTTGCCCAATGCCGTGCGCCGGCCGGCCACCGCGCTCTATGCCTTCTGCCGCATGGCAGACGATGCCATCGATCAGGGCATCGATCGCGATGCCGAGCTCCATGTCCTGCACGACCGACTGACCCGCATCTACGAGGGCAGGCCGCTGGATGCCGCGGCCGATCGGGCCTTCGCCGACTGTGTGGCGAGGTTCTGCATACCCAAGGAGTTTCCGTTGGCGTTGCTCGAAGGGTTCGAGTGGGACGCTCGCGGTCGCCGCTATGAGAATCTCGCCGAACTTCGCGCCTATGGCATGCGGGTCGCGGGCACGGTCGGCGCCATGATGGCGCTGGTCATGAACGTGCGTGAGCGGCAGCTGGTGGCGCGCGCCTGCGACCTCGGCGTCGCCATGCAGCTCACCAATATCGCGCGTGACGTGGGCGAGGATGCGCGCAACAACCGGTTGTATCTGCCGCTGGAGTGGTTGCGCGAGGCCGGCATCGATCCCGACGCGTTGCTGGCGCGGCCCGCGTTTACTCCGGCCCTCGGTGCGGTGATCGAGCGGCTGTTGGCAGAGGCTCGAACGCTGTACGAGCGGAGCGAGTCAGGCATCGGCAATCTGCCGACCGCATGCCGTCCCGGGATGTACGCGGCGCGTCTCTTGTATGCGGAGATCGGCAATGAAGTGGCCCGGCGCGGCTTCGATTCGATCAGTCAACGCGCCGTGGTGCCGTGGCAGCGCAAGGCCCGCATACTCGCTGATGCGGCACGGGCTGCGCAGCGCCGGGCGCTGCCGGCGGCCGAAAAAGAAGAACTCGCCGAGGGCGCCTTCTTGCTCGACTGTTTCTTGCCCGCCGCGCCGGCGCCGGTGGCCGCGGAGACGCCGCGTGAGCGGGCGCGTTGGCCGCGCGTCGAGGATCGCGTGGAGTGGTTGGTGGATCTGTTCGAACGCCTCGAACGCCGGGATCGCGCCGCGGCCGGTGCGGCCGTCGACTAGCAGCCGGCGCCAGGGTCGACCAGGAACCGGCGCCAGGGTTGTTAGACGATCCGGCGCGGCATCCGAAAGGGCAGCAGACATTGCACCCAGCGCGATCGGAACCGGTCGAGATCGAGGCTTTCATGGATGGCCGGTCCCGGCGAGCCTGCGAGGTGCGTCGCCAACAGCGAGCGGCTGTAGAAGGGCGCATCCTCCAACGTTTGCACGACCCGCACCTCCTTTCCGCTATCGGCACGAGTCTCCCGCTGCACCGACCAGCGCGTACCGGGGAGTCGCACCAGCGGCGGCGGCGTGAGTGCTTCGACCCGTGCGTGCGCGTCGAAGCGCAGCGCCATGGCGCGCGGCGGAGCCTTGCGCTCCTCCACGTCGTATAGGACGACCGTCTGCCCGGGCAAAGCCGCGCGCGACCAGGTCCAGTAGCGAAAGGCATCTTCCAGCGGTTCCGAGCCGGTATTCGAATCCAGATAGGCGACCCCGCTCCACGACAGCGCCGGCTGGTCGAGCTTGACCTCGATGTGCGCGTGCGGTGCGAACGGCGTCCAGTGATGTCTTCCGGCGCTGTCCAGACGAAAGCTGCGCGTGCCGAGCGCCGTTGGATTGAGTTGGATCGTGCCGCGGATGCGACGTGGAATCGGGGCGCATAGCTCATCGATGCTCACGCGCATTCCATCGCCGGACCATTCGAGCGCGCTCGGGCCCAATGACAGGCTCGAGGCCTCGCAGCGCACCTGTGCCTTGCGGCGCTCGGTCATCGACCAGCGCGCCTCACGACGACCGTAGAGCGCTACATTCAGCGCGCAATGATTCATGGGATCGGTGCGGCCGGCGTAGGCCGGGCCGCGATCCGCGCGGCCGGCAGAGGCCGGGCCGCCAGCGCCGGGGCCTTGATCGGCAGCC
>Ga0209208_10008224_pt1 | contig 13956 bp, 10 predicted proteins | sample S1TSphfallax_3_FD_187694 | JGI IMG/M metagenome (GOLD analysis project Ga0209208, IMG submission 187694) | Host-associated microbial communities from peat moss isolated from Minnesota, USA - S1T2_Fd - Sphagnum fallax MG (SPAdes) (version 2) | ecosystem: Host-associated > Plants > Peat moss >...
AGCACTGGAAGATCGTGATCTACGCCATCCTGCTGATGACTGCGTTCAACTTCTTCAGCCATGGCACTCAGGACGTCTACGCCACCTTCTTGACGGTGCAGCATAAGTTCTCAGCCCCGATGGTGGGGATGCTGACGGCGATCATGAACTGCGGCGCCATTCTGGGCGGGCTGACGTTTGGGACTTGGTCGGAAAAGATCGGTCGTCGCCGCGCCATCGCCTTCGCCGCCCTTTTGGCTCTGCCGATCATCCCGCTGTGGGCCTTCGCCGTCACGCCGCTGCTCCTCGGCCTCGGAGGCTTCCTGCTTCAGATCGCGGTTCAGGGCGCCTGGGGCATCGTGCCGGTACATTTGAACGAGCTGTCGCCGCAGGACGCCCGCGGCACCTTCCCCGGCGCCGCCTATCAGTTCGGCAACCTGCTCGCCTCGGGCAACCTGGTGTTCCAGACCACCTTCGCCAAAAGCCATCATAACAACTACGGCCTGGCCATGGCTTTGGTCGCGGGGACGACAGCGATTGTGCTCGCCGGTCTGGCCTTCTTCGGCCCGGATGCGAAGGGCAAGTCGTTTACGGCGAGCGAGGCGTGAGGGCGTGCTTCGAGACACGGGCTTCGCCCGTTCCTCAGCATGACGAAAGTTATTGAAACTCCAATACATTCGTCATGCTGAGGAGCCCCGCAAGGGGCGTCTCGAAGCACGCAGGTCGTGTCAGCGCTTTGCCGCCATAAACGCCGGCATCCAGCCTTCGTGGGCGGTGCGCAGATCGTCGATGTCGAGGGCGAAGAGGTGGCCTTCGTCGCTCGCGACCGACACCTCGCAGCCGCCGGCCAATCCTAGCACCTGATACGAAACGCCTGCGGCTTCGGCGGCGGCGTCCAGGTGATCCAGTCGGTCGGCAGGCAGCGCGAGCAGATAGCGCGCCTGATCCTCGCCAAACGCCATCGCCACGGCGTTGAGGGCGCCCGGCAGATCGACATGGGCGCCGACCCCGCTCGCCAAGGTCATGTCCGCCAGCGCGCCGATCAGCCCGCCGTCCGACAAATCGTGGCAGACCTCGACGACGCCGTCGCGGATCAGGCTCCGGACCAGGTCGCCGTTGCGGCGCTCGGCCAGGAGATCGACGGGCGGCGGCGCGCCGTCTTCGCGGCCCAGGATTTCGCGCAAATAAAGGCTCGCGCCGAGCGCTCCCTTCGTCTCGCCGATCAGAACGAGCGTGTCGCCGGCCTTGAGGCCGCCATAGCCGGCGCGCCGGGCGTAGTCGGGGATCAGGCCGACCGCGCCGATGGTCGGCGTCGGCGGAATCGCTGCACCGTTGGTCTCGTTGTAGAGTGAGACATTGCCGCTGACGACCGGGAAGTCCAAAGCTCGGCAAGCCTCGCCCATGCCGTCCAGCGCCCGCACGATTTGGCCCATAATTTCGGGCCGCTCGGGACTGCCGAAGTTCAGGTTGTCGGTGACGGCGATGGGATCGGCGCCGACGGCGGTCAGGTTGCGCCAGGCTTCGGCCACGGCCTGCTTGCCGCCTTCGTAGGCGTCGGCGGAGACGTAGCGGGGCGTGACGTCCGACGTCATGGCCAGCGCCTTGCGCGTGCCGTGCACCCTTACGATCCCGGCGTCGGCGGCTGTCGCGCTATCGGCCAGGGTGTCGGCCATGACGTGTCGGTCGTATTGCTCCCAAAGCCAGCGCTTGGACGCCATATCCGGACAGCCCATCAGCTTCAGCACCGCGGCGCCCCAGTCTGTCGGCGCGGGCACATCAGAGGGATCCACCGGCGGCTGCAGCGGCGGCTGAACCCAGGGTCGGTCGTAGTTGGGCGCGTCGTCCGACAGCGGCGCCAGCGGCAGATCGCAGACGATCTCGCCCTTGTGGCGCAGCACGATGCGACCCGTGTCGGTGGTGGCGCCGATGACAGCAGCGTCCAGGCCCCATTTGGCGAAGATGCGATAGGCGTCGGGCTCGCGACCGGGCTTCAGGATGGCCAGCATCCGCTCCTGGCTTTCCGACAGCATCATCTCATAGGCGCTCATGCCGGCCTCGCGCTGGGGGACGGCGTCCAGGTCCAGCTCGACGCCCACCCCGCCCTTGCCCGCCATCTCCACCGAGGACGAGGTGAGGCCGGCCGCGCCCATATCCTGGATCGCCTCGACGGCTCCGGACGCCATCAGCTCCAGAGTCGCCTCGATCAGGAGCTTTTCGGCGAAGGGGTCGCCGACCTGGACGGTCGGGCGCTTGTCTTCGCTGTCGGCGTCGAATTCGGCGCTGGCCATGGTCGCGCCATGGATGCCGTCGCGGCCCGTTTTGGAGCCGAAATAGACCACGGGCAGGCCGGGCGCCGGCGCCGCCGAGTAGAAGATCTTATCCGCGTCCGCCAGGCCCACGCACATGGCGTTGACCAGGATATTGCCGTCGTAGCCAGCGTGGAAATTGGTCTCTCCCCCCACCGTCGGCACGCCCACGCAATTGCCGTAACCGCCGATGCCGGCCACCACCCCGCTGACCAGCCGCCGCGTGCGCGGATGGTCGGGGCTTCCGAAGCGCAGCGCGTTCAGAAGCGCGACCGGACGGGCGCCCATGGTGAAAACATCGCGCATGATGCCGCCGACGCCGGTCGCGGCGCCCTGATAGGGCTCGATGAAGCTCGGATGGTTGTGGCTCTCCATCTTGAAGATGCAGGCCTGGCCATCGCCGATATCCACCACGCCGGCATTCTCGCCGGGACCGCAGATCACGCGGGGGCCGGTGGTCGGCAGTTTGCGCAGATGGCGGCGCGACGACTTGTAGGAGCAGTGCTCGCTCCACATCACCGAAAATACGCCGAGCTCCACCGGATTGGGCTCGCGCCCAAGCCGCTCCAGGATCAGGGCGTATTCCTCGGCCTTCAGGCCATAATCGATCGCCAGTTCGGCGGTGGTCTTAGCGGTGGCGATGGGGGGAGCAGACGTCGTCATGGGCGCTGGGTTAGCGGATTTGCATCAGCCTGTCAGCGTCGGGAACGGCCAGCGCTCTGCAGAGCTTTACTTCCGACCCTGTCGTGTCGCGAGGAGCGCCAACTTGTCCCCGTCCGATCCTGATCCCCATGCCGATCCAAAGACGCCGCCCGATCATGAATTGACGCCGATGGAGGGCTTCTTCGACACCCTTTTCAACCAACACATGGTCCTGCCCCAGCCGCCGGAGGAGCCGCTTCCGATTAAGGGTGAAGACTAGGCGCCCGGCTTGCCGAGCGGCGTCTTCCGCTCTACCGGTGCGCCCGTTTCCAGCGTTTGTCCGAGAGCCTCATGACCCCAAGTCGCCGCGACCTTCTCCTCAGCGCCACGGCGATGGCGGTTATGCCCGGCTCAGGCCGAGCTCAGACCGCCTCTGTTCCGGAGACGAGCATTGCGACGACGCCGGCTCAAATCGCCGACCCCCGCCTTCGCAACGTTTTCGACCTGCTCACCGGCGAACTCCTCAACGAACAGCCGGAGGAAGCCACCTTCCTCGGCGTCGACCAAGGCGTGCGGGCGGTGCTGAAGACGCGCCTGAACGATCGTTCCTGGGCGGCCGAGCAGCAGGGCGGGGCCGATTGCGCCGCGCGGCTTGCGAAGCTTCGGGCGATCGATCCGGCGACGCTCAACGACCACGACCGGGTGAATTACGAGACGATCGCCTACGCCCTGGAGCTGGGCCTCGAGGGCGCCAAGTTCAGCTACGGCGACAACGCCCTGGCGCAAGCCATGGGCGAAAGCGCCGGCCCCTACGTCGTCAATCAGCAATCGGGCGATTTCAATACCGTGCCGCAATTGCTGGCGTCTCAGCACCGTATCGAGACGCAGGTCGATGCGGAGGCCTATCTGGACCGCCTGCGCGCCTTCGCTGTGGCGCTGGACCAGGAAACGGCGCGGGTGAAGCGCGACGCCGCGCAGGGCGTGATCGCGCCGGACTTCATCCTGGAGACCGCGCTCGGCCAGATGCGCCCGTTCCTGGCGACGCCCGCTGTGAGCTCGGGCCTGGTCACGTCTCTTGCGGAGCGGGCCAAGGCGAAAGGGCTGACGGGCGACTATGCGGGTCGCGCCACGGCGCGGGTCGAGGCCGAAGTCTATCCCGCCGTGCAGCGCCAGATCGACGCCTTGGCGGCGCTACGGCCCAAGGCCGGGCACGACGCAGGTGTTTGGCGCCTGCCCGACGGCGAGGCCTATTACGCCTGGCTCCTGAAGGTCGGCACCTCCACGCCGCTGACGGCGGACGAAATCCATCGCATCGGCCTCGAGCAGGTGGACGCCATAGGCGCGCGGATGGACGCCCTCCTAAAGCGCCAAGGCCTGACCCAGGGCTCGGTCGGCGACCGGATCAAGGCCCTGGAGTCCGATCCCAGCCAGCTCTACCCGGACACGCCCGCGGGGCGAGACGCGCTGATCGCCTATCTGAACGGTCGCCTGGCCGCCGTGCGCGCGCGTTTGCCAGAGGCCTTCAACCTGCGCCTAAAGGCCAATGTCGTGATCAAGCCTGTGCCTAAGGCTATCGAGGCCGGCGCGCCGCTGGGATACGAAAACGACGGGTCGATCGATGGGTCGAGGCCCGCGACCTACTACATCAACCTGCACGACATGAAGAACTGGCCGCGGATGAGCCTGCCGACGCTCACCTTCCATGAGGCCATCCCGGGCCATGTGTGGCAGGGCGCCTATGTGCTCGAATCCCGGTCCTTGCCCCTGGTCCGCAGTATCCTGTCCGGCTTCAACGCCTATGTCGAAGGGTGGGCCCTTTACGCCGAGCAGCTGGGCGACGAAATCGGGATGTACGACGAAGATCCCTTAGGCCGCCTGGGCTACCTGAACGAGCAGCGGTTCCGCGCCTGCCGGCTGGTGGTGGACACGGGCCTGCACGCCAAGCGGTGGGGCCGGGAGCAGGCGATCGACTGGTTGGTCAAGGTGACGGGCTATCCGCGGCCGGCGGCCCAGAGCGAGATCGATCGCTATTGCTCGTGGCCGGGGCAGGCCTGCGGCTACAAGATTGGCCACACCGAGATCAACCGGTTGCGCGACCGGGCGAAGGCGAAACTCGGCCCGCGCTACACCTTGCAGGGTTTCGACGACGTGGTGGTCAAGACCGCCGGCGTGCCGCTGACCGTGCTCGATGGGGTGGTGGATCGCTATATCGCCCAGACGTAGGAGCCGAGGGGTCTAAAACAGGCCGTCCTCGATCTCGGCGGGGCCGTCCGCGACCTCCAGACCACAGGCCTTGGCGAAGGCGCGATGGACGTCGCGTTCCTGGCCCATGGTGTAAAGGCCGTCCATCTTAGACAGCCAGACGACCAACTCGCCTCTAAAGGCGTCGTCGTCAGGGCCGCGGTCTGGGGAGATGAAGTTTAGGCCGGCGCAGCTGCCCGTCTCCACATCATCGAACGAGTCTTGCGGGATCGCCGGGCTGGCCGCAGGGTCTAGCAAACGAAGAATGTCGGTATTTTTTCCCGCATGACCCGCGATGTCGTCTTCAGCCTTGTTGAGGATCGCCTTGATCCTATCCGCCGCCGCCGCAAGTCTCACTTGCGACTCGGTTTGCGAGTCGGGCGCGGCGTCAGCGGCTGGCCCCGTCGCCGGCGGATCGGTGATCAAGGCTTCGGACGCCTCTTTCAACCGTTCCAGGATGACGATGCAGTCGTCCGTCGCCGCCTCCAGATACATGATCCGATCGAGGAGGTCCGCAGCCTTCTGATCGAGAGGGTGGCGTTCAGACGTGAGCGTGTGGGCGCTGGCGGCGATGGTCGCGCGATTGTCATGGGCTAGGCGGCCAGCAAGATAGCGCATCGCGCCATCGGCGGCCTGGATCTCTACGAAAATCTGGACGGCGGCGTCCATCCTGCCCTTCAGATCGCGCAGGCCGTGCACGCTATCGCTAAGTTCCGTCACGACGTCGCTCAGCGCCGCCAGCGCCAAAGCCGCCGAGGCCAAAGCTTCGATACTGGGGGGGAGCTTGGCGACCGTCTCATTGTAGTCCCGCAGCGCCGCTTCGAGTTGCGCCGTCAGCAGCATTTCCCCGGCCGCTCTCAGCCGGAGGCCGCTTGCAGATCGATCAAGCCCATCGAGATGCGCCAATCCCGCTTGGACATGTTCGGCTCTTTGGCGGGAGATATCGCCAATTTGCACCACCGCTAAGATGCGCCCGACATTCTTGCTGATATCACGCGCCAAAGACCGGGCGCGGTCCGCCATCTCCGTCACTTGAGGATGGTCCGGCGTCGCCAGCATCGGGGTCATCAGCGCCAACTCTGACATCTTACGACTTCCTTATCTATCAACGCTAAATCTTCACTCGTAAGATGCGCGCTGCAAAATCCGACGCCTAACGATATAAAATATGGATTATTAAATGTAGGTGAATCGAGCTGACGCGGATCTCTACAAATTTAGACTCATGGTAGAAAATCAATATTTCAAACAGAAAAGTTATTCTGAATTTAGGCTATGGTAACTATGATTTTAGGGAGAGGGGAGATTGACGCGAGGGTCAACCTTTGTTCGCTAAGCGTTCGATCTGGCGCTGCATGTCCTCGATGCGGGCCTTCAGGTCGGCCAGGGAATCCGCAGATGGCCCCGGCGAGGCGGTCGTGGGTTTCGCCGGGGTGGCGAGATGGCCTTGCGCCCAGGCGCCGATGTCCTCAGGACTAGGATAGCGCAAAGGGTTGAACATCTTCATGGCCTGGCTGAAGAGGCTCATATTCTGGCGCACCTGCTCTTCGAACAGGCGATAGCCGGGCGCCTGGGCGAAGGCGCCGCCCATCTGCTCGCGCATCTTGTCTTGCTGACGGGCGAAGGCGTCCAGCGACATCTCCAGATAGCCGGGCACCAAAGACTGCATCTGGTTGCCATAGAGCTGAATGAGTTGGCGCAGGAACTGGATGGGCAGGAGGTTCTCGTCGGTGTTTTCCGCCTCGAAAATGATCTGAGTCAGAACCTGGCGGGTAATGTCCTCGTTGGTCTTGGCGTCGAACACGACGAAATCGGCGCCCGCCTTCACCAGCTCCGACAGGTGGTCGAGGGTGACGTAGGAGCTGGAATGGGTGTTGTAGAGCCGGCGGTTGGCGTACTTCTTGATGACGATCTGGCCGGCGATCTTGCCGCTGTCTGGCCGTTCGGCTTTGGCGGGCCGGGGGGAACCTTCCGTGTCCGGCGTATGGCGTTCGCCGCTCTGTTTTAGTCCCGCCGCGCTGGACGCGTCGGTCTTGCTCGCCTCGGACACCCTAAGACTCTCCATGCTGCGCCGCAAAGCTATCACAGAAGCGCGAGCGTGGGGACAAGATCGCATCTCCGCGTGATCCAACCCCGTGACGCAGCCCTCAGGATGTGAAATGGGAGGTCTCCATAAACGGCTGTCGCGCCCAAGCCCCGTAAGAGTCGGGCCACATCGAAGCGTGATCGCATATGGAGGCTTCTTTGACATGACAGATATCGTGATCGCCGCGGCTGCGCGCACGCCGGTCGGCTCCTTCAATGGCGGCCTGTCGAGTTTGCCGGCCCATGAGCTCGGGGCGATCGCGATCCGCGCGGTGCTGGAGCGCGCCGGCGTGGCGGCGGACGAGGTGAACGAGGTGATCCTGGGCCAGGTGCTTCAGGCCGGCGCGGGCCAGGGGCCGGCGCGCCAAGCGGCGATGAAGGCCGGCGTGCCGATCGAGAGCCCCGCCTGGAGCCTCAACCAGCTCTGCGGATCCGGCTTGCGCGCCGTGGCCCTCGCCTACCAGCAGATCGCCCAGGGCGACGCCGATATCGTGGTGGCGGGCGGGCAGGAGAGCATGAGCCAGGCGCCGCACGCTCAGAACCTGCGAACCGGGCAGAAGATGGGCGATCTGTCCCTGATCGACACCATGATCAAGGACGGCCTCTGGGACGCCTTCCACGGCTATCACATGGGCCAGACGGCGGAGAACATCGCCACCCGCTGGCAGATCACGCGCGAGGACCAGGATCGCTTCGCGCTCGGCTCCCAGACCCGCGCCGAGGGCGCCCAGAAGGACGGCCGGTTCGACGAAGAAATCGTTCCCGTCGTTATCAAGGGCCGCAAGGGCGACGTGACGGTCGCCAAGGATGAATACATTCGCCCCGGCACGACCTATGAGGCGCTAGCGGGCCTGCGACCGGCCTTCGACAAGCAGGGATCGGTGACGGCGGGCAATGCGTCGGGGCTGAACGACGGCGCCGCCGCCCTGGTGGTGATGACGGCGGACGCCGCCGCCAAGCGCGGGATAACCCCGCTCGCCCGGATCGCGTCCTGGGCCAACGCCGGCGTGGCGCCCGAGATCATGGGCACGGGCCCGATCCCGGCCAGCCGCAAGGCCTTGGCCAAGGCTGGGTGGTCGGTCGGCGACCTGGATCTGGTGGAGTCCAACGAGGCCTTCGCGGCCCAGTCGCTTTGCGTCGTGCGCGAGCTCGGCCTCGATCCCGACAAGGTCAACGTCAATGGTGGGGCGATCGCCATCGGCCACCCCATCGGTGCGTCCGGCGCCCGCATCCTGACCACCCTGTTGCATGAGATGAAGCGCCGCGACGCCAAAAAGGGGCTCGCGACCTTGTGCGTCGGCGGCGGCATGGGCGTCGCGCTTTGCGTCGAGCGGGCCTGATCGCGGTTACGGCTTAAGACCTGGAAATAGCGGGCCGAGCGCAGATTCGGCCACGAATAGGGTAGGAAACATGAGCAAGACGGCATTGGTGACGGGTGGAACGCGCGGGATCGGCCGCGCGATCGTCGAACGACTGAAGGCCGACGGCTTCAAGGTCGCAGCCGGTTACGCCGGCAACGAGGAGGCGGCCAAGACCTGCGCCCAAGAGTTGGGCGTCATGATCGTCAAGGGCAATGTCGGTCAGTTCGACGACTGCGCCCGAGCGGTGAAGGAAGTCGAGGCCGAGCTCGGTCCGATCGACGTTCTGGTGAACAACGCCGGCATCACCCGCGACGCCATGCTGCACAAGATGACCCCGGAGCAATGGAACGAGGTGATCTATGTCAACCTCGCCTCCATCTTCAACATGAGCCGCCAGGTGATCGAAGGGATGCGCGCCAGGGGCTTTGGCCGCATCATCAATATCTCCTCGATCAACGGCCAGAAGGGCCAGATGGGTCAGACCAACTATTCCGCCGCCAAGGCCGGCGTGATCGGCTTTACGAAGGCCCTGGCCCAGGAGACGGCGTCGAAGGGGATCACGGTCAACGCCATCGCCCCCGGCTATATCGATACCGAGATGGTGGCGGCCGTGCCCCAAGCTGTGCTGGACAAGATCATCGGCGCCATACCGGTGGGGCGTCTGGGCAAGGCCGAAGAGATCGCCGCCTGCGTCGCCTTCCTGGCCCGCGACGACGCCGGCTTCATCACCGGCGCGACCATCACGGCCAACGGCGGTCAGTATTTCGCCTGAGGGTATTTGGACCTAGCAGATTGCGCTCCTCCCCGCCTTCGTCGCAGGGATGAGCGGAGCTGAAAGACTGTGGGCCTGGGGACACAGGCGCGACGGAACCGCTCGCGCAGCGCCCGAGGTTTTGGCCTTGTCCAAAAAGCGCCCCAGTCCATGGGGATAGCTAAAGGGGTAATGGCGGAAACGGTACGATTTAAACGCGGACCCGCGGGGGCGGCCTCTGCACCTTGGCTGGTCCCGATCGCGATGTCGGCGCTGATGGTGATCGGTGGTCAGGCTCATGCGGCTGAGCCGCCGAACCTGCGCGACCTGCTGTTCGGCCGCCATGCCAATGACTCCTCCCCAAGCGCGGGCTTCCCCCCCGTGGCGAGGTACGAGGGCGATAACGGCGCCGCCTTCATTTTGGATCGCACACATGGCGCGCGCGCCCTGTTGCAGTTCGACGGCGATCCGGAGATTTGGGCGCTGACCGCGACGCCCGGCCCGCATGGCGACATCATCTATCGCAACGACCTGGGCCAACCCATGCTGCGCAGCACGCGGCTTGGCGGCGTAACGCTTTTCACCCCGGGGCGGCCCAGCGGCATGCCGGCGGCCTTCGTCGGCGAGGGTGTAGCGCCCAGACCCCCGCCCGTCTTGGGGCCGGACGCCCTGTTCCAACTCGAAGTCCGCGCCGCCCTTCGCGCCACCCGCGCCGCTCAGCACAGCGTCGGCTTCGATACCACCCATGACTTTGTCACGCCCGACTCAGAGATTGTATTCGCCGAAGCCTTCATCATCACCGCCCAGGCCTTCGTGCGCGTCGCCCAGACGACAAAACCTGGTCAGTCGGCGATCTCGCACATCATGGACGTGCGCTTTGTGACGGGGCCCGAGCCGGATGCCGCGGTGAAGGGGCCGGTCATGTTGATCACCGTCGCGCCTGAGCTCGGCGTCGCCGGCCGCCCCTCGTCGGGCCGGCTCATTGCGGTCTTGAGCCGGCGGTAGGGTTTAAACCGACCGTTGAAAGTTGTCCTTGGCGGTGCGCAGCGCGGCGAAGGCCTCGACGGGATCGCCGCTGGCCACGCCAACCGCCCCCGCCAACGTCGAAGACCGCAGAAAAGGGTTCGTCTGACGTTCCAGGCCGATCGTCGTCGGAACGGTCGCACGCCCCTGGCGGCGGAGTTCGAACACCTTATCCGCCTGCGCCCGAACGTCGGGAGACGTATCGACGCTAAGCGCGAAATGCGCGTTGGTCTCGGTATATTCGTGGGCGCAGTAGACCGCGGTGGCGTCCGGGAGGGCGGCGAGCCGGCCGAGGCTCGCCCACATCTGCGCCGGCGCGCCCTCGAACAGCCGGCCGCAGCCCATTGCAAACAGCGTGTCGCCGACGAACACAGCGCTGTCCGCGGCGTCGTAATAGCTGATATGGCCCAGGGTATGGCCGCCGGTCTCCAGCACTTGGAAATGCGTCTCGCCTAAGTCCACGATGTCGCCGTCGCCGACCTCCCGATCGAGCGGCGCGATCTTTCGCACCTCGCCCGGCCCCACGATCTTCGCCCCCGTCGCCGCCTGCACGGCGGCGTTGCCGCCCGCGTGGTCGGGATGCCAGTGCGTGTTCAAGATCAAGGCGAGGCGCCAGCCCGCTGCGTCGAGTTCGCGCAGGATCACGTCGGCGTCGGGCGTATCGATGCAGGCCGCCAAGCCGCTCGCCTCGTCGCGCACCAGAAAGCCGTAGTTATCGGTCAAACAGGGAAACTGGCGGATCGTGATCGGCATGGCGAGACCTTCGGGGTTAGGCGTATACACGTCGCTGACAACGAACACGCAACGCTTCGGCGCTACGGAAAGATCATGCGGCGAGACGTCCTGCAGCTTCGCACCTTCTACGCTACGCCTTTGGGGCGGGCGACCCGCGATCTGATTCAGCGCCAGCTCGTGGCGGCCTGGGGCGATGCGTCGGGAATGGATGTGTTGGGGCTGGGCTACGCGACGCCGTATCTGGAGCCCTTTTGCGCCGCGGGACGCCGCACCGTAGGCGCCATGCCGGCGGCCCAGGGCGTCGAGCGCTGGCCCCACGACAGCGCAAACCAGGTCTGCCTCTCCTCAGAGCGCACGCTTCCCTTCCCCAACGCCCTGTTCGACCGGGTGCTTGCGGTGCACAGCCTGGAGGAGAGCGACGATCCCGCGGCCTTTTTGGGCGAGGTGAAGCGGGTTTTGTCGCCGTCCGGCCGGGTGATTCTGATCGTCTCCAACCGTTTGGGCGTGTGGTCGCGCGCCGAGTCGACCCCGTTCGGCTACGGCCGACCGTTTTCCCGCTCCCAGCTCGAAGAGGCGGTGCGGGCCGCCGGGCTGGAGCCGACCGCCTGGTCCCGCGCGCTCTATGCGCCGCCGATCCAGGTCTTCGCCCCCTTGGCCGAGTCGTTCGAACAGGTGGGCTCCAGGCTCTGGACGCCGCTGGCCGGCCTGATCCTGATGGAGGCGGTGAAACAGACCTTCGCCATCAAACCCCGCGGCGCCGCCGCCCCCGTCCGCGCCCCCCGCGTCATCCGCCCCGCCGCCGCGCCGGTGGGGGCGAGGGAGCGGTCTTGAGGTGGGGTCTCGGTTGCCGGCGTGTCTGTTGCGCCGATTGCGACCGCGCTATCGCGAAAGGAGTTGTGCGCCATCCTGTGGGGCGATGGGTTGAGCGCGCCCCCGTGCATCCGTAAACAGTCCAGACCACGGATCGAAGATCGGAATGGCCGCCGCGATAAAGTGGCTCACGCCTCGGCTAACCACAATCAGCTCCGATTCCGCCGCGGTCGCAGCAATGAAGAGATCGAGCTGACTGAAGGTATGGCCACGCCGCCGACCCGCCTCGACCATGAGTCGCCATCGTAAAATGATATCTTCGGACAAGGCGATCGTGCGACCCGCAAAAAGGGGGCGCATTGTTTGCGTTAGCCATGTGGAAAGCACGGCTCGTCGCTCTGGATCGGCCGATCTGGCTATGCCGAAGCGGATTTCGGCAAGGTTCACATCGGATATGAACAAGGTATCTTCAACCTGGGCGGCGATGAAGGCGAGAACACCAAGGTTGGGCCGGGGACGCCGAAGTTCTGAAAGGACGTTCGTGTCGAGCAGAAAGCCCTTTCGAGATCTATATCTCAAACCGGTCCCGTAATGAATTCCCGCTCGAACTCAAGGTCGCCTAACGGCGACGCCGCCATAGCCTCGATGAGGCGCTGCCCGGTGTGACGTACACGATCCTTGTCGTATGTTTGAGCGGAGACGATCACAACAGCGTCTTTACCATGGAGGGTGACGCGCTGGGGACCGTCTTCTCGGGCTCGTCTAACCACCTCGCTGAAGCGCGCCTTGGCGTCCTGAAGACGCCAGCTGCCGCCTGGGGCGCCGAGATCGCGCTGCACAAATCCACGCTTCGCCACATCGGCCTCACTAGTCATCGTGACTAGATTATCACCTATTCGACGTTTGGCGCCAAGGCCTCGCTAGCGGCCACGTCAGCCTCACCCGAACAACTCCCCCGGCGTCCTTTGCGGGCTCTCCCCATGATGGTGGCGGCTGAGCAGGAATAGGGCCTGTTCGGCGCGCCAGTTTTCGATCGGGCGCGCGGGGTCGATGGAGCGGGCGGGGCGGCGGTCGCTGAGCGAGGTGGCGGCTTCGATGCGCAGGTTGAGGTCGGCGCACAGCTCGGTGAAATCCCGAAGCGTGCAAAGGTGGATGTTAGGCGTCGCCCACCAGGGGTCCGGCAGGGCGGGCGTGTCCGGCATCCGCCCCCGGGTCAGGAGCGACATGCGCACCCGCCAATGGCCGAAGTTGGGAAAACTGACGATGGCGCGTTCGGCCAGGCGCAGCAGGTCCGATAGCACCTTGCGCGGCTGGCGCACCGCCTGGAGCGTCTGGGACAGGATGGCGTAGTCGAAGGTTTCGGCCGGAAACTCCTCCAGGTCGCGGTCGGCGTCGCCCTGCATCACCGCCAGCCCCCGCGCGAGACAAGCCGCCACCCCCTCGGCGCCGATCTCGATGCCGCGCCCATCCACGCCCTTATGCTGGCGCAAGAGGTCGAGCAGCGCGCCCTCGCCGCAGCCGACGTCCAGCACCCGGGCGCCGGGCCGCACCAGGCGAAGGATTTCCTGGAAATCCTGGCGATCGGCGGCGGGAAGGCTGGTGTTCACCTCAAAGCGCCCGCGTCTCGGCCGCGGCGTCCAGAAAGCCTTTGAGGGTCTGGCGCAGCACAGGCTCGTCCAGCAGAAAGGCGTCGTGGCCCTTGTCGCTCTCGATCTCCAGGAAACTGGCGCGCGCGCCGGCCGCATTCAGCGCGCGCACGATATGGCGGCTCTCGGCGGTCGGATAGAGCCAGTCGGAGGTGAAGGACAGCACATAGAAGCGCACCGCCTGAGCCCGGCGGAAGGCTTGGGCCAGCACGCCGCCGTGGGCGCCGGCCAGGTCGAAATAGTCCATCGCGCGGGTGATATAGAGGTAGGCGTTGGCGTCGAAGCGATCGACGAAGCTGGCGCCCTGGTGGCGCAGATAGCTCTCGACCTGAAAGTCGGCGTCGAATCCCCAAGAGAGGCCGTCCCGCTGCAACTCG
>Ga0209208_10008225_pt1 | contig 13956 bp, 9 predicted proteins | sample S1TSphfallax_3_FD_187694 | JGI IMG/M metagenome (GOLD analysis project Ga0209208, IMG submission 187694) | Host-associated microbial communities from peat moss isolated from Minnesota, USA - S1T2_Fd - Sphagnum fallax MG (SPAdes) (version 2) | ecosystem: Host-associated > Plants > Peat moss >...
TAGGGGTAGAACATACCAATTCTTAATGGTGAGTCGATTCAATCCATGATAATTGACACAAATTCGCAAAAACTCGTCCTTCTTTTTGACAAATAGGATTGGGGCACTAGCTGAAGACTTAGAATGTCAAACGAACCCCTTCTCAAGGTTTTCATCAATGTACTCACAAAAAGTTGGAATTTCATAATGTGATAAGTTGTAAATCAACTCGAATAGAGGTTGTGTTCCTTCTTCAAGATTAATGGTGTAATCATATGGACGATGCTTTGGTAAGGTGTCAATGTTTTTCTTTCCAAACACATCCTTGAATTCCTTATATTGGGAGGGAATTTCATGATGAAAAGATTTAATATCTAATGTGGGAAGAACATAGATCAAGAATGTATTTCCTTTCTTGGTAGTTTGCATGAAAAATCTTATTCTAACAAACAAAGCTTTTGAGTTCTTGACATCTTGGGCATTCCCCAAATATTGGTCACATTCAGAAAACTTAGTACATAATTCATCTAGGTGGTAGTCTTCACTTTCACTAATGATGTTTTTAGATGTAATTTTTTCAAATTTTGATGATACTTTCTGAGGTACATCAAAATGGAAACTCTCTGTACATTAATCCATTCGAGGGTTATGCAAAATCAATCATGATAACCCAATGACAATAAAGTTTATTCGGGATGAAATTTCATTAAAGGTCACCTTGCTTGATGTGTCCTAATCATAATATTTAAAGCCTTGGTTTCATGCATCACAAGTCCTGAAAAAATATTTCAACCATCGATGTGTGATGGATGTACACATTAAATATCGTCTTCCAATAAATGGAATTCATCCATAACTCCTAACTAAGTTTTAATTAACTTTCAATTAAATCCTAGTTAACTATTTATTAAGTTCTAATTAAGTTTTAGTTAAGTCTTAATCAAGTCCCATTTAACTTTTAGTTGACTCATAATTAAATCTTAATTAACTTTAATCAACTCTTATTTGATTCATAGTTAAATCTAAATTAAGTTTCAATTAATTCATAGTTGATTCCCAATTAAAAAGGTTCCCAAAAAGTTTCTTTACTTGATGCACACATAAAAACCTCTTTAGAAGTTTCTTTGAGCTAGATCCCCAAAGGCGTATAAATAAAAACATGACCCTTCATTTCTTTTAATGTGTTCAACATTAGTCTTAAGCACGATCTTGCATCATAGCCTTGCCATGTTTTTTTCATGTTCATGTTTACACATGTTAAAATAATAAATATTCATTTTCACATTTGTTTTGCACATTTCATGTTCTTGATTTTAGTTATTATGTTTTTGTTTTTGAATCACATAATTTTGTCTTGTTCCTTGTTTGGAAATTAGACTTAAACCGTTCCTTTATCTTTTGTTTTTGTGGGTTTTCATGTCCTTGACACAATGACTTCCATGGCTATTTGCATGTTTTTCTTCACAAGAATCATCTTATGTCATTGCACTAACTCCTCGTCAATGATACACATAGATGCACTAAAATCAAGTAATGTTTCAATTTCTATTGTCATGAATCTACCATATTTGATCGTGATTAACAATAAGAAACAAGTTGTTGGGTTTGAAGGTAAATTAAGACCATTTTGAACACATGATGTGTCTAAATCTAATGTTGTGATCCCTGTTGAAACTACACGTCCTCATTTACCAAGTTTTTAGGAGGTGGTGTGTGAATGGAAATGGTTTGAGTTGTATGCAATAATTATTTCTTAGGGTAGTTGGTAGCAATGTGACTTATCTTTCCACAATACATGCATAGTTTGTTCACACGTTATCATAATTGTTTGATGTGCCCCAAAATTCCTTAAGAAACCAAATGTGGGTCCCAAAATGAAATAGTGGAAAAAGAAAAAAAATCATGGCATGTTTTTTAACTCATAACAGTTCTAGGGTAGGGAGCATGTTGGAGCTTCAGGATGGGACTAAGGCATATTCACAAGCAAGAATTCAAAATGAAATCAACTTGCACAACCAAGGAAAGAGGGCGAATAGTGCAAGTTGAACGCAAGTGGTGTGACAAATTCAAAACAACCTCAAACACAAGCTTTTCATGGCCCATAATCTTTGGGAGGAGGCATCACTCCCCTCCCTATAATATACTATGTCATTCTCCATGGGAGTTACATCCAAATGGCATTTTCTTTTAGGACTCCCAAGAGGGAGTCCCAAAATTGGGACTTTTGTTGTCTTGAAATTTTAAATGTTCATATTTTCCCCAAATCAAACATGTTTGGAACATGCGAGGGCAATGTCTTACAGCCAATTTGGTTCTTATTTACCCTTTCAACTAAAGCTTTGAATATTCAAAACTCCTGCATGAATCCAACTCCTAAAGTGGGAGTGCATTTTGAAGTCATTGCACTCTCCCCACTTGTGAAAGTGTATTTCACTTTCGAACACACTCTTTTGGCTTCATGTGTCCTTGCATTTTACACTTAGTCATGAACCCAATGTTAGGGTTGCAACATTTTTTCTCTTGTTCTGTGAGTGGTTTGAATCATGTCCAATCAAGTTGCATGGGATCATCCTTTGATGTAAATGTTGTTGATGGAAATGACATAACAGGTGCAAAATTTTTAAGGATTATTGGCAACTCTCAACATTTCTCTTGTCGACATTCAAAAAACTTGTTATTACAACAAATAACTTCAACAATTGTTTGACTCAATGTGGACGAATCTGGCATGGTGAATAATAGGTCTTTCACATCATTGCGTAGTCCATATTGAAACTAAATGCTTCATTGCATGATATGTCACAAGCCAATTGCCTGAAATTTGACACATACACAATAGCTAGGCATGGTCCTTGATGTATAGCTTGTAGTTTGTTAGTTGATGTGCGTTCTTTGTCAAAGTCTTCAAAGGTGACATTGAATTCGTCCAAGATCATTTTACAACAGAGATTGTCACTCTAACAAAGGTGGAACCATGTTAAGGTTGTGCCTATAGCAACATGACAATAAGGCCAACCTAAGCTGGGCCATTTGGATAACGATGGGGCTGCAATCAAATGACTCAGTCGCACTTGGTTAAGGAAACTTTGAAACTTGGAACATGTCCCATCAAACTTGTCAAAAATGCATGCCACTATTGCTTCCAGTAGCCTCCAAAACTTGCAGCCACAAGCCTCCAATCTGCGCACCAGTTCCATGTACAAACATCAAGCTTTACTTAGGGTTCTATTTCCAAAGAGCTGAGTGATCCACATTTGTACTCAACGAGTTGGCATGGATGGGTTGTAATCTGCAAAGCATGTATGTGCAAGGTTTTGTTGGAGGTGTGCCGGTGCTTCTTGCCAAGGCTTAGACTTACATGAATTTGAGTGGAGAATATGTAAGTCCTTCCATTAGCTCCTTTCTTACCCATTCAATACATCAGCATTAGGTTGGATGCACCAATTGTGTCAGTTTGTTTGCTTTTGCATTGGGGAAGAGACGTGTAGTTGTTTCACACATTTTAGGGATATGAATCCAAAAGGAGAACCAAAATAAAGCTTTTGGGCTCTCGTGGATTCAGGTCAGACCACTAGCATATTTTTACTACAAAATTCTCATGGAGTGTGTCCTGGTAGCATGTATCTCAATCACTGTCTTTTCCACCTGATTCCTTAGGGTTTTAGGCAACAGCCATATGACACAATGTTCTCGCAGTCAATGATTAGCTCAAGTGATGACAGCTCTTTGGCATCTCGTCTCATGGCACGTCCCAACCTCAAGGTGGAGGGCTACATGCAAATTGCCTTCCTTATATCTGCAGCTTCCCTCTGCCTTCCTGTCTTTGTCACTGTAGGTCTCATCTTTGGAAACTCAGATCAGTAATTTTCATACTTTCCAGAAACTGTTTTTCAACTTAGTTTTTGAGCCACCATGTGTTCTATGCCTTATTGCCCACCTTCTGTAAGTGTATCTCCAAGTTACGTGATAATTCTGCTGTGTTGTGCCTGAAATTTTGATATGAGCTGCAGTCCTTGTGGAGCCAGTGGTTGAAAAGGGTCAGAGCATCTCACAAGGTGGGTGCTTCAACCTAGTCAGTTTCTGCCTCTTCAAGCGCTGTGTGGGATTATTCTGGCCTTCAGTCATGAAAATGTGGTCGCAGTACATTCCTAAGGAGTCCAGGAGCATTATCATTAATTTCTTCTGAATACCTCTCAACACCTTTGTCTGCATTGTCCTGTAGAATGTAAGTACAATCCTCAATGTTTTTGTCTGTCATATTAATCCATCCTGTCTGGTACAGCAATAATGTTCTTAATATAGGCACCTTTGATTGCTGTTATATCCAGATCGTATGTTCAGAAAATTTTCTAACTCCACTTAATGTTCCAGGTGACTGCATTACCAATCAGTGTTATGTTTGGAATGTGTGCAAAATATTTTTGGCCGTGGCTTCAGTCCATCAGAGACAACTCATGGTGGTATCTGAGAAGCATGACAGTAGTAAGTCAAAGCTGTCACTTTTGTTTTCTACTCTGTAAATCCACCTTCAGTTCTCACATCAGGTCTGAGAGCTTGTATCAAGAAAGTAATGTGCTGTTAAAAATCTGTTGATGAGGGCTTTCTGTGAAGTGGAAAGTTTGACCAGACTTTGGCCTCTTTGAAGCCAGTGAGTGCTAAAGAAGCTTTTCTGCTAGTGTTTGATCCACGGTATGTGCTGTGTGCATGTGCCAGAGCAGTCAATTCATGGGTAACAGAGAAGGAGTGTCATCTTGAAACAGACCCTCTTCACATCTAAAGTAGGAACCACATGAAAACTCATGCCTCCATTACATAGTTTAGTCCAGGATTGGTATATGTTGCAGTACATTGCACTTGAGGAGCTGTCTTTCTATAAATAGGTAAACAAGTGTTCATTCATGCCTACCAACCATTGCCCATCAATCAGATTTAACCTGACATTGAACAAAATTTAGAGGTTGTTATGGAGAGTTGTCAAGGCCACAAATTGGCCACTATAAGCCTAAGTTGGTGAACTTATTCATTTTAACTGAACCCATCAAAGCACACTGATCGACTCTGGTCTCCAAGGTCTCTGAGGGTTCCTGTCTGTGCAACTTTTTAACTCCCTCACTCAACCATCATTCTTCCGTACCTTCCAGAAGCAACTTTATAACCTAGATTTGGACCTCATGCTTACACTACACTAGCATTGGGTCAAGAGAGAAAGGAAAAGAAATTGAGCTCTTTTTCTCAATTGTTATACATCAACAGAAGGACCTAGTGTGATACACTGGAACTTTCAGGAGATTGATTGCAACACCATTTTACTCAAGATGGAAAGGTATTTGAAGCTTTGGGAAAACAACTAGGAGCAGTATGGGGGAGGGTAACAATACAATTCAAAACATAATGGGCCCCCATTGGCCTTGTAGCAATTAGGCACAGAATGACCCAAAAAGCAAAGATGAACCCAACTTGATACAACATAGCAATATAACTTCCTCATCCATGAGTTTACACAAAACACTTGGAAATCATAAAGCTGTCATTGAACGCAAAGTAGGTCACCTGATCTTCACCAGAAAAATCATTCTCAGGAGTGAGAAAAAAGCATGCAATGAAACTCCTTCCTGCAAACCAGCTTGCAAAACACCATTAATATGGGCATCAATACTCCAAATTGGATGTAACCTGCTACATTATTTGACAAGCTGAACTTAAAATGATGCTACAAGAGGCCCATTACTGTGTTTTAATGAGGCCAAAACCCACCTTTCACACATGGGGACACATGGAAAATTCCAAAATTCCTGCTGTACCTCTGCAAGCTTGTCATCATAATGCCTGCACCACATCACATTTGTGAAAGGCATAAGCATGTTTCAACAAAAGCTTTTCTTTCAAATTCATTTCATTCATCATGATAAACCACGCCTGAGAGCCACTCAGTATGCAGATGATGGCCATAACCTTAGATGTTGAATAAGAGTATGAACTGGCACAGGAAGAGAGGGGCTCCTTGTCCTTGGACTCTGCCAATCCCTGAACTCAACATGCTGCATAAATACACACAAGAAGAACAACAGAGTTTGAATGGTTTCAAATCCTCTCTCAACAACTCAGTGTGCTTCTTCTGTTCCTTTTTTGAACAGATCATGCTCTTCTCTCCTTTCCTGAACAATTAATTACCTGAGGATCAATCTTCACTGAAGAATCTAAGGCCACTTCATGGTTTGCTCAGAGCATCGATGAGATCAGGAGAGAAATAACTTTATGTCCAGTGAAGTTTTTGGTCATGTGTAAAGGTCCACTTCACAACTTTGCACCACAGTTGGACAGTACAAGACTCTGGATTTCACAGGCAAACTACCATTACAAAAAGACAGATTGAATGGTGTTGTTAGAGTGGTCTTTCCTATAAATTAATTTCTTTAGATAAATTTCAAAAGTTCCATACCAATGTTGTGCAGGTATATGTATTTTTTGATAAACCCTCCGAATAGGTCATTAAAAAAATTAAATTTATCACTGCCGTAGGGTACTTTCCCATTCAAAACCATTTATTAGGGTAAGATCTGGGTACACAAAAGATTAAGGTTTTGTGAATCTGGGTATTTTGTAGCTGTGTTGGTACCACTAAGGCAGGGACATTGACCCTACAAGTGTAAAGCTTGAGGTACAATTCCTCAGAATTCAGCTGGGCTATTGCAGAATTCTTCTAACCCACATTTATTTTGGAGCTACTTTCACTAAACTTACAGTCACAGGTACAGCATTTGTCTGAAGAGAATCTTCTCCGATTCCCCTTGGCATTATCTTCAGAATTTTCCATTTTGGTCAGATTGTGAGCTTGGTTGTCTTCTGGACTGTCTTTTCAAACTACCAGTTGGGGCATCTGCCCTTGCACCTGAAGTCCTGTGTGTCTCAGTATTTATGTTAGTGCAAACAAAGACAAAACTAAAAAGGAAGAGAATGCAGAACAATGGAATCCTGACAAATAGGACTAAAAGGTCCTGACCCATGTCAGGAGTCCCCTAGCCCTTTTGTGTTGAGGATTTTTAATGTGGTAAAGAATTGCAAGAGAGGCCTAAGTAACAATCCATTACCCGCTTCAAAGCTAAAGCTGCAAATGATTCCTTCCCATCAAGTAAGGCTGCCATGGCTGACCGAGGGTTGTCAAAAACACTATAGATATGCTCATAAAATTCAGCTTGTGACATCCCTAATTCTGACATCGTGTCCATTTCCTCAAACCTTCGTGTCAACAGCTCTGAAGCTGCTGGAGAAAGCCCATTCAAAATCAAAGCTTCAAATGTCCGTGGAAACTCACTCACCATTACAAGCATAAGTCGCTGGAGCACTCTGGGATCTAAAGCAGAAAATATCTCAGCAATACAGTCCTTCCTTCTAGATCCTTTGAAACCCTTTGAAACCCCATCATTCAGAGTACAGTCTGAAACTTTTATGTCAATGTTTGCACTTGAGACTTCCCCATGTTTTCCAGCAGTCCCTCCAGCTTTATTATTGGTTGGTGTAGATGTCGAAACACTTAGCACTAAAGTCCTAAGATACTCTGACTCAGTAGCAGTGAGATTCTCCACCACATACTTTCTCCTGCCTGGGCCATGGACCAATGGGTTTGCTTCAACATGTGGAACATTGCCATGTACAGAGCTTGAGGGAGTTTCTCTGACAGAAGAAAATTCTTCTTCTGTCTTTGAGTTCTCTGCAGGGTCTGTGATTTGATCAGCCTGGTGTGTAGCTAAAGCTGCAACCATCAAACTTTGTGAGCCTTTTCTTCTTCTTCTGCTTGACTTTCGAGAAGACCTAACAGTTGAGCAGTCTGCTGATGAACCCGATGCTGTCAGTGACTCACTCTTGAAAACAATATCCCTTGGAGGCATCCATCTATTGCTGGAGTCATCATTATTTATGCACATACCTTTGGTCTCTTCTCCACTGATTCTTCCCATAGCTTTGTTGTTTGACTTTAATGTATGAGCTTGCAAGCACTTGTCAGGTGGTTGTGAAGCTTGGACATCCAATGCCATAACATGCAGAGGTGACAATTTTGAAACCTCTTTGATCATTTTCTCCTTCTCAAGATCAACAAGATTTGCAAGCACACGACGGAGTAAATATGCATCCATGTGAGTTCCAAGCTTTGCTGAAGATTCTGACTCCCACCAGAAATTGACTGCAATTGTCACATTGGCACTATCAACTTGATGGTACCAGCCTTCTGGAATGAAAAGAGCATCACCCACATCAAGGGTTACAGTCTCATAAGCCTCCAATGCCTCCCTGAATCGTGGATAAGTTGCAAGATCAGGATTTACAAAATCCACTGCACTGTGATTTGAAGCCTCACCATAGATTGGAAGAGGGTACAAAGTGGGTGCTGCTGATGGGGGCCATAGTTTTACTCTCTTGCTCCCAGCAACAACACACAGGAGGTTTTGATATGGGTCGTAATGGGTACTTGATCTTGATCCATTCACACTCATCCACAAATTTATGTTTTGGACTGGTTTGGCCAGAAAGTCTGGAATCGCCAAATCCCCCATCAGAGCAGCTAAGGGGGGAAATGCACCTCCATCCTGATTATATATTCCAACTTGAGCAAGATAGAGTTGGAAACCACTAGTGTTTTCCACCAGATAATGCTCCCTATCAGTCACTCCCACCTCATCAAAGCTCATTGGCATATCTTGATCATTTTCATGCATTCCTGAAATAGAATACTTGTTCTGTGTTAAAACGTTTGCTGCAAAAACAAAGAAGATCTTCTGGGTCAAACCAAATGCTAAATTATTAACCTTTTCAGGTTCAGGACACAAACAAAATTTCGTTCAGTCCATCTAATGACAAGCAGAATCCACATAAACTCCATGAAACTCCGTGTCTAAGTCAGAACGAACCCTAACCCTAAACCAGAAACAAAACCGTTAGTGAGGTACACAACCCTACCAGAAAACTCATATAGCATTTGTCCATCAAAACCAACCCGTCCAATTTCCGGAGATCAAGTGTGCCTACCTGATGTCAGTGATTTCTCCGCCAAGTCGACGAAAGCTCCAAATGATATGGGGACTCTCTCGTGACCCCGAATGTCGCCATAGAAATTGGAACCTGCTGTCGTCGCCATCGCTTGCACCATAGCTGACCCTGCCAAATCCTTGACATGCTGCAAACCACCCTTAGACGGATCCCATAGCGCTTGTGCAGGCCAGTCTTTCACAGCTCCTAAAAACACCGCTGGTACATTAGATGCTTCAATTTCCGCAAACAAATCTGCAGATATGGGCAACGCTTGCACCTGCTGAACTCTCCAATTCCTCTTCTCCATTCCCGAAGCATGTGATTCCCCTCAAGTCACGATCTTCAGCCCAATTCCTACGCAATACATTGCCACCCACAGCAGAAATACCTACTCATTCGTGATCCTCTAGGTTCTTCCAAACCCCTCAATCTACGCAAGTATGGCATTTACCCTAGGTTCTTCGAAAAACCTAATTTCCTGAAACCCTAAATCCACCACAAGTAAGCCATTCATCAAACTCTATTCTTCCAAAAGCCTAATTTCTTGAAACCTTAAATCCATCACAAGTATGGCATTCATTCTCTAGATTCTTCCAAAACCCTAATTTCTTGTGACTCGTGGTCATTAGGATGTTTGCATAGGACCTCCCAAAACCCTGAAAAGCAAACATTGGTCAAAAGTAGTTTTTTCTCTTTTGTGTCCAGGACCTTTTAAAGTAGGAAAAACGCGAAGAAGTGCAATGGACATGAGGAGCTTGTTTCAATCTTAGAGATGATAAGGGGGAGCATTGAAGCTATGGTTGTGTGAGAAGATATTTTTTTGTGGTTATTTTGCTTCAGAAGAATTTGGGGTGCATGTGGTTGCAAGAACGGGCGATTATGTCATATGAAGGCTTAAGTTTGAAAGATCTTCAGTTGTCATTGCTGTTGCAAGTTCTACATCTCTTTTTCTTTTGTGTCTTATCTTGGATGTCCTCCCTCATCTCCTTGGCAAGTTTTACCTACTTGGTGTATCTTACGCCATACATGATGTTGTTGAAGGTTGTTGAACATGCATGTTATTGTTGTTATTGTTCAAACTGATTTTCATTTTTTATTGTGGTTTTAAGACTTGGGTCTCTTCATTTTCTGTCACTTGATGTGCTACTAGATCTGAAATCTCTGTATACCTCACTATTGGGTTGTCTCTTGACTTAAATTGCAAGTCCAAATAATTTTTCAACATTTATGAAGATATTATGCTAGCCTTATGTCTTTGTTGGTAGACATTCCAGTGATTGTTGGCTACATAGGTATCCAAAAAAATGATGGTGGCAGGGTTTTATGGACTATTGGAAGATTGTTGAGGAGGATTCAGGTGGGCAACAGTTCATGTTGTGATGTGTCATGTGTTTGCAACTACTATATTGCAATAGTTTGTTGGCCTTGCCTTGGTAGGCAAGGATATTGTGTTTAGATTCATTATAGAGTATGAGTAAGTAACCCATTTTGCAACCAAAATGATCAGGAGAATAAAATGGATAGCAAGAGTGTGCATTTTTTGGTGTCCGGTAGACAATTGAAAGAGGGAGTAGGACTTGATTGGTCTTATAGTTCATTTGGTGAAGGAGCGGTCACTTGCACACAAGGTTTGGCATCACACTAAGGCCCTCCACATTACGACAAAGAGTGCACAGTGTCCACCCCTATTAATCCTCATTTTTAATTTCATATTGAATTTTTTTTTGTGTAGGGTAATCGCACCGAAGAGCAAGGTCACAGATTTTTCGCTCAATAACATGCCCTCCAGAGACACTAAAAAAAATTTGCCGTTGCTTTTACACAATTGTTAACATTGGATAAAGCTTGAAAAATAGCTCACACATTCCCAAAATCGGGCCCCTCAGGAGGAGGGGCTTAATTATTCACAAATCCTTATTTATTCCACACATTTGACCCTGTAGTGTGTTTCCAAAAAGTTGAATACGACCGAAAAGTAAAGACCCAAATATTACCTTTTCAAAAATGTTGAAGTTCTTTGGGGGTTGTTTCTCAATACATTATTGTTGTTGTTCTTTATTTTCGGGTCAAATTATCAACACAATTTCCATGACCGAATGTTTGTTTGATTAAAGGATTATTTTTATGCATTTCAATCAATATTTTGTGACCCATTAAAGTTTATTTCCATTAGGCTAATGTGGTCATGGTTATGACTAAATGTTCTAATATAGAACTCTAATGGAAAGCCACTAAAATGAAAATTTTCATGAGTGCAAATGGCTCTCCTTGTAAAGAAGAGATACCAAACCCTAAACACTTTCATTTTGTTCCTTGTTTTCCTCCCTTTTGGGGGGAGGGGGGTGCTTTGGTTTATTTATGATTGGCAAGGTTTCATCGTCAAGAGAGAGCATAATGAGGTTTGAAGATGGACCTATAAACACCTCCCAAGAAGTTTGGGGTGTTAGTCAATGTAATTTGAAGTTATTTTCATTTGCTTCCACATTTTGAGGAATGTTCACCAAGTGTGACTGTGTGAAGTGTGTGAGTAAATGAGTACATGTTTGGGAACTTCATGGGACATTTCCTATTTTAACTATTAATGGTTTGATGTTGCTATTAGTAGCAAAACTTATTTTCGTTTGCTTTGGTTGGGGGCTTTCAAGGGAGTGGGGGGTTCTAGCTAATCACAAATTACCAAATCAAGCATGTGCAGACACCCATATAAGTAAGATAGTAGCAGAAGAGATTTTGGCCCTACGTAATAATAACTCTATTTTTACATGAGGATTTTTGAAAGATGATATTTTGGCTTGTGTTGAAACTTGAGATTAGTTATAGATTTCTAATATCTTGAAGGATTTTGGTTTCTTTAGAAGATTTTTGAATGAGGATTTTTTGAATTTTATATTTTTGCATGGTGAAATATTTGAGTTTTCAAAATTCTTTCTTTGCATTATACTTTTTTTAAGTAATTGGGAAGGCCACAATGTGACACACCCTTTGTTAACATTTACAATGGCAGGGGGTCAAAGGTAGACTTTCATTTACAAAAGAAAAACCCACAATTTTAACTAAAGTAGAGGAGAAGATCTTCCTTCACCTATGATTTTGAAAACAATCTTCAATGCACCTAAATTGCTTATAAATAGATCATAACAGATCTTGAAAATTTTAATAGTTGTGTGATGATTTTGTCTTTTGAAAAACCTCCTTCCAACAACATGAATTCCTTTTATGCAAATTGTAAGTGAAATTTTATTATTGCTCATAAATTCTTTTAGATCATTTGTAATTATGTGTATTATTTGTAAACAATGTTTTTCCATTCACACATCAAACATTATTCACATATAAGAACCACATTTTAATTCTAACATCAATAAAAATGGGTTTTGTTTCAATTGGAAGCTCATGATCCAAGTCTATTTATGAAATTTTATATCAAAATTAATATCTAATTCAAAATTGAATTTGAAAGTTTTCTAGCAAAGCTTGCTTAGCTCAGTGGTCAAAGGTTTTGTTTTTTTCACATGTAATTTTATGTTTCAAAGCATGAAGAACAATTGATGTAATTTTTTTGTTTTAAGATAAATACAAGTTGAAGTCATTGTAACCCATAAAAACATGTTCCATCTTATCACATACATTTCAACATATGAAGTTACTCAATTTATTTAAACATTTAAAAATGTTGTTAGGAATTTATTACAACACTTTATTTGTCATCAACTTTTATCAAAAAGATATCAAGTTGAAAATTTTAACAAATAATGATAATACTATTTATTTATTTTGAAAATATATGTTGCCACCTAAACTAGCATGTCAATCAAAATGGAGATGACACATTTGAACCACATAAGGATGACCTAGGGTGAAAACACATTAAGGGTGAGCCACTTTTCACCAAAAAAGGTGATGTATAACAAGTATTATAATACACAATAAACTAATATTTTGATGGTATCCTTTGGCTATTCTAAACACAAGAATTTTTTTAAAAAATTTATAACCTTTTGGAACTCAAAGTTTACTTTGGGTCAAAATTAATCTTGATCCAACAATTAGATGGAAAGGATTGGATAAAATTAATGTACATACATTATATAACTTACATTTTTTCAATCGCCATAGGGCCTCATGTTTGTGATTCACAAAACATTATCAAATAAAAGAAAATTGAAAAAATAATGCAATGCCCATTTATAAAATGGCCTCCTCTTTGATATGGTAGTGGTTTTTTTCCTAATAAAAGATATTATTACGCATTTATTGTTCAAAAATGCAAAAAACACAAATTTTTGGAATGAAATTTCATCCAAAATTTTTAAATCTCTAAATGGCCCTAGATTTAATTAATGTATATCAATATCACACACCATAAAAAAATTCACCCAATAATTCCATTCATAACCCTAATTTTGAAGTATATATGCAATTTTTTCAAACTCTGTGACAAATATTATTTTGTCACAAATATATTCCATACATTCAAGTTTTCATTATTTGTTGAATTTTTAAAAATAATTGATTAGAGTAAGTTTGAAGTTAATCAAATATATTTAAAACAAACAAAAATAATCTAAAATGTGATGTCCATATATTACTAAAAAATTAATTACAGAAAAATTATACTTGTGACTATAATTTTTGGGGGCTTAATGTGCCTATGCCCCCTACATACTAACAAATTCATGTTGTAATTTATTGGTTTTTATTTTTATGTTTTAATGTGTCCGATGTCCATTTTGACTAAAATTTCAACTAAAAAAGGCAAGGAAAAGGACATGATTTGTTGTAATATGTTCCCTTTACCAAGTTTAGTTGAAGCCTTTACAAGTGGCACCATTGTTGTCTTTGAATTCTATATGAACACCTCACATTCTAGTCCACCAAATGCATAATTGTAAGTCTAACTTTTGATATAACACAAGAAACTTGGAAATGTGAATTTTGTTATGTTAATTCCTA
>Ga0209208_10008226_pt1 | contig 13955 bp, 11 predicted proteins | sample S1TSphfallax_3_FD_187694 | JGI IMG/M metagenome (GOLD analysis project Ga0209208, IMG submission 187694) | Host-associated microbial communities from peat moss isolated from Minnesota, USA - S1T2_Fd - Sphagnum fallax MG (SPAdes) (version 2) | ecosystem: Host-associated > Plants > Peat moss >...
GGATCAGGGGGGCGGGGTGGTGAGGTCAGTTCATAGTAGAATTTAAAAGACTTATCCACAACTTTGATCATGTAGGTCAAGTGGGATCTATTGACTTGTCAATAATCTTGACTCTCTATCTTGGCAGGTTGCACAATTTCTTCTTGGAGTAGCTGAACGGCCTAAACCTGGGGGCTACCCTACAAAGTTGGTGAAAATTTCCTTGCTTGGTTTCCACTAGTACATGTAAACTTTTGCCATTGTGGTTGTCATGCACCTGAAAACTTTTAAACTGGGCATTGATGATAATGGGTTTGGATGCAGATTCTACTCCTTCTGCAGAGTGGGAACAGGCCTCACTGGTGATGAGTCTGAGCATTTAGTGAACAAGCTTAAACCTTATTTCAGGTTGCCTGAATATGAACTCTAATATCCATACTTCAACCTTGATCCATTGAACTTGCTAAATTTGGCACTCACAACCTTTCCTGATTATATAATTGTGTTGGAGTGTGTAGACAGAATAAGAAGAATGATAAGCCACCTAGTTTCTATGTGGTGACAAATGCTGCTAAGGAGCGTCCAGACGTATGGATTGAACAACCTGAGAAGTGGGTTACATTCTTCACCTTTCTCATCATTGTTTTTGTAAATTCCTGGAGTTTGCTCATCAGTCTAAGTATAAACTGGGTTGCAGCAATATGAAACTCTGCCAGAGGCACCCTTGCCACCTGGTGCTCAGCCCCTTACCATCCAAAAGTGAATAAACAAGCAAGAGAGATGGATCTTTCAACCTGTTGCTTGACTCCCAAACCCACAATAGTGAGTGGAAATGGGTTTTGGAAGTGGGGCAATATCACTCTGTAAGACTTGACATAATCATTGCCAGTTCCCCACCCCTCCCCCTCGCCTAAGAACATACATCATGGTCACTAAGTGATAAGGGAGGAAAAGGGAAAATTGCCTGAACAGCACCACCAATTCAATATACTTATATTCTGAGAAATTTCCCATGCACATGTTGGTTGTTGGTCCCTGTTATCTTTTCACAGGTCTGTCATCCTGCAAATTACAAGTGACATACGCACAATACGGTCAGAGGTTAGTGCATTCTTTTGATGATCTTTCAATCTCCTTACAATATTTAGGACATCACCAGTATGGGCATGGAAAAATTGTTGAGTTGCTGGCCATGAGGTTGGATTGCAGAGGTTTGCAGCACCATATAGTCTGCGTTTTCCACGGGTTCAAAGAGTGCGGTATGACAAGCCTTGGTATGATTGTCTTGATGTTCAAAGTAAGACCCTCTATGGCAACCATATGTCAAGGAAATTCCAAGGTCCATCCATTGGGCTTGTAGCTGATTGCAATAGAATGCTTTGAGCATCTGTCTGCTGCATAGTCTAGGCACCTTCGACCAGTTAATTAGTAATTTTGTTTCAGAAGCTTGGTAAGATTAATTTGGAATGTCTGTCATACTCAATGAATTTGGAAATGGAAACTAAAGTAGCATTTTGAATACCTGTTAATCTGAATTCCATTATGGATATTTTTTCCAGCAGTTCAGGGGATCTTTGAACAATAAATTGAACAAAATGTTAAAGCAACTATTGAATTTCTGTTCCAAAACATTGGATCTGCCTAGGGTATAAGTTTTTATAATTTATTCTGACACCAACTCCCTGGGTATTGCAGCTTTGATAGAGACAGTACATTCTAGAGATCTGAATCTTGGGGATCATGAAGGTGGTACCCTAACCAAGGGCAGAGTTAAAAAGGCAAGGCAACCGAAGCCTGAAGCCTTGCAGTCACTAGTTCCCTTGCACATGATAGTGACAGATGTGTCACATGTCAAGCAGACCACTCTCATTTTCAAAGGCCTCATTTTCTGTATCCTTCTTTACACCTGTGACTTCTTTTGTCTAACATGAATCTCCTTGTTTGAGCTACTATCTAACTGCTTTGCCAGTTATTTAGACTTTACTATGATTACATGCTTGTCCTAGATCACAGTGGAAAACCAGTTGATCTCTTGACTATGGTTGGCTAGATTTTATAAATACGTCACCAGAATATTCAACTGAGAAGCTGCACAAATTGGTGGTGGAAAATGGAGGCACATTCTCTATGAACTTAAGCAAGGCTGTGACACACTCCATTGCTTCTGAAAAGAAGGGTAGGAACGAGTACTTTTGTGTTGGTGCTCCTTCATGCCTTGTTGAGGTGGGTCTTTTCAATGTGAGTGTGTTTACCAGTCAAAGGTGTGTTTAGGTTGACTTCCTAACTCATTTGACTGAGGGCTGCTCTGGGTTGCCACAATGCAGGTATCAAATACCAAGCAGCAGCTAGCACTGGTGATGTCATTCACTATTCATGGTTTTTGGAGTGCATTGCCAAGAAGGCCCTTATTCCCGTGGCACCAAAGTATGTAATTGTTCTCTGTATGTCTCAGTGCTGATAGGGGTAGGCAATGATATAAATTACTCTTCATTGGTTTGAATTCGCATCTTTCTGGTTGCAATGTGTGTGTACTGTTTGGGCATACATTGGAGTTAATGATATTTCTGTGTTTGACTAGGTACTACCTACAAATGTCAAAGGTGTCAAAGGAGAAGATGAAGGATGACATTGATGAGTTTGGAGATTTCTACTTTGTTGACGTTGATGTCTCAGATGTTAGACAGGTATTTCCTCAGTGCATGTCTATTTGAGAATATCTCACTATTCATTGACAGAAATGTAGGCAGGCTGAGAAGAGCATCACAGATAGTAAATAAGATCAGAACATGATTGAAAACATCTGTAAATATAGGTCCAATGAACAAATTGCTCCAGATTTCCTTGACTTGAAGGAGATTATGTTTGTATCCAGTTTGTAATCACTGTCAAGATACCACACCAAAACTGGCAGGGATTGATAGATACAGGACAATTGCAAATCCTGAAACTAATGACGGGGGAGCCTTGTTTTTGGCAGCTATTTGAGAGCATGGATGTTAACAAACAGGCACAAGATATGGAAGAGGTGAAGCACTATAGGAAGAAGTATTTCCCCACACCCACCTGGTGCCACTTCTGTAGTTGCAATTTATACTTTCACCATCCACTTCACTCCAAGTAAGTTTCCTAAACCACAACTTATTTGCAAAGTTCATCAGAACTGTGTAGTTTTTCATTTTCTTAGGCCACTTTGGATGTTTGTCACATGGCCATAATTTGTATACTGGCTGGTTTGTATGTAGCAATCCAGACACGCAAGAGGTAGCTGCAATCACATTGAGAAGATTAGCATTGGAGGTGTTGATGCACGAAGGCTCAGTTTCTGAGACAATAAATCAACATGTAACACATGTGGTGGTCTACACTGATCCAGAATCTCCTGTGCAATACAAAACAATCCTGCAAAGGCTAGAATCCAACTATCACTGCTCATTTTACTGGTCCTAAGAAGTTTCATGATAAGTAAAAGCAGCTCAGTTTACTGGTACTGCAGGGTAAACTACCTTTAGACTGCTGAGGGTATGTGGTACTGATAGAAGGTTTGGGTGCAGTTTTTCTGCTAGTGAAAGGAAGCTATTGAAGTCAACCTCTATCAAGATTGTTAACCAGCGGTGGATAGAAGATTCTCTGAGCTGCAACAGCCATCCTTACCATCCAGAATCAGATTATAATCTCAGGTTTGTGGTACTTGCACTTTCTCCAGCAGGAGCAGCTGAACAGTGAACCAATTCATATTCAAACGTTGATATAACCTGCAAACCAGTCTCCTCAAGTGCCACCTGTTGCATGGAGTTCCTGGAGTTAACAAACAAGCACATGGTTATTGGAGAAGTTGGTGTTTAATCTTCTAAAATTTTGGCAGGGATGGATCAGTCCTCAAGGAAGCAGAGGAGGAAGAAGAGCTTCTAGGAACCACTTCCATGCAAGTGCTTGATCAGGACATGGAATCTGCAGCAGCCAGGCCTGAAGGTCTGAAGAAAGGGTTTTTGAGGAGGGGTCGTGCTAAAAAAGCACAGGGGGAACAGACAGTTATAAAATCAACACCAACACCAACAAAGATGAAGGAAAGTAACAATACTGTGAAGAAAAGAGGATTGAGGAGAGGAGAACGTGAGGTCAAGGGTGAGGGTGGCTCATCATCTGAGAGTGGGGAGATAATACCCAGACGCCGTCTCAAACTAGATGCAGCCTCAAAGCAGTCAGGCAAAGCCCGACTGGCACCAAAGCTTGCTCCAAGGCCAAGTTCAATCAGGGTAGCTCAGAAGAGGCTTTTGGAAAGGTATGATCATCCTAGATATGCTTTGGTTCAATGTCTCCAGCCAAGCACCTTGGACTGTTTTCTCTGTGTCATGGGCCAGAGTATGTGTCTCTTTATTGACATATAGAGGGAGATCCAAAGAATTTGCACCTTAACCATAGTTGACATTGCATTGTCTCATCTCTATGAATTTTGGCATTTAAAGATTGAACTCTATGATGGTGAGCACAATTACACCCATAGCAAAAACATTACATGAATGTAACACCTTGCTGATTGGGAGGGGCTGATCTTGCAATGATATTAGGAAGAAGAATCCTATTGCGGCTGCAGAGGGGTATCAAGAGCAACAGGGCAATAATGGTGAGGGAGAGGCCACAAGGCTAAGTTCTGAAAGTGGTATAGCTGATGGAAAAGATGTAAGGCAAAATGTGGAAAGTGGTAATGCTGAAGGAGACCATGCCAAGCAAAGTGCAGAAAGTGGTGGAGACAGAAAAACACAAGGGATTGATGTTGCTCAAAGCTCTGTAGATGTGATGCTCAGTGACTTATTCCCTTCCTATGTACCATCACAAAGACCTACCCTTGATCCAATCCAAGAAAAGGACAGGCTCTTGGAAGGAGCATCCTTATCAACAATACCCTTCCAAAATTTCACTAGAGATGCTCTGCAATCCCCACAAAGGGAGGATGCCAACTGTTCCTTTGAGACTAAACCAAGTGCACCTTCAGCAGACAGAGATGGACCTGTTCCAAACGATGCAGCATCACTGGAGAACTCAACAATGGAGAGGGCGGTAGTGCCAACAATTCTGCCAGGGCTGAATGATCCCAGTGAAAAGAAGCAGAAGGTGAGTTACAAGGACTTGGTCAATCAGATGCTTAATTTTGATTAATGTAGTCTATCTATCAAAGCCAGCATGGTGATTCTCTTTGAACATGAGAGTCTTCGCATTGCTGCTCAGATGTTGAGGGAGAAAACAGATGAGTCACAGTAGGCAAGTTGACCTATTGTAAGGGAAAGAGACTTGTGACACAACAAAAGGGTTGTGCACCCTTTCCAGTGTATCAAAATGTAAAGTGTACATGCTGTGAAAAAGAGGTTTGATCTCTTAAGGACACGAGATAGAAGATGTCTTTTGGCTGTCAGCTGACTTGGTGCTATCTTTCTTGCTTTTGAACATGTCCCAAACTTGCTCTTTTGCAAACTTTAACAAACCCTGTAATTTCCATTTCTCTTGAATGCAATTTGATGCCTCCAGAAACCAGTGCAAGAAAACTACACCAAACAATGCAATTTAGTTATTTGGTGTAGATTGAATAAGTGTGTTGTCTAGATTTGGACGTCATGTGCATCTTTGGGCATTCTATAAATCCAAAGACTGATTGATGCAAACAGCATTACATGGAAACAATGAAGAAGGATTTTGTTTCCTTTTGTGGCAATTTGTTTTTTGAAGATGTGGAAAGTGAGTGTATATTGGGCTCTTTGATTGCCAAATCTGTCCTTCCTCTATGAGTCTTAGTTTGATTGTTAAATTCTAAATCCTGGCTATGTAACAACAAAATAAAGATCATTGTTCAATTGGCAACAATCAATATTCCACTACATTTTCCAGACCAGATACATGTGGTGTGCTTTGGAGAAGGGGTATTAGCTGAGGCAAAAAATGGTGGCAACCATGTCTAGGAATAGAATATGCATACAGCCAATGAGACCACCGAACATAGAGAGGGCTTATCTTTTTTCCTTTTAGGGAGGGAGGTAGGGGGAGCAGGTGTGAGGGTGGAAATTTTATTTTTTCTCGTGTTCCCATCATGTTCTTAGTCTGTTCTCTTATATTCTCAATGATATTCTCAGCTTCTCAATGTTGTTCCTCAAGTTCTCAATGTGTTCCTTAGGGGTGTTCCTTGTAGCACCTTACTTTATCCCATATCCATTGCCTAAAGTCCTCCACCTACATACCTGAACTAAATGGGAGGCACTATCTATACTCACATACAAACTGCTATTTTGGGAACCTTCCAAGATTCAGTTTTTTTGGTGATAGTCCAAAAAACCAAAAACAGAAATTGGGAGGCAGCCCATCTAATGAAAAGGATGGGAAAATATGAGAGGTGAATAGTATCATTTTGAGAAGTGAGAGTTGGCAAGGGGTGGAAGTGTTGAAAGTTGACAACGGATCAATGAGAGAATAGAGATGATAAAAACACTGATTTTATTGCAAGCTCTCTACCCAACCTTAGGATCACAGAGATGATGCTACAAACCTGCAATCTATCTTCAGTTTTTGCCTAATCTAAGAGAGGTGAACATCATGCAAATGTTACCTATCTTAGAAGACACACGGACAAGGCCATCATCTCATGCATCGAGATATGTCACACTAAACTGAAGTAGAGATATTTAAGTAAAATTTACTTAACATATCAGTAGTCCCAATAGTATGTGCATATAACATAAATATTTCTTTTGATAGAAGTAACTAAACTAAGTTGATAGGAAGTTGATATACAACAGGATGTACACTTGTAGGCTAGATCATAACTTCAAATACATATACTTCAATGAATGTCTGTGTCAAATAATTAATCTAATTTTGAAGATTCCATGTTGAATAACAAAATGTTTTTGAATATTTCAAAATGATTCTCTATTTTCCTTCACAAAATTTGATTTCATTTTGTCTCACATTTTGAGGCAAACAATGAGTTTCCTTTTCTATGAACTTGTGTGCAACAACATTTTCTTATTTTAACTGTTGTTATACTGGTTTGAACTTGCCATAAGGGAGTAGCAGCAGAGGCAATTAGCTCTGTGAGCCCGGCTTCTTATTGTCGGTTTCAGGAGTGATGGTGATTTGGGTTTAAGCTTTAGGATATGAACTCTGGTTTTCAAAGCTGAAGGGTTTCTCTTTTTCTCGGGTTAAACCTTTTTAATCTTGCTGTTTTGCGAGAATCAGGCCTCTGCAACTATGGTGATCTCCTCTCCTATCTTCCTTCTCTGCAACCTGTTATGTTTCGTTTTGCTTTTCAATCTTGCGAATTTTCTTTTTTCTTTTGAACCAGTATGGGATATGGAGGAAAATCAGGAGCTTCTTGTTTTGCCTACTTGTTCCTGGAGTGCAACGGGTGTTTTTTTATAGGTTTCTGAGCTTGATAGATGAGGCCCTTTTTTTAATTTAGTTCGTTGGGGGCCTGGGGATTGTGTTTGGTTTAAGAGCTCAAGAATGTGAGAGAGGGTTTTTACTGTCTTGGGGTCTGTAGCTATTTAATTGTCTTCATCCTTCGTGCTTAGGTGAAGCTTTTTGAGAACATCAGCTCTGAATCTCTTTTGCAGTCTCTTTTTTTTGGGTTACAATTGCCAGTTTCTCCTTGAATTGTGAAGATTGAAAATTTTCTGTGTTTTTTGCAAGAGTTGTAACTAATTGGTGGGGTCTCATACATAATGGGAAAAGGTCTTTGATTTTGACTGTTTTCTGACTTATTTGAAGGATGATATGCATGTGGTATCATACACATATCCAGTTCCAAGTTGTTCTGTATATGGAACATACAGAATATTGTATCTCTTGCAAATTGTGTAGTGCCAACAGTCACAACAATTCTGTCCAAGTTTTGCTTCCTTTCTGTTTTCAGATGATGAGTGTTGTCTGTGCAAATTTGTGATCCTGCAGCCGTCTCAAAGGACTTTCAGGATCAAGATCAAGTTGGCAAAAAAGATGAAACAAAATCGTCCAGTACCACATTGGATTCGCATGCGAACTGATAACACCATCAGGTGATCATCACATCCATATCTGCAGTTATGGTTTTGCCTCGTGCATTCAGCCCAAACATTCCAACATTTATGACAACAACCTTCAACATCTGCCGGAGACCTGCGGCACCTATGGGTGAACTTGTTGAGTGCTGCTGCTGCGAGTGGATGGACATGTCCACTCAATGCTTTGCATGCCGTATTGAAAACATGAAGGAGATTCTGATGATATTGTAAAATGCTTTCTCACCTTGCAGGTACAATGCCAAGCGTAGGCATTGGCGGAGAACCAAGCTTGGGCTGTAGGGTGATGGATGGAAAGGAAGAAGGTTGCAGGCTTGCTCTGAGCCTACAACAGTATCTCACTGTAGTTGGGTTTTGGAACTTGAAAGGAAGTAATCATCAGTGACACCTGAGGAACACTCTTCTGAACTCTTTCATAGACGCCAACTTTGTACTTTTCCAAACCCACTTATGTTTTGAATCAGTTTTGGAAAATAAGTGAGTTGCATAATTGCCTTTCATACACAAACTGGCTTCTTATAGTCACAACTGCCTGCTCTTTACATCCTATGTGGTCATAAGAAGGTGACTAGAGCGGAGTCTGAAAGTACAGGCTTGCATAACATGCAATTAACATGAACTAATGAAAATTCTTCTGCACAGTCAAAAGGAATCAATATGTAGAGTGGATGGCTTTTTGATTCCAGTTCCAGTTCATTTGGACTTCAATTATTTGATTTTCATTTAATCTACTCTCCAAGGATGTAGGCCTTTAAGCAAGTCCATAGTAGCTAGGTCCCTTCTCTCTGGAATTCTTTGCTACTCACCACTTGGACAGAGCTTTGTGTCCCACACTAGCTGATGCACAAAGAATCCATGAGGTGATAATGATCACCATGATTCCAGAGAAGATAGTTCTAGTTGCTGAAAAGGGCCAACACACCCAATGAACATCTGTCACTGAACCATATCTAAACCAACCATCGAAAGTGTGGGGTAAAGCCTGAGATGGCGAGCTTTACTGGAATAAGGACCTGCAGCTGAAGGCTTTACTGAGTGTGAAGCACTGAGGTCACTAGCTTAACTGGAATAAGGGCCTGCCGCTAATGGCTTTACTGAGTGTGAAGCACCAGGTAGATTTTTGTTTATCTTCACCATGACACCCAGCAAATACCGGGTGGGTAGAAGACACCTATTATGGGGAAAACTGATAGCAAGTTTCAAATAAATGAAATGCCCCCACAAGAGCAGGCATTCTGAAAACATTGTCCTCAGATACTCTTCCAACCATTAACATATATCCAGGCCTTATGGGACAAATGCACCTAATAGCCATCCAGGAAGCAACTCACAACATCAAAGCCCAGCAATATGAGAATAGAAGCAAGTGCATCAACAAGTCTTGAGTGAATGTGATGTTTGTTGTAAGGATCAATACTGTGCAGGCTTTGCTAACACCACTGCAGCCCCCCCGCCCCCCCCCTCTTGCTTTGCTCTACATTCTTATGCTAAGGACACAAGCAATTTTACCTATGACAATGCAGCCACATTTAAAAGATCCAGAGTCCAGAGTCAAGCAGTGGAATTGAGGACCCTTCAGTTTCTTTTCATCAGTTCTCCTGTCATAAAGTTCCCCCAGAGAGGGCTAAGTTCTGTAGCAATCCTTTCTTATCAAATAACTACACAGCCAGATAGAGAAAGTTCAGTGTGGAAAGCACTTGGCATGTACTATCTGCAGACAACAACGACCATCCATAAGTCTTGAAATGCACTCCTCCAGATTCGTCTCCCCTAAAGCTCATAGACATTGTCATGACACTAGCACAGTTATAGAGGCTGGATGTGACATCTGCAATCACACAAAGGCAAAATGAGAATTAAGCTTAAAGTCAGATATTTTCTTGGCAGAATTCTTGGTCACAAGGTTTTGCCTTGATCTAACTGAAATTCTCAGCAATGAAAATATCAGTTGATGGCTCCTTCCTGGATTCCCTTGTCCAGAAATCAATCAACTTCACAGAGATAGGAAAAAAAAACTTTCCAGGTAGCCAATTTCCTATAGCCACCTTTTGAGGTCCTGTTAGTCTCTTGTCCCTATAGATGAGTAACATAAAGCATCATTGATAAGGGAAGATTTAAACCCTCCAGTGGTTTATATCTCTTCCTATCCTTGATTGCAACAGTGGCTTCCACATTGCAACCTGTTGGTTCCTCTGTTTCTCTCTGTTTATAAACCTCGAACAAAACCTCAAGCCCTATTAGTAGAACTAGATGTTACATTGATCATGTGCTTCAGACAAAGCTGTGGAGAAATTTCAAACACATTGCAGAGTTCATGTACCATAGCTTTCACAACCAGCACAAGGGATCTTCCTGTTTCATGGATATTTCAAAGAAGGTTCTCTTTGAACATCAACCTATAAAGTGGAATAAGAACATCAGGTTTTTCAGGAGAGAGGTAGATACCCGAGGAGACCACGGCCTGCCCAGCGCCGAGGAGTTACCACTAAATGTATGGGTTCGCCTCGCCTAAGAACCACCACATTTAAGCCACTTCCTTCATTCAATTGGCTCTCCTGGGCCAGGTGTTGGAGGACATTTTCACCACCCTCTACACTACCAAATTTTGTAAGCTGGTCACCTAAGAGTATACCATCCAGTGCACCAGGAGAGCCTTCTGTAACTTCATCAAACACTGCAAAGGGAACACTTGCATGGCCAGCATCCTCATCCATAGGACTAGGGCCTTCCAACCCTCTGTTATGGGTGCCTGAGGGAGTGGCTATGGCTCCAACTCTTTGTGATCGTCTCACATCCTCCACTTCAGCTGAATCCACATGTTGTGCAGCATGCCCAAGCTCTTAGTCAATGAGTGCAAAGCCATTAAGTTGTACAGTTGCAGTTATGTATGTACACAACTTGTAAACATGCTCATGAACTACAGCAACATAGATTGGAAATCTTGAACCCTCAGGTTGATTTGAGTGCATGGTTTCAAAAACAGTCCCACACATTGATTCAGCCATACACAGTCAATGCTGGAACAGTGTCTGTTAAATATAGATTCAGCTCAGAACAACACAAGGACCTACATGTCTTGAAATAACAATAAATCATCTCCAACATAACACTCCCATCAAAGGAAGCAAACCCAAATCAGTCACTTGCACATGCAAACTCATGACATGATCATATGATTGCAAATTTTGCCTTACTAGACTAAACCAACCAACAGCCCTGTTAATGAATGACATTAATTGGGTTCTTAACAAGAGACTGAGACTTAAAGAAAATGTCTGACACCTGACAAGAGGCTGACATCTGAATTTTGCGAGCACTTGCAGACATCTGAGGACTCTTGATTTCATAATATTCAAGAAAGAGAAACCTAGGGAAGAACATCCCCATCTCAATAAGCCTGTCAATTGAAGAAAAGAGGACATGTGGATCACACTGCTTCACATGCGGTGCCTCTTATACTCAGCAAGAACAAGATTTCTATGTGTGTTTCCCAAACTACAAAGTTAGACAATGAGATAATGCACACCTGTACGCTTTTGAGGTAATGCAGAATCTTTAGTGAAGCCTCCAGAGTGAAGAATGTAGATGTTTCTCTCAATCGACGAAGTGAGCTCCTTGTGGTCATTGCGCAGCACTGCCAATACATTCATACATACATGCACAATTTTATGAGACTGCTGAAGTCATCAGCTCTTGCCCTTTGGTTTTTCAACTTGTTCATGACTTCTTGATCCTAAAGTTTCTGGAATAGCCCAATCAACAAGATACAAAAAAACAGTCACAAAGAAAAGAAGCAACTATGAACTGGAGCACTAAAAAAAGCCTTTGCTCTGAAATTGTACCTGATAAACGCTGTCGGTCTGCTCGCACTGCAGCAATGTCAAGATCTGCCCTTGGAAAGCCCTGTGCGTATGCACACAGCAATACTTAGGTTTTCATTCTGTGTCAATGAAGGTGTGCATTCTGCTTCCAACATACCATCTCTTTGAACACAGCAACCCTTCATCTTCCAATCAGAAATAGCAGTATTTAGGGTTTTCCTGTGTTGATGAAGAAGGGTTGCATTCTGCTTCCAATCTACATCTCTTTGAACACAGCAACCACTATTTGAAAATTACGTCTACAAAAACCCTGAAAATTTTTACTTGTTCCAATTGCTTGATTTTCCTCCGTGAACAAGAACAAAATCGACTTGCTTGTGGAAAAGGAACTTTATGACTCGGAACTAACAATGAAAGCCCTCGAGAGTTTTGGCCAACTCTAAAAGAAATCGACGTCGGGGGGAAAAACGATTTCTACATCCTCTCTCTCTCATCTCTCAGCCCAATTCTTAGACTGAAGAGTAAAAGAAGCGTCGGAAGAGGAGTCGAAGAAGAGGCGAAAGACTAGAAGAAGAAGAAGAAGAAGAGCTGGGAAGAGTGAACCTCAGAGTCAACAAGGTTGCCTTGAAGACCAGCTCCACCGGTTCTTGAGAGACGAGCGATGATGGCATCCATCTCTGCCTCTACTGCTGTCCTACTCTCCATCATCGCCATAGTCTCCGCCTTCAAATTGGCTCCCACCATTTCTGCCTCTTTCCTGTCTCTCCCTTGCCTCTCTCTCCTCTCTCTCTCGCCTGCCTTCACCCTTCTCTCTGACACAAACAAACGCAAACAAAACCTCTCTCTCTGTATCTCTCTCAATCTCTCTCTCTCTCTCTCACTCTTTCCTTGGCTCTGTGCGTGAAAGAAAGAAAGCAAGCAAGCGGCTCTTTCGCTCGTGGATTGTTCAATTTGCTCTTCACAGTTTCCCGTTTTAACAAAGAAACTGCGTCTGTCTCTGGAGCTTCGTGTAGGGGGCTCTTGGGGAATGCACACAAGTTTTGGGAAGTTCATAAGTTGGGGCTAAAGTCTTGTTGGGTTTAGTAGTTCCCTTTTTTATTTTTTTCCTCCTTTTTCCTCTTTTTTTTTTCCTCCCCCACCATAGCCTTTGGTCAGTTTCCACATGAACCAAAAAAAAAGAAGTAATAATAATAATAATTATTATTATTATTATTATTATGTTTCAAATTTTATTTCTTTTTATGAATTTTAAAAATTGTTATTTTCTCATGATCTAATATTAATATATCTTCACAACATGATGTAAATAAAATATGGATCATTTGTTGATGGGTTTTCATTCAACATGAATTAAAACATATTAAGATTGAATTAACATTGACGTGTCCATGTAAAACAATGTAAAAACATGTCATTTCAATTTTGGGGCAAGGTGAAGGGATGAAACAAAAAAAAATTCATAATATTTTTGGTGATGGGCTAATCAAAGTGATCCATTGCCATATATATTTTTTATTATTATAATTTTTTAAAATTTTTAAAATTTTTTTTTAAAAAACTTTAAATCACTTGTGCTTTGGAATGTATCACAACCAATTAAACTAATTAATATGAATGATGATAAGTGCCCAAGCTTTTGTGGAAAGCCTAGGACAAAAATGGTGATCAATAAAGTTTGAAATAGAAATTTTACTCAAGCAATGTGGTTGGCGCAAAATGCACCTAAGAATGTGCATTCAAGATATTCTTTGGAATAGCATCACAATTTGTCTCATATCTTTGCCCAAAACTTTTGTATTATATTCTATATAGATGGCTAAAGGAAAGCACTACCATAGTCCCATATCGAAGTTGTGATTGCACATGATTATATTTTACTTTAAACTTTTTTTGGACTCACATATAAAATTCTTAGTGATACATAAAAACCATTTTTTTTTAAAAAAAAAATTGTGGTTGTATGTAATAAATAAAAAAATTAAAAATCATATATATATATATATATATATATTTCTCTTTTATAGTTGTATGTGTTTAATTTCCAAGTCCCACAAGATTTATATTTTTTAGTTTTCATGTTTGGAACATGTTAGTAAAGTTTCCATGTTGTGTA
>Ga0209208_10008227_pt1 | contig 13949 bp, 9 predicted proteins | sample S1TSphfallax_3_FD_187694 | JGI IMG/M metagenome (GOLD analysis project Ga0209208, IMG submission 187694) | Host-associated microbial communities from peat moss isolated from Minnesota, USA - S1T2_Fd - Sphagnum fallax MG (SPAdes) (version 2) | ecosystem: Host-associated > Plants > Peat moss >...
ATAATGTACATCATTTTTGTTCTGGAGTCCTTTGGTTGCTGCTACGGACTAAGAAGATTCCAATGATGTTGCACATGCATTTTGATCCAGCCCAAAATCAAATTGCACCCATGAAAACCAGGAAAATGAAGTAATAAAATAAGACAAAGAACATGACAGCATAATGTCATAAGGCCAGCAACACGCAAGCCCCTTCGTCACACAAGAGAATATGTAAAAACAACATGTGGTTTTAATTGTCAAGCCCAGTCTTTCCTTCTTCAGTCGGCTGCAAATTGCACAAATCTTGTGCAGTTGAGCAAATGGGTGAGCACCCCACCCACCATTGCACCATTGCACTTAGGTGAACCCATTTCTTTGATGAAAGTGTTTAGACTATTTAGATTGGAACAGATTTTTTTGGTGTTGAGTGTGGACATAGTAGATAGATGTACAACATCTTCTTATCTAATGCTAACAATGGTAGTTAGTTTATGATGCCTTGTTTCTCTTCAACACCAGATCCATTGCTAACAATGGTAGTTAGCTCAGTTGTTGTTTTTCACATCTGCCTACTAACAAATCCCAAGCAGGTTGTTAGTAGGTTTAGGGTTTAGTAGGTAGGTAGGAAAAACAGTCCATACCAAATGAATAAAAGAACAAGGTGTGCTATACACAATGGTCATACTATTAATTTAATATCAACAATTGAAATTGTATGATAAATTGGTCATAACTGCGGGGAAATTTTTAAAATAAATTTATTTCAATGTACATCATCATGTTGTTGTTGTAAAAGAAAAATTGTCATGATTTTTTTAAAGAAAAATTATCATATTAGTCATGAGGAACCCAAAAGAGATCTCACATTAAAAGATGACATGTTCTAGGAACCTATCTAAAAACATTTTTTTAATTGTTGTCAAACCAAAACCAATAGGAAAATGTCATAACATGATTTTTAATTTTTTCAAATCTAATGATGTTTTTCTCAAAAAAAACATTCAAATATTACCTTTCCATATTTATTTTTCACATTTGTGCAGGTTTTCAAACCAAAAAAAAAAGAAAAAACACTTGTCATGACATGTGTATTTGAATGTGTTCAATTGACATGGTCACATTTTGAAAGAATTATATGATTTTTTTTGTGTATGACGAGTGCCATAACCATTTTTGAAGAAAGTGGTTTTGTGAGTTATGGATTGGTGACAAAGTCACTTGGGGCTGGGTGCACATTTGAGGAGGTGGCAAAGAAAATAAAATGACAAAAGAAAGATGAATGTGAATCTTTTTACAATCAAATTCAAACGAATCATCTCACCTAGTTCCTAGGGGGAAAAATCCCTTTAAGCTACTACACTCCATAAAGATTCTGAACACAATATCCCTGCCTGGCCAATAAACCATCTACTTATCTACTAGTCACGAGTATCTTTCAATTATTATTTCCTTTGATTGTTATGCTGGGTAAATCCTTGGCAACACGAGCCGCTACACTCTAGACTGCAAGCTCCATGCTCGGATCATGGAGTGTAATGACCTGCTACCAGGGCATTACTCTAGACATAAACAGAGTGAATAGTGGGCTGGTGGGTGCTGGTTTTTTCTAGCCCAACTTCACCAGTACAGAAGAAAGGTGTAGGGCAATGCCTGAGGTCGTGGGCATTATTAGAATAAGGGCCCATGCAAGGTGACGCCAAGGCAAGCCCAATTCTATCTCACTTGGGGTGGTGCCCTTATTTTGGTAATGCCCATGGCTGAGGGTGTTACATGGTGTAAAAATCAACATGTCATTTTTATTAACCATGACACTCGCAAGGTACCCGCAAGGTACCCACTGGGTATCACCGTCAAAAGTAATGCTGATGCCCGATTATGGCATATATGGCGTCCTCCATTTACACTGCCACAAAGTGCAGAGGTTTTCAAGAGCTCACCAAATGTGGTTGGAGAGGAGGTGAAGCTTTTTGAGGTGCAATCTATCTTTGAACTCTTCCGAATTCCAATACATCATCATCTCTCTAATCTGCCAGACCTGCCATTCTTGCATCGCAGCTCCTTCAACTTTCAAAGGTAAAATCCTCACATTCCTGAAACTTGGGGGTGTGAAAAGTTTGCAGAGGACTGACATTATGAAAGCAAATAAGATTGTCCCATGAAATAAAAAGGTTGCCACCCCCATTTCTGGTTATGTATGGTACACTCTAATTTCTATCCTTTTGAAGACCATCATCACGTAAGCTTGTACTGGAAGGTCACTTAAACCCTCACACACAATACACTGAACAGAGAGCATTACAAACTAGGCAATCTATTAAGCCATCAATCACCTTGCTTGATTACCTTACTAGGAAGTCTCCAAGTTGTAATCCCTACACACAACCATCAAAAGTCAGGTTCACACATATCCCACTATTTGAGCCCTCTACCCATGTTTTCTGCATCTAACATAGAGTGTTATATTGCCTACCCAGCCCTACCCGTAATGAAGGGCCGCGACCCTCGGACCTTCACTGGTATAGCCCTTTCTGGGACCCTGAGACCTTAGAAATGGTCCTTGGTTCAAACCCAGTGGAGTGCAGGTGAAACTCCTACTGGTCCTCTGCCAATGACCTTGACTTGGGGGTGCCAATGTCTTATCAGGTTGGGTCTGCCATCGTACTTCCCCAACAAATTTTTTTTAAATCCTTAAAAGAAAAGGTTCCCCAATTATGATTTTTTAAGCAACTTAAAGAATTGACAACATATGAGCAGTTGTTATAAAGTGAAAGGAGAAAATATTTTGTAAGAACTGGCCTTGACAAAAATCTAGAAAATTTAGAAACACTAGGGTTCTTTCATATGCAAGTAATTCAAAAATTGGATCCAATTGTTCTTTGAAAGTTTAGAGATTAGCCCAACACCAGTTCAAACCTTTCAAATCCATTTTCAATCTATTTGACAGCAATATTTGACATCCAAAGGACAGTGTATAAGAGGTGATTTTAGTGCTGCTGGTGGACCTGCTCTAAGCATATGGAGCAACACTAAACTGAAGCATTTCAGAACTCGGGTCTTGATTTTTTTTTTCCTTAAAGACCTCTCTGTACTGATGATACTGCACAAGGATCAGCTAGCCAGCAAAGTGATCTGGTAGTTTGTTTGCTTTTGGACGTTGCAAAACTGTTCTAGACAACAATCTTTATGTAACTTATTGAAGAATGAAGCAACCAGTCCACCTCCATTTATTATCTATATTCTTGTCAGTCTTAGTTGCAAATTGAGGTGCTTTCAAGCAAAACCATAGTTGTGCTTCAAATTTCACATTCCACCACTTCATTCACTTAGCAAAAAGTCTAGAAAAACCCATTTGGGGTTTAGTGGCTAAGAGAAAGTTTGGGGAAATTTTCCCATTTAAGAAGAGAACAAAAATTGATTGTATGCACCTAAGAAGAAAGAGGAGTCAATTGATATTTGATTACTTCTGGTGTGAAATCTTTTTGTGTAAAAATAATGTTATGAAACATTGTTGTTTCACCCCCACAAGTTATGAATATGTAAAGAATTAGTAGAATTTTTTTAAAAGTGTATGTGGCCTTATGCTCATTAATATTTTGGCCTCAAGAGAGGAAGCACCTTGTGCATAAGGTGCCTCCTCTACTTCACCAACAAAATAAGAGATGGCGAAAATTCTCCGAGATCTTTATGTTTAGTTAATTGGGTGATTCTAGGAGTTTGGGTCCCATGTTCAGCTCCCACCTTGTGCCTGGCCAAGATTCCCAAAACAACCCCATTATCAATCCTTGCCCCACTCTAAAAGACTTGAGAAATTGTGACCTTGCCTTCCATCACCATGCATTTTTGCTTGAGCTCTACATATTATAAACTTTTTTTCCAATGAAGTGTTGTCGATCTAAATTAAATGATAAGTGGCACATTAAACCCATTCCCCATTACTACTCGTGCTACCAACACTATCATTTTTTCTAACAAAGGTTCAAGATGATCATAGTTGAATTCCTTACTTACTAATCCTAATCCCTTCAATCTCTGAAAGACTCTTGGATGAAGAACCAGAACTTTTATGTCTTTAACATTATCTCTTATTTGGTTCCTTAAATCCCTTCGCAAGTTGTATCTCTATCCAAGATAGGCTCTTGACCAGGATTTATTAGTTATCCTATTAACCATTGGGCTTCATATTCAAATTACTTTATCACTCCCTCATTCATATGGATTTGATAAGGCTATTGATTATAACTAGTTGGTCCCTTCTGGGACCTGGAGTGGAGGTAGGCCTGGCACATAATACCACTCTTTCATGAAGGGATATTAGGATGGTCACAAACTGGTGAACAAATTGAGGTTATGGGGGGTAATGCAACTTGTTCCAAGAGGTCCCAGTTTTTCTTTTCTCCAATGCAACTTTTAATTGTTGTATACATCAAAATTATGTAAGATTTATAAATGTGGTCTTCAACTTTTTTTGGTATGGATTAACTTTTTTCTTCTTTCTTTCCATTGTTGGCTTCAAATTTTCCCTCTTGTTTAGTCAAATGAATTGGATGTGAAATGCCTAGTCAAAGTCAGGAAGGAAGGAGCAAAATTCCATTTCTTTAAATTGATGCCCATCAAATGTATTAGACAATTATTTGCATTTGGTGAGTGAAGTGCATCTCAATTCATATTATTTCTATACGCTAAGCCTATGAGGGATGATGCAACAGCTATGCAAATAACATGTGCCTTACTATGGGCATTGTAGAAAGTGAAAAACCAATAGCCAACCACAACTTGTGAGTCTATTGTTAGTTCTATTAAGTAGTTGTCAGATGCATACCAAAGCATTCCAAAAGTAATCTGAAACATTGAAGTTTGAACAACTTCACCCCCTATAAAAGTTTGCACTTCCAAAATATAATGATAGAGGTGCTTCATGCTTGGCATAGTTATATTGATTGTTCAACTTTAGCAAAAGTTATGGCATAAAGTGTGGTGAGCTATTGCGAACATCTTGGGAAACACATTGGGAGCTTGGGAACATGCCAAAAATGCATTAAAAGCTTGGGGTGTTCACACATTAGGAACTTGATGTGAACACATATGATTGACAACTTGGTGTGCACTTGGTGATAAGACATTGAGAACATCAAAATCAAAAAATGTTCAAAACTCCCATTTGTTCCCAAAAGGAAAAAAATTTAATTCTTAGGTGCATGTTGCATCACCTCATTGGCAGAGCAAAATTAGATGTAATGCTTCACTCTTTGATCAACCTCAAGTGAACCATCATTTCTTATACAACTTTAAACCTTGAATTAGTAATTTGTTTGGTGAGTAATCAATCTACCTTAAAAACTTTGGGGAAACCTAGGAAAAATTCAATGATATCTTTTCACATAACAATGCATGCCATATGGCATTCTAATTTATAGGTTTGCATTTTGGCCTTTGAGGCTAACTTGGCCATATGGGTCTTTAGCAATGCTTATCACAAAATCTAAAGTATGACATGGTGCAGCTGCTTTAATAATAAGCAAGAGGCCTCACTCTAAAAGGTCAAATACCAATGTACCTATATTGTGTACGTGATGGTTCATTTGCCACTACAAGTCAGAACCCCCAAAAAACACATTTCCTTTGTGCACAATTCCCAATAGGGACTGCGATGACCGTATGTGAACCCAATTTGTTTTGTTGATGAGGATTACCTCTATACACTTGAACTATAAGCTTCCATCAATTGTCATTGGGGAGGAAGCAATGGCAAAAATGCTTACACAATCCAGGTCTGAAAATAAATCTAATTGTTTTGTCACCTAAAAAAGGGAGCAGAACTTCATGCATTAACATATTCCTATGAGAATTATCGGTAAAATAAGAGAAACATAACTCGACTCCAAAACCCTGAGTTTGGTCATACACAGGGTGAGATTAAAAAAAACTTGCAAAAAAATACTTGAGCATTCAACAGGGGATGAAACTCAAAAAATCATCAATTTTGGTGGTAAACTGAATTTCATCCTGTCTTTTTTTTCCCCTAAGAGCCTCCACAAATGTTATTTATATTTTCATTGCTTCTAACTATCCAATTACTATCATTAGTCTTGAACCTCGTCCATTAAATGATTGTGGCCATGTCACACTCTAAAATTTAGATTGCATTTTGAGCCCTCAAGCCTACCTCCACTAATAATCCTCCTAATAAGTGTTCAAAATGTTGGTATTCCTCACTACCCTTTGTTTTTATTTACATAACCAATGCAAGTAGATCTAGGAGTTCACAACAAATCACATGGTATCCATTTTTCTATCAAAACATTGATATTCGGTATAGTAGACTTTCATGTATTGTTGAGAATTATTTTATTATAAGTTGTAAACACCCACTCAATTAGCAAAAAAATGAATACACAACTATCATTAGAAGCCACTATTTGTATTTAGTTGATATAAATGCATCATTTATCAATGATCTATGTTGTAGGCACCAAATATTATTTATCTTGTGTAAATTTTTCAATGTTAATTCTTACATGCCCTTTAACAAATTCTTGAATTTGTAAATACAGAAAAAATTCAAATATATTTTTCTAGTGTGTTTTCAAGTGTATGTAGATAGTCAACATAAGACCACCCATATTGATTGTGTCATTTCAACCTTTCCCAAGATTGCCCTCATGTTGTTCAAAAGAACAATCTCCTAAAACATCACCTACTTTTTGATCTACTTGTCACAAATTCGTGTCTTTTTATCCAAGAAGATTATTTTTTGGTATACTTTAACATGTTTTCACCTTGAATTATTATGTGTGTTTATCTATAAGGTTGCAAATATGGTACACACAATTGTTATTGAACTATTGTTTTTAAACATTGCATTTCATTTGAAATGCATTTGTCAACTTTAAAGTTTGCTTCAACTAAAGGTGCAAGTAAATACAACTTTTCTTTTTCTCTTACATGAGAAAATGATGTGTAAATTAGTCCATGATGATGCATTCCATTGGGATTAAGTGTTAAAAAATCAATAGTTAAACCTTAAGATCAATGAATTATGTGTGTTGCATCTTGTTGTATTGGGTATTAAGTACGCATGATTAAATGACTCAAATTTGCTCCGACTTGTATCTCTTTAGAAATGGGTTGTATCAATGTCCACGTTTCATGAATGTGGGTTGTGTACAAATGTCAATTTCATATTCTAATTGCAATTCCTGCTTTAGGATTATTAAAACCAATCCACATGAAGGATTCATTATTTTGTAATTTGGTGACATATTGGAAAACCCCATTAGCTCCATTGAATAATCCATCATGAATGGCATAATTCCTAGCGCATAGTTTTATTAACATTCCAATTTTGATTTGGATTTTTGAATGCAAACTTGTTGTTTATGATTGGGTCATTCTTTAATTTGAAATGTTTGGGACATGTGTCATGTTGTTGGTCATCAACATCAAAAACACATTATTGTCCTTTAATGTTTTGAAAAATGAAATCATTTTCTTCTTTTGTTGATTTATTTGTGTAGTACATGTAAGGGAAATTTAAATCATTTGGAGGTGGATGTAAGTGGGTGTGATTTAGTGATGTAATGTCTATAGGATTGTGGGTTGCAATTTCAAATTTGTTGAGGACTTCAATAAATTGATCATCAATTTGACACATGACTTGGGTGAATTCAAAACAATGAATGCGATCTAGTTGTAAATTAATCGCCAAGGCATCAATGTTATCAAACTTTCTTTGGAACACCCAATTACATCGAACAAGTGGTGCTTGATATAAATCACCAATTATTATGACATCCATATTTCCAAATAAATGATTATGTGTATGTTTGTTGGATCTAAGATGGAGGTCAATAAAACAAAATATTTTACTACCTATAAGAGAAACTTCATTTAATAGTACAAGTTGTAGATCATCATAAGGTTTTAATAAGGAATTGAACCTTTCTATTGACAAAAATTGTAAATGTTTGCAATTTAATGGAAGGCTTAGTCCTGAGTGGATAGTAGTGCCATTAATATTGAATGTCATTTTGCTTGTGTACACCATTAAAATTATTTTTTGCTTCAAAGCATCATAACCAGATTTTTTGTTATAATGTCTTAGAAGTTTTATATCAAAAACAAAAGTGTGAATGTTATACTAGTACTTGTTCCTCATGCAAGGAATAAATGTATTGGTTGATTCGGATGCATTTTTTTCTTATACATGTAGTTGTCAAATATTTCATGTTGTTTTTTGTTTAATTTCAAAGTTGAGAATAAAAAAATTCATTTGATATCAATTCATCTTTTTTTTCAATTGTGCACAAAATTATTAATAATGTACATTGTGCTTTTACGTGAAATTCACATCCAATATCATAATGTTCAATTTCTATGCAATTTAGTGATAGGTTTTTCATCAACACCATCAATTTTATCCATCCACATGCCATCATTATTTATTTGTGCAAAGGTCATATGCATATAATTCAAGGTCCTCCCAATTTTTTAACCTGACGCGCTCCTAAACTCCTTGATAGACTCAAATGTGAGTTTAAGGTGAAAACAATGAAAGAGTAAAGAATTGGGGCATGCTCCTTGGTTCGTAACACTTTGGGGGTAGAAGGATGTGTTCGAGTTCTAGGATGGGGCCTAAGAAGAGTGACAAGCAAGTCATCATTCACACGGACTTGCACAAACCAAATAACAAGTTGGTTAGTGCATAGTTGGAACACTTTTGGTGCATAGATGAGTCGTGGGTAAACATGGATTCACAAGACTCACCAAGGCCCGGACTTGGGGGAAACCGCCACCTTCCCCCCTTATAGTATATTTTGTGCCTGGCCATGGACTAACACCTAAATGTCATTTTGTCTCAAGACTCCCAAATGGGAGTCTCAAAGGAGTCCCTAAATTCCCAAAGTTAGGACTCTCGTGACTTTGGGGGCCCATAACTTTGTGTGTAGACCTCTAATTGAGATGAGGTTTCAAGCAAATTTATAGCCCTCATCGAGAGCTTTTCAACAATATGTGGCACACCACCTGAACGCAAGGGAATCAGGGCGACTCCTAACTTTTAATTGTCAGGAATCAAATTGGCAATTTGACTCCTGGCCTTTTTTTGACCATAACTTGTGTTTTAAGTGTCCAAATGGGTCATGCAAACCCATTTTAGATATCTACGTTCCAAGACCTTTGTAATGATATAAGGAACTTTTTGATCCAATGGGTTTTGAACCCTGCGATTGCTCTTTGAAAATTCAGAAATCCATCAGGACTCCAACACTCAAAGTGGGAGTTCACTTGGGAGTGTGGGGTTCATTCCTTCACACTTTCCCACACTTTCGGCTTTCACACTTGGCCCACACCTTTGCAAGCCCTTGCCTTGGTCATAAACCTAAGGTTAAGGTTGTGACATTCTCCCCAAACACCAATTATTAAAGTAGGAGGTAGGTATTTAATAGGCATAAAATGTTCCATTTGACTAAAGAACATTGTTCATTTTGATTAATGATGTTAATTCCTTATGTTCAATTTGATTGGATATCACATTTGATTAAAACCCATTAACCATTTTGACTAAGGTTGTTTAATTTGACTAGATATGTTGGTCAAATAAATCATCTAATCAAGTTGATTGGTAAAAAAAAACATGTTCCGAACCTTTAATAAAAATGGACATGTCCATTAGTAAAAAAAAACTAGTTAATCAACTTGAACTGTTTGAAAAACCAAGAATTTTAGTAGTGTCACCTTGTTTTCATTAACATTAACCTTGAAATTGAGTTCATCCTTTGTACAATCACCATATTGACATTGTAAAAAGTCTTCATTTATAAGCATTACATGAAAATGTGGCTTTTTAAAAGGCCAATTTGATCGAAGTGTCCACATTGACCAAAAGGTGTGTCCATTTTGACTTAAAATTTGGGCATGAAAGAACATGTTACATTTGACTAAAATGACCTTTTTGACCAAGTGTTAAAGTTGAAAATCTGGTCAAAATGGACAAATGTCCATCAAAATGGCCATATTGAATGGATAAGGTTTAATCAAATTGACCATCCTAGTTTGACCGTTAGTCAAATTGACCATTATGATTTGACACTTAGTCAAATGAACCATACTCATTTGATGACTTAGCTTACTTGTTAAGTTTAGGTTACCTATTTAATCTAACATAACTAATAGGTTAGTTTAGGCTTAGACTACCTATCTAACCTAACATAATTAATAGGCTAGTAGGTTATTTGTGAAGTAATAACCTAATTAGTAGCCTAGCCTAGACCTATCCAATATATTACTTTGGACATAGCCTAACTTAGGTAGGTATGTAACTAACTTATGTTAAGCCACCTAGGCTACTAGGTAGGTAACGTAGCCTAGTATTAGGTAGGTAGTTTAAGCCTAGATCTACTTAATAAGCTAGGTTACCTGCCTAGTATGCCTAAGCTATATCTATTAATTATAAGCTAGTAGGTAACTACATAACCTATTAAATAACATAAGTGTAGGTAGGTATAAACATAGACCTAGTAGGTACCTATAAGGCTTAATAGACTATAACTTATATGTTACCTAGGTACATGCATTTATCAATAATTATTTCCTACCTACCTATGTTAACCTACTTATAACCTACCTATTTATGTAGGTAGTGTAAAAAAATTCAAGTTCATTTAATGCAATATGTTGAAAAAAGATTCAAGGACTTGATTACAATATGTTAGTTCAAAATCATGTTTATTAAAATATGTTGTCTCATGATAATCACCTTGTGGGCTGGTGGTGCAATGGCTAAGGATTTGAGTCCTCAATGTGGAGGTGAGGAGTTCAAGTCCCCATAATTGCAACTTAGGTTACTTTGATTTAGGTGGGTTTAGGTGACTTAATTAGGTAGCTTAGGTTACAAAACCTACTTGGCGTGGCCTAGGGGGCTTGGTTTAACCTAGGTGGTTAAGCTAAGTGCCAACTTAGGCCGATGACATAGGGTTGGTAAGTAAATAAATAAATTTTTTTTGACATTAATTATTATGTTTACTAATTAGGTAAGTAGGGTAGGTATGGTAATTAGTTAATTATTATTTTCATATTAATTTTAAATATTATATATCTATGGTTGTCACCCAAATTATATTAATGTCATGATGGTTCAATAAAAAAGAACTTGATAAAACAAACTGAGTAAAAAAGACCAACTAAAAAGACCTAGTCAAAATTGTCGGGTCAACATCAACTTGTTCAAAATGGCACTTTGCTCAAGTTGGACATGGGGGCAAAAAAACCATGGGGAGTTTTTTTGATTGAATTTCCTAGTAAGAAAAATTGGGAGTGAAGGGAATTGAAAATACCTATAGAAGAGTTAAAAATATTATTAAAAACTAGAGATTGCCATGGATAAAGGTCTTAAAGTCCTTATTGACTTTCACATTTTCAATCATTCATTCATCAAAATTAAAAATAAGCAAAATGTCAACGAACTCCATGGAAGAACTTACAAAATCTTTGACACACACCACCTATAACAAAATAAAACGTTAAAAACACAATTAGAACAAAACAAAGACCACATAATATTAAAAAAAAATTAATTGTGACAATACAATAAGACAAAAAAACAAAATGGATGTTTGAAGTGAAAAGTCAAACTTTACATAACAAATACAACAATTATGCATGAGATTCCAAAACCAATGCCATGTGTGAAAAACTAAAAAATAATAACGAAGCTTTTTTTATAAAAGAATAATAGCCATAATGGGAAAATGCAAATAACAATAGAATGGAAGCAACCAAAATTGAAAGCAAAATAAATATTGATAAATCAATAAGCAAGAAAACAATAGATTTGCCAAACTAAAATAAAAAATCAGAAGCATGCATTAAAAAAAAAAGAGAGTCATTGCCATAGTTGCAAAGTTCAAAGATCCAAACACCACATGTCAATAGACCATAGACTATTGTGGTAAAACAAAACACATAACAAAAGAGTCATGTATAAAAGAAAAATGTACATAGAAGTTGTAGGAGATAAACATAACCATTGCAATTAGTGAAATTTTGAACACTAGAATTCGCTAGAATTTGTTAGAAGCTACAAAAAAAAACACAAATGAAGGCCTTATAGAAATAACAAATGAAGGAGAAAAACAAACATAGAAGAGATTTTTTTCCCATTAATCTTGTTCAAAAATTTGAATTTCTTTTTACTATTCAACATTATTCTTGATCAATGAGTGAATTGTAACTATTCACATTGTCATCGCAATGTTGGTTAATTTAAATTGTTTGTTTAAAAAAAAATCTCTGGCCAACCAGGTATGGCCCTATAAGATATGCTTCAATAAGCTTTTATGTTGACATTCCTTGTTCATCCTTTTAGGGTTTCGTTCATCCCTAGACTTTTCATTTAACAATTTTACATCTCAATCATTCATTTGGATGCATTGTGGGTGTCCACTTTAGGGTTCCTTTACTTGCAACATGGCTTCATTGTGAACATTCATCTAAGCTAACATTGGATTGTTCATTTCAGGATATAGAGTTCCATTTTGGGGCAACTTTCTTCTTTTGCAATCACATAAGTTTGCATTGTTGCATGTGACGATTCTTCACATCTTTCATTGTTTTTTTTTGTTTTGTTCTCCATCTTTTGTTGTTTGTTTGTTTTATTCTTGCTTTCATCACTTTTTGCTTTGCTTTGCATCTTTTATTGCTATGCTATGTGCAAAATCACCTTACTTTGTGTGTAGATTTTCAGCCAACTCACAAGTTCCCTCTTTTTTTTGTGTGCAAAAATTGATTTGGTTTATGTTTTTTTTGGGGAGCTTGTGATTGTTCTTGCTATGCATGAAATTGGTGAGGTTTAGTTTGATCTATCTTCTACTTTGTGTGTGATTTTTTCTTAAACTTTTGATCCAGTGCTTCTTGTTGAACAAAAAAATTGGCGAGATTCATAAAAAATTGTCGTGTTTCCTATTTTTTTTTGTTTTGTTTCTAAAATTTGTTTATGTGATGATTGTTTGAGGTATCCATGGGTGGCGATGCAAAACTTTGTAACTTTTGCTATTTTCTTTTTATATGCAAATCAATGAGGTTTGCAAGGTATCTTTGGGGATTGGAGGTAGGAGAATGTGTTTTAAGTTATGAGGACTTGACTTAGTTGTAAATTGTAGAAGCTTAGATTTTAGTGGGTAATGCCCTTGTACTTGAACATTACCCTACACATACTAACCTAACCATGCTTGGTGAGGATTTGAATGCTTTGATTGGCTATCATTGGCCCAGTGATTCAGTAACCCTTTCTTGCTTGGATGAGAAATTTATAATTGCTCTTTGTAGGGATGAAAAGAGAGCAACTCAATTCTCACAAGGGATGGTTACATCTGGTAACCAGTTCAAGTGCACTGGTTACTGTGAATAGTCTAGGTGCTGATGTGCCTTGACCATTCAAGGTAACCTGCACACTCTTTCCTGCTACGTAGTCCATGATGACTTGATGGATGAATGAAGAAAAATGGCCCTTGTCTTGAGGCTACCAATTAAGGCTACTTGCAAACAAGCACATCCATCCATCCATCCATCCATCCATCCCCCCAAGTGTAATACCCATAGGTAAGTCACCAAAAGTCCCAAGAAATGACCAAAACAAGCCCCAAAACTTGGGGGGGGGGAGGGGGAAGGAGGGGGGGTCACCACCAACTACATTCATCGATTGAAATAATGCACAATACATGCATTGGCAGCTCTCTCTGCCAAAGGAAACAGGGGGGTTTTGCTGCTCTTGTTGGGGTCTACTACTAGCACACAAAATATGACCAACAGATTTCAATTCCGACCACACCAATGAATGCAAAATTTCAAGCCCAGAAAATTATTATTGAGGCTGTGGAGACACCGTAACAAATGTCCTAGAGTATTTTGGAGGGCACGGGCACCTTTATGTAAAAAAATTAAAAAAAAAAAGAAAAAAAAAAAAAAAAAAAAAA
>Ga0209208_10008228_pt1 | contig 13946 bp, 6 predicted proteins | sample S1TSphfallax_3_FD_187694 | JGI IMG/M metagenome (GOLD analysis project Ga0209208, IMG submission 187694) | Host-associated microbial communities from peat moss isolated from Minnesota, USA - S1T2_Fd - Sphagnum fallax MG (SPAdes) (version 2) | ecosystem: Host-associated > Plants > Peat moss >...
TCAGCAAAACAATGCCCCTACAGCTATGCTGACAAGAAAATTCAGTACATCAATTACAGACTTTTCTGAATACTTGCTGACATCAAATTTCAAAAATGCACATCACCACATGCAAACATAACTTTTGTCTGTGCACACATTGTGTCCTTCTCTTGCTAGAATCATACAGCAATTTAATGATTATTTCTGCAACCAACAACCTGTGTATACTCCTTGAGCTGTGGTGAAAGGCACATTGGAGTAATCATTGCTGTTCATGTCAGCCTCCAAGCTAGAGATCCATGAACATTAGCAGTCAAGCAGAACCAGAGACATAGAGTGACAGTACCAAGAGAAGGTCACTGAAGAACCTTTAAGAGTATAGTGATAAAAGCACCAGTTGAGCCCATCACTCCTACAATAATCAGTAACCCCAGAGTTTTGATTATAAAAATCAGCCCAAAAAGTTCATGATCACTAAGTGAAGGACAAGATTACAGAGCACAAAATCTGCAAATGCTCTCTCAGGGGGAAGATCCTGCACAGAAACAAAGGAGCTCAAGTTGATCAGACACTACTGCCACAAAAGAGAGTCATAGCAGACAATCAAGTAAGCAAAGCATTTCCATCTGAAATCAGCACTTAGGAAAGCACTCAGGAGAGAAAAGAACCTTGAACTCCTTGTTTTCTTTGTTAACTTGCATGCGTAAACAAACTGCTCCCATTCAATGCATCACCCAATATTTGTCAAAAAAACATCCATCAGAGGCAAACCCCATAATACCACCTTGGAAGTAAAGACAGAAAGCAAGAGTCTGCCACCAGATTCCTGAGGAAACACAACTGACTGCAAAGCATGTAATATGACATTCCAAACGAACTTAATTTGCAGCCAAATACAGTACAAAGTCTTGTTCCCAGCTATAACTTATGGTCAACATTGAAAACATGCATTGAGACCACATCATCCTGGGACCACATGCCTTGCCCACTAGCACCCATCACCTTGTGAGAAAGAAGAAACAAGATGGGGAAAACTAACCTAAAACCCTCTACACAAAACCACTTAACTGTTTGATAGGAAATGTACCTGCTAGAACAGCTGAGCCAATGCATGATAGGATGCCAGATAGAAATGCGTTGAAAGGAAATGAGCCCACTAAGGACATGTAAACCACCTGTATCAAGTCCCACCATCCATTGTTAGAACATGAGAAAGATCATAAGCATGTCTGTTGATAGTGAAGAGTGAAAGAACAATGCAATCCACAACACTCCCCCCCGCCCCCAAAAGGTACAAAGCAGCACTAAGCATTCAATTCCATTGCATTGAAGTGTGAGAAGCAAGAATCTGAAAGAAGCTGACCTGAACAAGCACTGTTGACAGAGCGTAAACTACATATAGATCAATAATCTGCAGTGTTCAGAGAGATCCAGCACACGTTAGCAACTTCTGAGGATCTTCCCAAACAATCATGAAAACCCTTGACCCCCTCCCCGTTCCCAAATCTATCATAACCCTAAAATCAGGGAAGGATCAAGTGCAGTCGGAGAGGAAGAATTATCGTCCCCTTTCCATTTCACTACTAGAATTTAGCATGTAAGCGTAAGAAATGCACAAAGATCTGCTACAGAAAAACAATTTCCGCAAAAGAAAAAGGGGGAAAAAAAACAACGGATGCAATGCAAAAGCTTGTGATTGATCACAAAAAGAAAAGACAGTTTCACCTTGAGCTTAATAGGCGTAGCGGCATACGCCGATCGCAATGCCGTGACGAGCGCCCGTGCATCCGCAGTCGTGCTCCCCATCGCAACCTCTCTTTCCGTCTCGGAGTCGTCTTCTTCTACACGAAGAAAATGCCTGCACTTACGCTTTCAATTCGTCTTGGAGGCCAGTTTCTACTGGAATCTGGGACGTCCAGTTTTGCGATTTGATACGAACCGTCAAAGATTCATTACATCGAGGGCTCAAAACCCGCCACGTGTATAAACCCTAAAGGCGACAGTGTTTAGGGTTTGAATCTGTCTGTCTCGAGGGATTTCTCTCTTTCAGCATTCACTCTTCCTCTTTCTTAGCATGTTCTCGCCGAGTTCCTTGTAGTCGTGATCTCACTGAATAAGCTGAGAAGATTGGGCTTCTGGAACTGTTCGAGCGAGACGAGGGCAACAACAACAACGGCTGGATTCTTTGATGAGATTTTTGGTAAAAGCGTGTAGAGTTGGTAGTTACATTGCTTTTCTTTGTTTTTTGGCCTTTTGGAATTTTGTCATGGAACAAGGTATTCAAGGGAGCTGTGGCGTGGGTGGTACATTGATCTCTGATCAACAGCAAGTCTGTTGGGCCTATTCTTACGTTTTCTCTAATTTTTCTTTCTTTTTTGCTTTTTAATCAGAACCGAATCTGTACGGAAACAGAACCCCAAGAAGAGCTCTTCAATCCTCCTGGATTTACGGTTCGGGTGGGTGATGGTTGAATGTCATTCAAATAGATCACCAGAGAGAATTATTGACGATATTTCAGCTTTGGAGATTAGGAACTTGATCTCTCCGCATAATGTTTGGTTTCCAATATGCAACAGAAACGCTGGATGCAGATTTTTTGTGTCAAGTGGTTTGTCTGAACATTTGGGACTGAATTTTGTATGCTTATATTTGCCTGCCGCCGTCCAGAGAGCTGAAGAAGCGAATGGCTAAATCATAGCAACTTGTCACTGCTACCATGACATACACTTATCCTCACCCGCTGCTATCTGGATCTGATGAATGAAGTGAGTGGCTAATCATGGCTGCTTGTCACTGCCATGGCTAGCAGTTATCTTCACCCGCCTCCATCTGGAGCTGGTGAAGTGAGTGGCTAATCATGGCAACTTTGCCACTGCTATAACTACCCACTGATGTTGTTGTGATGAAGAAGGTGATGGGTCTGACACTTTGTGAGCGATCTCCCATAAGGTTATGCCTGCACTCATTGTCATGTTACCCTTCCAAAGAATTGTTGTGAAGATTTCTCTGCAATCTCATACATATATGTTCTACAGATGATCATTCTGTCTATACCCCTCAGACATAAAGAGTGGCTTATGAAACTTTCATGCTTAGCTCTGTTGTGTTGAGGGTTTAGGGTTTAGGCAAAGGGCAGTCATCATTTAGGGTTTCACATGTCTGAGACATCCCGTTTCCTTGTGCCAAGTGCTGGATTTGAGTAGTTGTTGGGTTGCTGTAAAAAGAATTTATAGTGTGCAGAAAATTGGTTCTCATCTCTCTCCTGTGAGATCTGGAAATCTAAGGATTCAAAGGTAATTTTTAACCAGAGATTTTGAGCATAATTCATGGTTTACTATTAGCTGCACAGCAAAGTTGGTTTTCACTGAAATCGTGTTTTTGAGGGGAAAATATGGTCAAGAATGTGGTGGGCATCTCAATTCACTTTTGCAGTTGTTGTCTTAGTGCTTTTATTTTCTTGTTAAAAGTGTATGACAAATCCAGTGGTTATATATATGCACTTGCATTTTGACTGGAGCTTCAAGGAGGGGGTGCTTTTAGAGCTCTGAAAAGAACCCCCTGATGCAAGCTCCATACAGCAAGATGATTAGACTTCTGATGACTACATTGCACAAGTGTTTGCTGTGTGGACAGATACGGGTCTCACATACTTATATAAAAAGCCTTTCTACAAGCAAAATGATGTGGTGTATTTCTTGTAACTCTTTGATCCCTGACATTGGTGCGATTTCTAAGCTCTGCTGAATTGACTTGTTACATAAAAAAAGAAAAAGGTGCAAACAAAATTCTTGATTACAAGAACCTCTTGGAATTTTTGTAGTGTAACTGGAGTGCATGTCATAGAGGACGATTACTACTCTGCCCCACAAGTGGGTGTTCTGTTTTCAGGATGGGTCTTTCACAAAAATCATGATACATTGATAATCCCCAAATGTTAGAATTTTTTTTATCAATATGGGATTACAGTGGTGGGCATAGTGGAGCCTGCATACAAAACACGGTCCAGATGCAAAATTGTACCGCACAATGCTTGCAAAAGTAAGGTGTGTTCATCCAAACCAAGTCCAGAACCAAACTTGCATGAGAAGCGAAATCTGTCTATCTAACAAAGTTCGCTCCACAGCTCAGTTCCAAAGCTTGTTACCTCAATTTCTGCGGAATGCTGCTGACAATCTTTGCAACAATGTCCACGCCGTCACCTCCTCCTCCTCCTCGTCTAGTAGTACCGGCGGCAGCAGCATCAGCTTGATGAATGCCGGGAGTGTACAAACTTGTAAAATCTCACCATTTGAACATAATAATTCAAGCCTAGGATTGACTCCATGTTTCCATCATTAAATTCTCCAGTTTCTTTCCAAAGGAAAAATCATCATCACTATAATTAGGGTAAAAAATCAATTCATAGTAAGCATAAGCATTCAATTATGCTCCTCCTTCCTTCATGTGGATGAGCTTGGTTGTTCCTTTGAGAATTTTTGCTCCTTACATTCCTCAACAAGTACTTGCAACCTTTTTACGATTAGCATTCATTATTAATTGATCAAGTAAGTCAAATCAAATTCATCATCATCTTCTATTTTGTTCATTTGATTAAAATATGCAATCAATGCATGATAGCATGGTCTGGGTAGCCCATTGCCAAGATTAGGGTTAATGGAACACCTGAAGCAAACGTTATTAGAATCATTTATAGTCATTTAGTACAAGGAGATGATAGAAAGTTATAACAAACCTAGACAACAATGTAAGTAACAAATTGTTCATGTGTTGTCCATCATCAATTTATATTATTTTGGTCAGTCATTAGCTTCTGGCAATATGAGCTCCAAAGCAAGCTCCACTTTGGTCTCCTTCAATCAACAACTCCCAACAGACCTTGCCCTGTCATAATAGACTACATTTTCACAGACTTTTGAAATGGATAGCAAATCATGTAACCAAAAACTGCTCTTTCTACCCTCTCTTGTGTCCAAACAGATCATGGGCTCCACTTACCTGCCGGTTAATGACTGCAGTCAACCTTCAGATAGGTCACTGCTGTGAACTCTGCAGAGTGGTGTAGAGGTGAAGAGAAATGCCTCCTTGAGAGAGAGAGTATGGTTGCAGAAATTTGGAACTTTTGCACACTTATCTGGAAGGATGAAATTGCTTCAGCAGGTCAGGAACAAGGACCCAAGGACAAGGCACTTCTTCATTTTATCCAAACGAGAATGGGAACTGTGATCAGCTGAGGGACCGACATTGATAATCTGCAGCTACAACACAAACCAAGCTGGCAATATGATGCATTTGTGCATACTATCCCTGAGCAAAACTCAAGGAAAACTCAAGGGAACAGAACTTCAAAATCAGGAATTTGTCTAATACTTCTAAAGCATGAGGTGAAAGGCTCACATATGATGCAGAGTCAAAGTTAAATCAGTTCAGAGATGTGAAAGTAAATGTTTTCATTGTTCAGCGATGCCATTGCATATGGAACTTATACGAAACCTCCAGAGGAAGAACCCATGGCCTGCCAGCCACTGGACTCAGAGCCAAGTGGCTAGTTTCGTGATATGTGAAGAGTGCTAGCATCCCATCATCTCATGTCAATCTTGCAATATATCATTACCACTTCTCCAGCCAGTGTCACTTGTGTAATTTTACAAAAACATGTCAAGGTACTTGAAGAGAGAGAGCACATCAGACTCCTCAGTTCTGAGTGATGATGACTTGCTTGGTTCCACATGTGTCTACATGACCCCTAAACTAAAACCCTGCAATTCAAATATTCTCTCCAGAAGGAATGGGGAATATGACAAATTGTAACCTGACAAAGATTTTTAGACTCTAGCAACTAAGCACTTCTTAGCATGCTTTATCTTCTCCGTAGCCTGAAACATCCTATCTCTATACATCCTTGTGCCCCAAAATTGGAAAAGGACCACCCCGTCCATTCCCTTAATCTGGATACTGCTTTCAACCTGTAAGTGAGCTAAATCTGAACGAAATTGCTGTACACTCAGTGGGCAATCGAAGGATCTCTAACAATTTCCTGTCATACCAAATATGGCAAAGAGAGGAGAAACCAGAGATGATCCCTTTGAATACCTGACATGTCTCAGTCTGACCTACTAGCCTCAGCATTTCAAGAAACTACCAGAAAATTAGTCCAGTGCAAGCAGGTAGGCCGTCGAAGTAGGTAGCTCGCAGTCTCCTGATGTCTCAACAACCAAGTCTCTAACATTCATTATCTCATTTGTTACTGTTTCAGTTTCTGGTTATCTTGAATCATACCTATCTCTACACTCCCAGTTGTTGACTGTTCATCTGGTGAAGATCTCAACTGGGGATTCATACCACTGACACTTGAAGTAGAGCATTTTACAATACTATCAGCTGGCTCAGCTGCACTGCTAACTTCCTATATTCCCACTGATTGCTCCTGGTTTAGCTAATCAAAAGCTTCCAGCTGGACTAGCTCATTCTCACTGCCCTGAGTCTGCACACCACACTGTAAGATTGGAGTCTCTAAGGTACATTCCCAACAGCTCCATAGCTTCTGAACATGACTCCCATCTCATCCCTAAATCTTCTGATGATAGTAATTGGAAAAGTCAGAATGCATCTTGACAAAGGATCGAGTCCACTGCATCACCGTTGTTGATCAATTTTTCACCAGATGAACCTGTAAGCAAGGGTACTAAAGAATGTACCTGCCAGTGCTGGTCAGGGTGCTGTTGGGCCTGCTGTCTGCATCTTTTGTCTTGCAGTGCTCGCTGTTGAATTTCAAAGAATGGGAAGTCATCTAGGATTGATGTTTTGGATGCAAAGCTCTTAAAGATATTCAGCATGTTGATTGCCTGGTCAGACTTCACCTGAGAACAATATCCAGAGAATTATTTGAAACAGAGAACAATGTTGTCTTTAGGACACACATGAAAACAATACTGAATCCATTTGGAAGCTGCTGTATCTGCTGTATCTCCTGCCATCTCTGCCACTCCACAGAACTGCCCACTTGCATTTACCTGCAAGGACAGCAACAACATAGCTGAAAAATACTCAAACTGATATGCACTGTCACTAAATAGCGCTGCACATGCCTGTTTGCAAATACACATGGTTTTGAGGAAAATGAGATCACACACCCTAGTTGCATCTTGTCCACATCCGCTGATGGAATTGAATTTGATGCAGCTGTAAGATTCTAAGAAAAGCATATGTGGGTCACCGAAGATCTTACTGAAAAGAAGAGAAATACAGGGCAGCTCCCTTCTTTGGCACTAGCCTTGTTCTCAGCTTCCAGGAATGCAGCATCTAATCTTTTGTTCACAGCAGGAGTATTGACCCATACATTGTACTCGATGCTCTTATGCACATCATCTTCACTTTAAGACTCGATTGTGAAAAAAATTGCATGCTCATAGATGGTGACAAAATCATTTTGATTATATTGCTCTCTGTTTACAAGAGCCCCAACAGTCCCACTGTTTCCCAGGGAGCTTGCTCCATGTCCTCTGCTATGTCTCAATGTTCCTGGTGCCACCCTCTGGTTCCTCAACCTTGTGGTCTGAGACCCCTGTTTTGTTCATTTAGAAAATCACATGGTTCATTTACTGTTGTCCACAGATCCACGACCTCTTCCTCTATGTTTCCCCTTCTCAATGCTGATCCAGCCACCACAACCATTTGGTCATGCTCCCTGTCCATTGCCTTGACTGGCATCGCCTACTCTTTCTGCACCTATAGGACCATTCATTACTCCTGTGAGTGGTGCATCACCACTTAGGATTGCCCTTGGTGCAGGATTGGATAGTGCCAATGCTGACTGAGGCCACTATTGAAGTGGTAGGGTATGAATCTGCATCTGATCAGTACCATCATCCCACCAAAATCCACCTCTCATTATCTGGAAAAGCATGTGGAGCGATAATTTTTAGTAATTTTCCAGCAACAAACATTCATGTAGGATATGCTATAGAGCTGAAAACTGCAGCTCATCATATTCATTCGATTGCAACATCTTAAACTTAGCTTATAAGCTGAAGCTTGCATTGATTCCGATATACATTTAGCTTGGTATTATGCCAAAAGTCTTAAGCATGCCAAGAGAAGTGCAGACCTACAAGGGGAGCAATCGGTCTCAAAAGTTGGACAGGAATGCCCGATGCCGATAACTCTTGTGCTGCAACAGAAAGCAATCACAACCATTTTCCACAAGTAAACACCCGCATCACAAGAAGCAAAAAGTGGTGAAATCACCATATCTTGTCAATCCAAAAACCAAAAGGGCATGGGAAATGTTGAACAATGTACAAACCACCATCTCAATCACATGTTTAGCTGATCTTCAAACAATCAGAAACACATGATCCATACATGAGCAATGAAGAATTCTTTCGGAGCTTCAAAGCCTTCAGAACCTACAAAATTCTTGGACTTCTGACTAAAACTTCATATTTTCACAGAATTTGACATCTTTGGGAAACACAAGGCACACATATAATGTCAGAAAAAAATTATATATTTATTTTTTTATTTTTTTTATTTTTTTATATTTCTCACCATAAAATCTTCACAATTAATAAATTATTTGACATACATGTGTTGAAGTTGTCCCTCCGTTACCTTATCTTGGATGAAGCATAACATTTATATGTTGATTTGGATCAATTTGCGTTATTTGGTCTAATAATGTTACATAGGATCGAATGTTTGTAAAAAACATTACACAAAATAAAAAATTTATTTTTTATTTTATTTTTTGACTATAATGATTGGCCCAAGTGATAAGACTTAAGTAGTCTCTCACTTAATATTGTGTTATATGGATGACAATTGGGAAATTATTGTACACCTTGTTGGATGTGATATATAGACGCTCGTCCAAGCCAAAATGGGGTTTCATCTAGGCCAAAATGCTTTTGCTCCATTGTAATGGAGCAACCTTATCAGCTAATTAAGGCTGCTTTTAAGGTGCTCAAAGCATCTTCACTCACAATAACAAAATGACCATTGCATTATTTTTGAAATCAAGTATAGGTTTCAAATGGTGTGAAACTCAATTTGGGCACATAATAAGCATGCTTAAGATTTTTTGTGATCTTCGCTATGGCCAATAAAAAGAAATGATTTTTTTCGATTGGTTAATCATGATGATTTGGCCCATGTGATGACATTTAAATAAACTTTCATTTTACACCTATTGTCCACTTTTTCATGTTTATGGGTGAGGATGGGAGGATTGTAAACATTGGATGTTGGATGTGATAAACATTAGTAGATGTCCACATTGGCGGTGTTAGTGGTTATGCTCTCATTTGTCACACTTATGATTAATGGTTAATGGATTTTTCTCAAATTTTTAATGTTTTCAAATAATGCATAAGACATGCCCAATATTAAAAATTCATGATTTTGAGGGTAAAAAAAAAATTAGTCAAATTTTCCTTTATGTTTTCATTGCGCTTACCTAGCGATGTGGATCATTTCACATATTGAATAGGTGCAAAGTTGAATTCTTGAAAATTCAACAAAGTGAAATCAAATTTTATTTATTTTTCAATTCATCCTCCTAAAAATTATTTAACTTTGAACACCAATCATAGGTATGGTAATAAATGACATTTCCATGGCCTACTACTAGTGAATTAAACACATTATATGAATTAACTTAACAATTGCAAGCAAAAGAGTTATGATTCTCAACCATTATGTCTAATAGGTTTCAATTTTACTTTTTTCTTGAATATTCATACTTAAAACACATCAATTTCTTATCATTATTGCATACCTATTTGATGGTGTTGCTAGTGTTTTTCCCTCTTTGGCGACTTTTGACACCCAAACCAAAAGGCATAATGTTCAAATCCATTACAATGTTCCTAAATAGGTTTAGGAACTTTGTTACAATGTTACAAGGGCAATGTTCCTAATCTCATTTCTATTGATGTTCAATCCATAGCTCCCTATGAAATTCCTTTTTTTGAATCTCAATTGGTTCCAATGTTTATGATGAAATTCAAAAAGTATCAAAATCATCCCCATTTGTGGTTCCCCAAACTTCCCAAGAATGTCCCAAAATAAATTTCAACATGTTTTTCCCATCATTGATTACAAATACTTTCTAAAGTTATTATTGATATTCCCATGCATTTCTTTTTAGTTAGGTGGGCAATGTTATTTTGAACTACAAACACAAACAAAAGGTCTTCATGAATTGCTTTTACATTCCTAATTCATACTAAAACTTAGTTAGTTAGTGTAAGGTTCTTAAAAATATTTTTGATGAAAGGTTTTAGAAGGTCAAGGAATTATATAAATAAGAGCCCTTAAGGGCACCCCCTTGGCAATGCAAGTTGTAGTTGATGTATTATATATTTTATGTCAAACTTAGCTTTGTATTATGCTTTGTTCAATCAATAAAGTTTTCAAATTCTCATTGGTTGTCAAGTTTTTAGTTTTGCCAAGTCCATTTAATTCTTTCCTTGAATCTTTGTCTTGTCCTTGACACTTGATATTTAAATAAGTCCGTCATCAAAATAATAAATTGGGCTTTGAAAATCTTCCAAACTAATTAATATGAATCATATTATAATATAATACCAATGCTCATGAAAATTAATACAAGATTACATGAATTAGTTGAGATGATTGATCATGCTTTTTAATTTGAGACTTGTCCTCTTTAAAAAATTCCATCAAACCTTTGAACTTGACAAAAAGGTTATTTTTCAAAATCAAGAATCACAAGGGTGTACATTAGGTTTTGTGTAATCTCTTGTGTGGTGGATATGGTGGATTGTTTATATTGTAGCAAATGCATTCATTACAATGGTATCCATTACAACAACAATGATATTGATCATTACATCAACAATGGTTTTAATTATATATCAACAAACATATTCACTACATCAATAAACATATCCATTACCAAAACTAAGCATGTCCACTACATCAACAAGCATGTCTACTACATTAAGATTTATGTTTACTACCCTACCATGCAATCATATTCGAAAAAAATAAATTAAAAAAAAAGATGTTGAATTTTTTTCAAAAATGTTGAAGGTGTAAAAAATTCAGAAAAAACATTGCCTAATTTGTTGAAAAATTCAAATTGACAAACGTGAAAACATAATAATTGTTGTATCCATATGTCTTGAAATTGAAACACATGGAACTTGTAATCACACAAATTTTCATATATATATTATTGAATTGACAATAAAAATGCATAGTATGAAATTCCAAAAACTACAATCTTGAAGCAACACAGAGCTTCAAGCCACAACACACATGGCCAATGATTGTCCAATCTCATCATCTTCAAAAAGCTCTTCTAAATCTTAGTCTTCAACATTCTCCTATTGAAGTTTAAAACATCCTAATAGTCAAAAAAGTTTGCATTCTTCTAGTATCCCTTGTATGCCCAATCCGAAAGGCCATTAAGTTGCCCTTAAATTCTCCCCCTTTAATATTTTTTTTGAAAGTATGATTACATAACAATAGTTGACAATAAAGTTTTATCATATTTTGTGGGGCCTAATAATTAAAGTGTTCCAATTCATCACACACTTCTTGCATACATAAACAAATACCTAAATTGCAATATGATCAAGGTTGGGAAAGGGAGAGGAGGATTTAAGTATGATGGGTTCACAAGATTTGAACAAAAAAGAATTTTTAAAAATGTCTTGGTGATGGCTAAATGCCTCAGCTTGCAACTAAAATCAAATGATTAGATAGTCATGTTTACTAGTGTATGTCCACACAAATAGTGTTACATTGAAAAGTTGAGTTTTGAAAATGAGAAATGAAATCCCTTATTGCCAATCTAGTGATTTTGCCTTGAAAAATTACCCCAAAATTTGGTATGTAATATTGTAGTTTGATCATCCATTATTGAATGTTTGATTAATTTTTCAAATTGTAAATTTTAATTTTTAAAAATGAAAACAATTTTTGCATATTTTGACAATGATGTAAATCGTCCACCTTCAATCATTTTTTGTCAACATACATTGGCACCCATCCTTTCATGTGCCTTTCTAGCAATAGCAACACAATCACATTTTTCAAGTACCATTTTTTTTGCTTTGGTTACTCATTTCTTGGTTTAAGGTTTATGGAGCATAAAAAGGAAGAATGAAGGATTGGTGTATTTGCTAGTTGAATTCATATTGGCATGTGAGATCCATCTTCGAAACTATTACAAACTCTATTCAACAATGTCCCTTTCACATCATCTCTTGTGGTCTATTAAAATTAACCAATTTTTTTGGGAACATTAGATGTGACCATCATCATACACATGGATGACTATAACTAGATTTTTATGATCATACAATGAAACAAATTTATCAAAAATTTCAGAAATAATTTAATTAATGTCATATTGACCCAAGTATTACCAATAGTTTGGGGGGGGGCACCCATTTCGTGATAGGAATTTGCTAACATCTGTCACTAAAAAAACGACATTGGTTGTTGGGTGGCTTCCAATATGGAAAAATGGTTATGTTCCCATATGAATGATGATTTGACACAAATCATCCTTCATTTGATCGCTTTTTTTCAAGAAATCAATCCTTGTTTCCTAATCACAAACTACATGCAACATTGTGTATCAAATGTGAACATTTTCATAAGCACTTGACATTGTATGTTCTTCTTGCTAATGACTTTTGACATGTTTTATTAAATGCTCCAAGTATGTTATTAGGGACTTGACAAGGCCAAAATATGAAGCACCATCGTTAAAGGGAAGAGTTGGGGGGCTTTCATAAAAGTAAAATGGATGTAATCGGGGCCTTCTAGTTCCTAGTGGTATAGAATCCATACCTCCATATGCACCAATTCTTAATCCACATTATGCATTTAGTTGTTATTACAAGTCTCCCTATTTAATTTCTCCTCACATTTTCACTAATATAAAACATCTTCAATACTATAATATCAAGTTATTAAATTTTTCACAAATTATATTCTTTGTTAAATTTCCAATGTTTTAATTTCTTTATGAATTTTTGTCAAAATCAACAAAGGGAATATATAAAAATCATTTCTGCCAAATTAAAATAAATAATTAAAAATATATTTAGCACTTTTTTGCCAAATTTGACAAGGCATTACAATATTAGGGACACATGGCAACATAATCTTCCAAAACAATGTTCATTTTCAGTTTCTTTATAAATCACACATATGCATTAACATATTATCATTTTCAAATGACATGCAATTGAATTATCGAATATTATATGCATTTCCTTGATGGAAATCATCCTATTCTTCAGTGGAACCTAATATAAAATTATGCAAAACATAGTTTATTCAATGATTGTGAATAACATTTTAAAAGAAAATACTCTAGTTAAGCTTCTAAACACTTTGTTCAATTGAGTTTTTTATGATACATTCTCATGAATCTACTACACATTGATTTTTTTCACCCCATAAGCATTTTGTTCCCTCTAAATCTCATCATGTAATCATTGCTCCTATGTGAACAAAGCCAACAAACAAGTAGGTTCCCAAGGCATGTCAAAAGAATTGAACTTGAAGGTCTATTTGAATTCGAAAGTTGTTTTACAATTTTTTTACATCATAAAATTTCAACTCCTCATCTTCCCTAGTTGTTTTCCCTTTTTTTATTCAAGTTGTGTTCTTTACGGGTATTCCCTTGATTTTTCATGCATGAGTTTTTTCTTATTCAATTTACTTGTAAAGAATTGAACCTATAGGTGTGTTTGGAGGTTGATTTAAAAAGTTGTGTTATGTATATTTCTAACATGAAACTTCATCTACCACTAATTGTTTTTTGTTTTTTTATACATGTTGTGTTAATATTTTTTTTTGTTCCCTTGATTCTTCATGCATGAGCTTCTATTTATTATATTTCTTTGGACCTTTTGGTATAAAACATTTCCCAAATTTCCTCTTTATCTCCATTTTTTTTCTTTATTCATTTATTTATT
>Ga0209208_10008229_pt1 | contig 13945 bp, 11 predicted proteins | sample S1TSphfallax_3_FD_187694 | JGI IMG/M metagenome (GOLD analysis project Ga0209208, IMG submission 187694) | Host-associated microbial communities from peat moss isolated from Minnesota, USA - S1T2_Fd - Sphagnum fallax MG (SPAdes) (version 2) | ecosystem: Host-associated > Plants > Peat moss >...
TGACAGAGTCACTGATGCACTAGCTGTTCTACAACACACTATATAGTTGTCAGACTATATAAGTCACCCTTATTGAAGGTAGGTAGGTGGGTAGGTAGGTAGGTAGGTAGGTACCAGGTGAATAGGTAAGTAGGTAGATAGTGAGTACTAGGTAGGTAAGTAGGTACTAGGTAGGTGTTTATCTCTCTCTCTCAAGAACAACAACTCCCCTCCTCTTCATGAAAAAGTCAAGGAAGACAAAAAATTACTATTTGTTCTGCTTCAGATACCAAATCTGGCACTTGATGATATGAACTCGAGAGTTTTCAAGAGTAACATGCACACATGGACAAACATAAAATAATAAGTTCATGTTGGTTTCACCACTCTTGAGAATTCTGTTTGATAAAATGGGTATAATTTTTTTTTTCCCCCCCTTGTCATGAAACATGGTATATATGCATATATTAAGAGTTTTCCTCCGCAAAGTCACCCTCTCTTCACCCTGTCTTTGGGCTTGCTTTCACCCCTTATCCCCTCTTTCAGTGGTATCTGCCAAGTAAATATATATATATATATTTATTAAATCTCAGTATGAAATGCTGAAACTCACATTTAGTGCACAAGGTTCGAGAGTAATCATAGTACCTAGTTGTACAGGTAGGAGCAGTGAAAATATATGTAGCAGCACTGGAAAGAAAGACAGCATGAAACTTAGTTTACCACCAAAATTGCTGGAAAAACTGGTGCATGAAACTGAGTTTACCACCAAAATTGCTGGAAAAACTGGTCTCGTCCCTGTTACTTCGTTTTGTACAAATTTTCATTCAGAGTGAGTTACATGTTTGATGCCTTATTATGCCAAAACTAACCATTCTTGCCCCCTAATCGCAAGACTTTATACGTATAACTCTGTTATATTTAACCCATAGTTTTTTCCATGCATTACAATTTGACAATGAGCCGGAAATGCCCCCAAGATCATGGCAATGGGTTTTAGGTTCCACCCAGTAAGTGTTTAGGAATTAGGGTTGGCCATCTTGGAAACCCTAGCCTTTGATTTTGTCTCAGTGTCATCATTGATCACTTCACCTTTAGTTGAACATACACTTGTCTCCTCCAATTCGTCAATTTTTGTAGCACCCATGTTGTAGGTTAGAAGTCTTTTTGGGATTAGTTGGGAATCATCCATGGGAAGGGTAAAGATTGTTTTTGGGAATCACTTGGAATCCTCCGTGAAATTGAAAGATGGTGACATTGAGTGAATGGCCACAAGCAAGGAGGACGGGTTTGGATTTGGGCTTCCTCAACTCTTGAAACTTACTTCTCTTGATGGAATCAAAAGGGTGGCTTTGCAAGTGTGTTCTTTTCCAATTGCATAGACAACCATTGTAGAAGGAAGACATGCTTTACAATACAACAACTATTTGTGAGTGTGATATGTGCACTTTTTAAGGTTAGAAGTTAGAGGTTTTAGGAATTCAAGTTATGTGTGATTGAAGGTGTCATTGGAGTCCTTATGAACTCCACCGAAATCAATATTTAAAAAAAAACTTACATGATTCGACATGGTGATATTACACTAGCCAATTGTACTTTTAATGATGAGAAAACCAACCTTACATAGACTACAAGTCAACAAAGGCCTTGGAGATTGATGTACCAAGAAATTTATATATCGGCATTGCCATCACATTCATGATGCATGTGCAACAAAACTTCCCCGAAGCAAAATTTAAAGTTGAGAACGATGGCAAGATTTGTGTGTATTAGATGCAAAGTATGTGCCAAGATAATTGTCCCCAACATTAGATTCCTTGACAAAGCATAGGCTATGGTTGCTCAAATTGGGGAAAAGTTTGAGGAACTTTATTTGAGTAAAAAACAATCATCATGGGAAAATGAAAGTTTGTAGTGAAATTGGTGGGAGGGATATCGTCGCGGTTGATTATGTCATTGGTGGTGCACTAATTGAATGGTAAAGAAATTAGCTTTTCAATTTGAGTGAGGGTAAATTCATAAAATAAGCATTGAAAATGTGATTAAAAACATTCCTAAAAAAATTTGACAAAAATTGAATGGTGTCAAATTTTCCATGTTTAGAAGGTGGGTTGGGAGATTTGTGAATGTGTGATGCTTCAAGATTTATTTGAATTGGTTGTAATAATGGAGTGATTAATTGCGACAACTAGTTATCGGCTAACATTTGTGCATATTTCATGTATACTAGAGTTGGCTATGCCGTTGGCCCCAAGTGTTACCACGTCCTCAACTGATTTTTCCTTCAAAAAAACCTGGTTTTTTGGAATTTATTTGAATTTTCAGTGGCAGAAATCACTTAAAAATCAATATCTCCTACACTCTGAATCCAAATCTTACCAATTAAAATTCCATTAAATCCTGCTCATCAAGATCTTTCCAATGACACCAAAGGCACATTCCATTTCCTCCAAAAAATTCAGCAACAATTTAAATTTAATTTTTAGTGAAGAAATCGTTCAATATTCAAGAACTTTTGCACCACAAGTCCAAACGTCATGGAACCAAGCCCACCCCTCCTTGTTAAGAGCTTTCCCAAGACACTAAGAACACGATCTGAAGCATCCCCCTTCGGTGGATCTCATAAGCTACAAAACAAAACAAACTGCCTTCCTTCATAGATAGATATGCATCCAACTAAAAACATAATTTATTTCATCATCCCCCAAAATATTATGTAGGCCAATTAAGGTATCATGGTTGTCATCCACAACAACTATCACGGCTAGGAGTCATCAAAATTGAACTCTTGTGCTTTCTTCTTAAATGGTTAAATTTCATCCAAAAGATGAAAACATGCAAACCTAATCCAATCGCTTTGTAAATTGACAATTGTTACTGGATGTTAAACTAGAAGGTTAGAAATTGATGATGGCATGGGGTACCAATCTATAACATCACTAGATTAAATCAAACTCAATAACTTAGATTTGGAATTAGGAAAAAAGGTTAAGTTATAATTAAAATATTTTGCAAATGATTTGATCCTATCCTTTGGTTGATTTTAGGGTCCAATTTTAACCAATATATGTTATTTGCACATACCCTTTGTGAGATCCTCAGCCAAAAAATACAAAAGAAACTTGGCAATCAATCAATTCAATTCATCGGCCTTTGTAAAAACATAAATTTATGTAACAAGTCAACATAAAACAAATAAAAAGAACTATTGCAAACATTTACAAAAAAAAGAAAAGAATTCCAAAAATCAATCAATGTATTAGGTATGCTTATGAATGAGGTTCAATATTTTAGGAGGTAAAATTACAAAACATATTTTGTGACCTAGAAAAGCCAACAAAAAATTGTTTGATATATAAAGGGATATCATTAGATACCAACAATGAGTGAATGCTCCTAACATTTTAAAGCTTTCGCATTTGGAGAGTGGAATTTCCCCATTTTATAGGAAGAAACAAAGGAGGGCTTAGACAACATATGACATTGAAACATTACCACTATGATTGAGCTTTGCTTTGCTTCACTTTATCATTACTTTGTGCATAATTAAGGAACTCAAATTCATAATGTGATGCATCCTCTACTATGATGCATCATGAAAGTGCCCCCCGCCCCAAACCCACTTCTATAGTAGAGATTGGGGGTCTTTATTTTTATTTTTGTAATATTGAAAATTTTGAGAGAGAGAGATAATCATTTAATTAATTAATTATTTACTTATTTAATCCACATTTATGCAATTTTCTCAGTTTTGTTTTGTCTACATGCTTTTATGGAGAAGAAGAAGAAGAAGAAGAAGAAGGGTACAAAACTGAGGCCCAACTGACACAGTGTTTTTGTTTGTCCCTCAAATCTTTGAAGATTCCAACACACTAGTGTTAGCCTAACCATTAACACTGACATAGTGAATGTCTTTGGAGGAGGACATTGGAGGTTGGGCCTCTCTATGGGTTGGTTCAATGAAACTTGAGACTTGATGAGACCAAGTGTTGTCTGGTTCTAGCTTTTTGAAGGGTGGGGGGGGGGTTGGGGAACAAGAACCTTGTGTCTTTCATTTTGGCTAATTTTTGGAATTTTGATGGAGAATTTAAAATCTTAATTCAATCATTTCTGTTGCTATTTTCTTAAAGGTTCAAGGTAGTTTTTTATTTTTAAAAACAAAATTTAATGCAAAGTGGACTCGTGAAAGTGGGACAAATTCCAGTTCTGGTTCTGGAACCAGTTCCAAAACTCTAACCTGGTTCTGGTTCAATGTTTATGAACTGGAACCAGAACTGGTGGTTTTAACCAGTGTTGTGAGTATATGTGTTTTGTTTTCCAGTGTTAAAATGCGGGGGGTTCAGGTTCAGGTTTTTGTTTTGTGATCTGTACCTGAGCTCACATCTTTTTGTTGGAATCAGCACAAGAACTGGACATTAGGGTTTCCCAGATCTGTGATGAAACTGTGACTGAAATATCTCAGTCACCATTTCTCCATAGACCCACAAGCTGAATTACATCATCCTCAGAACTGAAAGAACACAGATCAGGTGCCTACAACCCACCAATAGGGGGAAATTCAGTCATTGCATACAGCAAATTCTCAGGTCATCTTAAACCAATATTGTCCAAGTAAACCAATAAACTTTTCTCCAAATTGGGTGGGGGCAGAAAGAAAAAGTAATAGCACATGGAAAAGCGCACCTGGTTGAAATACAAGAAGAGCTTGTAAGAGTGAAAAACAGCAGTGGTAAGAGACATATATAGACACCCATCAAGCTATATGCACCCAATTCTGTGATGGTGCAGTTACAATCCATTATCAAAGTGTCCTCTGTAATGGGCAATTTGGGGCAATTTGGGACAATATACTCCAGATGTTCAACTTCACCAATGTGGTGACAACCTAACAATTCCTTTGTGATGCAGCAAATCTGCACAACATCATCACCGTGTACTACAAGAATACTAGAATCTAGTCAGATGAAGCAAATCTACTGCCAATCTTACGGTAAAAAGGTCAGCTTCCATAGTTGAACAGAGAGATCAAATGTGGTCCAGAAACTGCTGATGAGGGACTCCCCCTATTGTCAAGGACCCTCCTTATTGAAAATAGCTGACCTCTTCAAGCATAACCTGGAAGGCAAGAGTAAGAAGAATTTACATTTACAATGTAAACCATCAGTTGAAGCACTCCCTTATTCCATATTCTCAAAGTCTTCAACACCTTTCCTTGTAGATCAAGGTGAGAGCTGTGTTGTGGGTGACTACACTATAGTGAAGAAGAGCCCATGCATATCAGTTTTACCCTGATACACCTTGAAGTAGAAAGAAAACAAGAAATCTGATGTGCATGGAGTGCCAATCACCCATCAAGCCATAAAGGTGGGGCCTTGTGTGCATGCCCCAGGCTGTTCACAAGAGCTCTCCGGGTACACACATGGAACATGTTTGGATGTAAGGTATTGAGGCGGGTGAGCACATATGGAAAGCTGAGTTGGTCACGTGCCGTAAAGCGCATCACTTCGTTGAACCATGCACACATAAATAGGTTGGTAAGTGTAGTATGCTCCCTCACAATCACTGAAGCCTCTGCAAGAGCTGAATTGGCACACACAAAGTGCAAACTCAGTCAGCACATTTACTTAGTAATTGACGTTGGAGCGAGAGAGCTGAGGTTGAAGAGAGTACATTGAAACAGAAAATTGTTACCTGCATTACATGCTGTTGTCCAATAGTTGCACAACATCACTATTGAAGTAAGAGGAGAGGTTGAAATGGAACGGGCTCAAATGTGGTTGCTCACCTTTGTGGCCATCAAAGAGAGCGTTTTCTGGCATGCCTTCAGAGCGATAAGTATCAAGTTGGATTGCCACTTCCTCTGGTGTGGCCTTATTCTTCTTCACAATAGCATTACCTTCCTTGTAGACACAGCTGCGTCCCCCATGCAGAGAGATGGCAAATGTTGCACCTGGTTTCCATAGCAAAGCCTCCAACACACCCATTGGATCTCTCCGAAACTGCGACTTTGAATCCACCCAGATGCTGTACTGAGCATTTGGGAACAGTCTGTGGCTCAACATCTGCCATTACGTCCCATATCAGTTCTACATTGCAAATATGATGCCCCAATTCACAGCAGCCATGAACTGCAGCACATGAGCTCCAGAGTTTTCTCAAACAGTCTCCTTTGCCTTCTAATTGATTACAGGGAAACTATGCCTGGAAGGCCAGACAAACCTATCCCCCTCACTTAATCCTGGGCCTCCTGTTGCTGCTTGTACATGATAATCAAACCATGCCTTGGCCTTTCTTCTCAAGTAAAATACAGACATAAAGAGTCCTGATTCTTACACAAGCAGACCTAAAACCCACCAAAGAGGGAAGAAGAAAGTACCTTGGGAACCTTGCCATTCCTACGCTGGTCAGCAAAGGGCAGGTTGTAGACGAGCACAATGCGCCACAGCCCTATAGTGCGATCAGGGCCAAGCAGCTTCCCTGCTTTCTCCTGTGACTGTTGTGTAACCTCATCCCACAGTGCTACAAAGCATACCTGGTTTCCAACCAATATGCTGTTAGATTCAGATGTAAAGTAGTACCCTGGAAACTTTGCAAGGATCCTGTACAGATGCAGCAAACCCATGGAAAGGCGTTATGTCCACAAGGTGTGAGTTGCAGAGTGGACAGCCAACTCCAGTAAGAGAGAGAGAGCAAGCAATGTGATGTTGAACTGGCAGCAAACTGTTCTAAGCTTGATGGACAGCTTTCAACAAAATCCAGACGTTTGTTGTGCAAGAATACATTGGAGCTAAATACTTGTTGCTTCAAGAATGCACTTTTGTGGCTACAGGTTTAGGGTTTAGGGTATGGGCTATGATATGAACACCCGTGAACCACAGGTGCTGGAAAGATTCACACAAAGGACGCCAAATGGGCCTGGGAGGCCTGGGAGACATTCTACAATTTAAAGACAAAGTTAGGGTGAACATCAATAGAACAGTAGCAACATCAAGAGATGTGTACCTATGTGGCAAAATGATAGCACACTTACTTTTGCAGCAGTGGCGTTGGTGTAACCAATAGGCTGATACAAATCATCACCACCCCCAAACGTGCAGGTGAGGATGACCACTCTACAAGTCTCCATGAAAGCCTTGTCAACAGCATCAATATCAAACCCACTGTTTTCACCAGAACACCAGCCACAGTGCACATTCATGATTTCTTGCACCTGTCACTAGACAAAAAATTGGGTCTCAGTTTGGTGATTTCCCTGCTGCCATCTGAGGGGGAACAACAATTTGACTTGTATTGTTCTTTGTGCAATCAAGCAGTCATATATGCTATGTGAAAACCAAACAATTCTGATGTATTGAAATGCTCGGCAAGTGCAAGGAAACAGAGCTCAGAGCAAAAAGCTTGCGAAATTGCCAAGAAAGACCCCTATAATGAGAAGCAGACAACAGCAAAACCTGGAAAGTGGTTGAGCGCTGTAACATTGTGGGTTCTCCAGCAAAACGTTGATGGTCAACCACATAGTGCAACTCCTTGATAGGTGACACTGTAGGTGCTGGCAATTGTAGCTGTTCTAACTCAGGCTCTGGAAGCAACTGCAGGCATGCTGGAGATGGGAGAATTCACATTATGAGCTCTACTCGGACTGGACTGGTTTGCACATCATCACTTTAACAAGGTGACAGATGTATAGAAAAAGGAGACAATAAAACTGAACTTATAAATGCAGTAAAAAGGTTTCCTCGAGAAGTGGGGCAATGGAAATGGAAATGCAGTGCACACACCTTGGCGAACACCTGCTACCATGCGTGTTGGCATGTCAAGCCGGTTAAGGGTGCTCTCCTTCTCCTCCACCATGGATCCTTCTTTGCCTGCTGTATGCTCCTGCTTGTCCTTAGCACTGGGTAGTACTACTACTGCATCATCATCATTATCAGTATCCCCTGAGATCATCAGTAAAACCAGTCATGACATGAACACAAAAAACTTTGTGGGGTTGTGAGATCTCTGTCTCTCTCCTAACATGGAGGAGACATATTACCCATGGCTTGCACAGCATTCAAACAGCCCTCCTCCTATGAGCTTGGTGACAAACCATTCCATTCACTGAATCTGTGGATGGGTGCCTGCTGCCTTTTCTTTGCCTGGTGGAAGTGGCACAGAGATAATGAACTTGAGGCGGGGAAAATGAGAAAGATTGGAAGAGATCTTACAGGAAGAAGAATTCCAATGGCTTGGAGAGAGGATCATGGTCATCTCCATGATGACAAGCAGGCAGCCACAAACTGGCAGCAGCAGCAGCAGCATGAGCCACCACCGCCGTCTGCTGCTGCTGCTGCTGCTGCTAGCAGATCTCCGTCGCATCCTGAAATCCACCATCCACGTTGATCTCATGCCATTTCCTCTACTCTTCTTCTTCTTCCTCTTACTACTTTTGCTGCTGTCATCTTCCCGCTGATCATCGACCTCCTGCAGCACAACAGCAACCGAACTACCATTCCTTAAGCCACTTTCTTGTGTATTTCCATTCCCCAAGAAGCTGCTCTCTATGTGGGATCCATGCCGAGCTACAGAAGAAGTAGGGTACCCACTAAACATCAGCTAAAACCCTCCCTGTCTGTATGTTTGGGTCTTTGTCTTCTCTCTGTGTTCACTCTGCTCTCTCCACTCCCTTGCAATCATCTCTCTCCGCTAGCATCTCCTTCTACTTTTCAATATCCAAAACAAAGCTTGATCAGATACCACCAACAAGACCTGCAGAAAAATTCCTTCTTCAGAGCTCCACCACCCATCTTCTTCAGCACCAACAAAACTCTGCAACGACAACGACAACTTCTTTCTCAACCCTAATTGTGGAAGCAAGCAAGCTCAAGACCTTGAGATCTAGAACTCAATTATTTTTCTGTAGGCAGTTGTGGGTGCAGTAGAGAGAAAAGGGTTGGGTTCTTCTCCTCCGTCTCATCTTCCACTGTGATTTTCATGGCTGATGACATTCATGTTTCTTCAATCTTTTTTCCCACTCTTTGTAACAAAGAGTGCATTGCAAAGCTAGCACTTGAAGATACCTAGCCTTCATCATCTGTCATCTGAAGTGGACCTCTCCTGTGCAACACAGATGAGAGAAGTACAGGAGAGATCAGAACCGATCCATCATCATCATCAACAACAAAAGTCGTGGGTAGGTCTTTCCAAGAGTTCATGATCAAGGTGAGATGATGATGACCCTTGTTGTAACAAACAAACCACATTGTGGCTGACTGTATGGAGGGCTGGCTGGCTGGCTGGCTTTGCTTGGGGTAGTTGCAGAATTCATTGTAATGTGTGCAGATCATGGGAGTCTAGAATGTCTTGTTGTATTGGAGCCTGAAAATTTATGCATATGGGTTATGTGCTGGTGGTGGTGGTGGCAACAGGCATCTATCTATCTCTGTGAGAATGTTGAATGGCAGCTGGAGAGGAAAAGAGGTGTGAAGAAACCGCAGTCTGGTTTGTGGCATCTGGATATTGAGGTGCATAGTAGTGCATACATATTTTGTACTAGATGATCAAGACCAGCCTCAGATGAATTGAAATCTGTGCACAACTGAAAGGGATTGTCGGGGCACATGCATGATGATGCAAGGTATGTGCCATATACTGAATCTGTGCTGCATGCATGATGGTGAAGAAGAAAAGATGTAGAATTTGTGTCACCAAAGCAAGATTCAACTGGGCTATGGCATTTGGGGTTCATCAAAACCACAGCTCCCTGGTACTGCACTGTGCAGTGTGGAAAAACAAAAACAAAATAAAATCTCCAAGCTTGTGAAAGATTGCCACACTTCCACAAACTTCCATTTCAAAAATTAGTTGGGGAGAGCAAATCATGGGTGAGGGATGCTGATCATCACTTTCATCACTTTGAGGATAGGATGTGTGTTTGTTCTTGCGCAGACTATTTGGTGAAGATGCCCAGTATTCAATCTGTCTTGTCAATCAATCAGTGCATCAAGTTCATTTTGTTTTGTAGCATATGTAGTGGTGGTATTATTACACACGACCATAGTTGAACACCATCTCTGATGTGGTACCCATTGAAGAATGGCCATGGAGCTAGCTTCCCTGTAGGTTTGATTTCCTGTCTCTACCATTTGTACCACAACAGACCAACCATATGGTGCCTCTTTTTCTTCCACTCTTTTATGTACAAGGGTCTTCTGGAATTCTAACTGTGTGGAATTTGAGACCATAACAACACTTCCAACCAAGCATTTCTTCTACATTAGAAAATTCTTCCATTTCTGCTTGCAATTATATGACTGATGTGGAGTTAGTCGAGAATTTGCTGTTGTTGCACTCAACTAGTGGGTCATTTGAGAAAACTCATGTGTGGATTCCCAAGCTGTACCTCTGTGAAGTTGGTGTTTTCCACTCACTGCTAGGTCCAACCAGCAGGAATGATATGGTAGGCAGTCAATACTATACCTGTTGCACTGTCAAAGTCCCTGAAAATATGTTATGACTGTCACTGGGATCTGCTACGTCTACAAAATTGTGGATTGCAGCTGCTGTTATATTGTGTGATTGGAACAATTAGCCATGTATCGTGGTAGTTTCATAAATGCAGAGTATGTGATCTGTTTGTTTTTCAGTTGGGAGGGCAGCTGGTGTTGATGGAACAATGACACAAGGGAAAGAAAGAAAGCAGCATCCAAGCCAAGCTTATTTGCTCTAAAAGGGAGCTTGAAAAACAGGTGGAACCTGGGAATTCGAAATTCCTGAGAGAGGAGGTAATTGCCATGGAAAAAAGGACTTGATGACCTCTTGTTATTCCTTGAGGTACACTCTATTGGAAAAGAGATTCTATGTTGACTTGCTTAATTCAATATAAGGCTTCATTGGGATTAAAAAATTTGCAATCTTTGTTCATATGTAATATAGACAGAGAGAAATCCAGGTATCCACAAGCAACTATTTTGTTGGCAACCCATTTGAAGATAATTCCAGGACTTGTGAACTTAGTGGTCTAATTGTTCATAAACTTGCAATGCTCTTGTTCCGAACTGCCAACTCCCCTGCCACATGTCAAAGCTTTCATCAAGGACTGCGCTTATTCCTGTGTTCACACTAGGTGCAGAACTTCCAGTACAGGTGAGTGAGAGTACTGTAGTTAGCGCAGCAGCTGATCTGATCCATCACGCTCGGTTGAATCTTGATATTGCCTTCTCTGTGAATGTTGAAGCTGTTTAATCGCAGTGAACAAATTAGTACAACAATTGTTGTTCATCAAGCACAAATTACACTGTCAGAAGAATAGAACATTGCACTACTATGTTGAGAGCCAGTTGCAGTGACATGTCCAGAAAATGAGAGTCATCACATTAGTACCTGCATGATGCGTGAAGACGGTGCAAGGGTCTAAAGATTATCCTCCTCTTCCATAAAAATCACACACACGCACACACACATGTATGTGTGTTTGTGTGAATGAAGAAAATAAGGATTCCCTTAGTGCAAGGGAAGAAAAGGCACACCACCAAGCTAGACACCAAGGGATCTTACAAAGCATGTGAATTCTTAGACAGCCTAGTGGTGATCCCTATGGATTATAAGTGTTAGGTGAAGCCCTAGTGGGGTGGCAGGGCATTCTCAGAATAAGTGGCTGCCTCACGCAGGTCCCTTAGGGCGACTTTAGATGAGGGTGCAAGGTCCAGGGACCAATGAAGTCAAGCAATCTTATTGGTTGAAAGCTTTGAATTGGTCCCCAAACCCTTTAAATGAGGGTCCAAGACCAAAGAGTGGCAAATTGAGGCTAAACCTACATGGCACCCAGTTTACATTTGAGTAATTGGGTACTAACCCAGGTGAAATCTAAAGTCACTCATTTGTCCATAATGTTGAATGCTCTCACTTTGGGTTTACATTCATACTGTAGGCTGTGATCGGATTCAGCAACAAATTGTTGAATAATTAATTGAATTTTAAAAATCTTAACTTCAGCACTTGATTTCTTAATTCAAGAAATTTTGATTGTATGAAGAAAAGAGTTAAGGGCTTTTTTTCCCCTTAAACTAGCTTCAAATACTTGTGGATTTCATGAGGCCATAGATGTTATTGGTTAATGGAGGTGAATGCTAAGACATTCATTTGGCACAATATTGTCATTCCAAAAGGAACTATGTCATATGATATTTTGATCAACAACCTAACCATTGCTTCGCATTAAATGGACCAAGTTGCTCAAATAGGTTTGAGTTTTAAAAATTCACAGCTTTTGTATAGGTATTAACCTCCAAAAGCCTAAAAGGGTGTGTTTTTTCACATTGACATATTGAGATTTTTAAAAATAAGATAAATCTTAACTTTTTTTAAAAAGCCTTATAGATGTAATGTCATATTAGTCATGATGATGCTTTAAAAAATTAATTCCATTGGAGTAAATGGCTACACATCACTAATGGATCTATACCCTTAATAATTTGAACTCAAAGGTGCTCACACCACCCTTTACAATTTTTTGAGGGGTCAAAAGTACACACCGAATACCTCCAATACATGACATCCAAATGTTATAGATTATCCAAGCCCTTGTGTGGCCAACAACTTGAAAAAACCTTCATCATCATTAGCCAACGATTTATTTTTTCTAATTTTATGATGTTGCTCAAGTGTTGTCCTTAAGACCATTTAGCCAAATTTGGCGATATTTAAAATATGAAATTAGAAAAATCTTGAGCACTTATTTATGTTGTAAACAGTTGTAAAAAAGTTGCGGACTTGTTTTAGATTTTTTTTTCCATTTTTTTTCCCGTTTTTTCAATAGAATATTCATTTTCCAAAATATTTTTCACAAAAAAGAATAATTTCCAAGGTTTTTTTTTGGCAAAATTTGGCTACAAGTCTTAGATTCTTTTTTTTCTAAATTGAAGAGCAGCACCAAACTTGATATAAAACGTAGGCAAAAGTTGTGGATATAAATGGATTCTTTTGTTGTGTTGTTTCACATGCTGCCATAGAACAAATGTTTTTTTTTGAAAAATCACCAAATGGCAAAATGTTTTTTTCCAAAATGGCAAAATTTATAGTGTGTATTCTAGGGTGTTTTAGTTGCTAAATTTCCCAAAAATTCAAAATTTTAATAATAAAATTGCCAAATCTTATGATAGGTTTTGGTAGGCTGTCAAAAATATAAAAGGAGGTCACAATTTTTTATTTTCAGTTTATTTAATTGCTAAATTTTGCTAAATTGTCTTAGGGATGATCCTCACTTTAACTAAATGAAATAAATGAAATAAAACCCTACCACCCCCTTTGAAAAAAGTTGACATAACTCCCTCAATTAACCCTTCAAAATAGTAATAGAATAGAATCTCCTTTATCGGGGCTACCCAAAAAAAATAACAAACTCCCACCCCATACATGCCCTTAATGGACATGTGGGGTATGGGCAAAGAGAATCGAATGTTTAATGTTTACATTTAATAATAATTCTTGAAAGGGAGGAGATAAATTAGCATCTTAGATGGAGGGGTTTAAATTTTTTTTTCCTCAAAAGACTTCTAACTCATACCTTGTGTTAGTGGAAAACACAAATGAAGGAGAAAAAATGCATATCAATTGTGAATTTTCTTGCTATAAATAAATAAATCAATACGAAATTTTGTCAAGTGGGTTGGTAATGTGTGTGACCAAAAAAAGTAAAAAATTGTTATCCTTGAATGCAAAGTATTGCTACAACATTTAAATGATCAATATATGTAGGAACAAAAGGACATATTTTAAAACTTTTTCCTACCTTTTGAATTATAGCTAGATTGAGGGTTTGAAGGGATTAGCACACTCTAATCTTAGTTTTATTGAATTCACTAGTTCACAAATCCTAATTTAGGCAATCCAACAATCCACAAATATCCACCCACAACAACCATGAATTTGACTCCCCAACATTAAACATAACCAATGACCCAAAAGGACTTCTATTCCACAAGCAAGT
>Ga0209208_10008230_pt1 | contig 13942 bp, 11 predicted proteins | sample S1TSphfallax_3_FD_187694 | JGI IMG/M metagenome (GOLD analysis project Ga0209208, IMG submission 187694) | Host-associated microbial communities from peat moss isolated from Minnesota, USA - S1T2_Fd - Sphagnum fallax MG (SPAdes) (version 2) | ecosystem: Host-associated > Plants > Peat moss >...
AGAAACTATCACATGTTACAATATCAATGACAGCAGTTGCTCATAGTGTTCTTCCTTGATTCTTTACCTTAGTAACAACAGAGTCCAAAATTCACATATAATTTTGTTAATTAACCACAAAATTCACACATTATGACTTGACTAAAATTCATTGAAGAAAGATCAAGATCCAGAATGCTCTGGTATATGGTCTGAAATTTCTAAATGGCTTGAAAGGAAAACCTGGATTACGCGAGATGTTTCCAAGTAGAACTCCCGGAACCAGAGAAATCCAAGATCCGTCAAATCTGCCAGTGTTGCTGTCATTTTATCACAAAATCAAGACAAACTGTTACTTGGGTGCTGGCTCATAGAATATATTCTCTTATGAAATTTGCTACAAATCTGGGAATCAAAGGGGTGGTTTGCTGCCACACCTCGGTAGTCAAGAATATGCGGGAAGAATGCAAGTTTGTTGAAAAAGTTCTCAAGTTGTCTCATGTCTGCATGTGGTATGTCAATCTCACTACCACTAAAGAAACCACCCATTTTCTTGGGAGTGCCACCAGAAACCAGCTCATGGATCAAAAACTGCAGGCAATGTAACTGCAATCCACAAACATTCCTGTCAGTATCTATTATCACTCTAATAATTCAGGATCCAAAATCATCAGTTCAGGAATAGGAGACTAGAAGCCATTGCTTAAGTTTGGACTAAGGGACATCTAGGATCTGGGAGAAACAATTTTCAAGTTGTGAAGTATCAGGCTCTTATCTCCTCATTCAATAGGCCATCGGCTGCCACACACTAGATTTAACTCCAGAAAACAAATCTCAATCTAGAGCTACATCCACATATAAGTTCATGCAGGAGGCCAGCAGAACCTGAGCTGCAGTAGGAGCAGCAGGGCGGGAACGGAAAGTGACTGGAACTCCAACACCCTCTTCTCTCAATTTTGACACATGTCCAGCATTGTATTCGCTTGAATTACCCATCCAGTCAGCTGCTATAATCCTCATGTCTGTCAGTATTCTGCATAGAAACAAATGATCATTTAGAGAACAGAATTTTCCCTAACACTTTGCATCACATTCATATCTATGAGATTGCAGAGAAACTCCAAAACAACACTTTGAAGGTAACCATTCTGTCAGTAACCAAAACTAATAAAACACTGTTGAAGGTAACCAAAACTAACAAAACATGAACAAGTGCAGTCATAACCTTATGAGTATCATTCACAAAGTGCTTGGTCCTGTACAAGAAGGCATCCAGGCCTTAGGCTAGCAAGGTCTACATAGAGTTCAGTAGCTGTACAAAATTACACTGAAAGAAAGTGGATTGGAGGAAAATTGCAATGACACTGACAATTGTGCCTAAAGTGTGCTGTGACAGTTCTTAGATAGAAGAATCACTACTTTAACCAATTCAAAATGCAACAAAAACTACAGCAACAGTAATAAGCAACACAAAAGTATACCACTTAAATGAAATAAACCACTGTTGAATTTCAGGATAACAATGGGCCTCACCGTGCTAGATCCTTTTTTTTCTTGAAGGTTGTACGGAGCATGGTAGCAAGCTTATTTTGGACAAATTCCTGTACTTGCGCATGCAACACTTCCCATATGGCATCTGCAATAAGTGTATCAACTCTCTCCATCATTGTGCCCAGCCCTTTTATGTAACTTGTTATCTCCACTGTTGCCTTCCGCTCTGCTGCTGAATAATTGCACCGCACAACCTGTAGTATTTATAAATCCAGAGTTTTTATTTCTTCTGTCACAATAAGTCAGAATGTGTTGAATAACTTTTGAATATTTGTGAACATAACTGAAGCACTGTTCTGATCTGTGTAGGGGAGAAACAAGAGAGACAACACAATTCAAGGAGAAGTGGAAAGACAGTTGACTAACTTTTTCATAGTCAGTGACATCCTTTGACCGTTCAGGATCAAAAGGGGTTGCATCCTTGGCAGGTCGGGAGAACTTCCATGCACATTGCTCCCACACTCGCCCTGTCCATTCACTTAGCAACTGAAATCCTTCAACAATCACCAAATACATGTTCTCCTTCACCTGTGTACTCTCCACCTCATCTGCATCTTTTGCCACTTTTACTGCCTGCAACTGCAACATCCAGTTGTTCATCAGATTTAACCTCTCACCAGAGTAAAGTTTTGCAACTCAAGAAAGTCAACAGAGGAACTTCAGAATATAGTACCTCATTCACAGCTGCAGCAAAACGTAAACAATATTCGTCATGTTGAGACCTGATGGTCGGGATGTGATGCACAATAAGGTACTCCCTCTGGTACTTGCTCTCAATTAAGGATTCAATAAACACCTTCTATATTTCCATCTCCATGTTCCTACTTATCAGCTAGATTCCTCCAGATTTCTATGGTTGTTTTTAAATCTGTTTAAAGTCCTTGAGCTGCTGTCAACCCATTCAATGTTCACTTTCCAGTGCAACACCCAGAAGTATCAGACTCCACAACTGATTAAAAGAGAACGGACTGCCTATACTTCTGAAACTTTTGGAACTGAGCACAAAGTATGACTGTAATTGTCATAATACAGTCAAGGGTAGGGAAAGAGAATTCAAGGTGGATATTCTGAAGCTTCACGGGGGCTGAGCTCGTGGGGCAGTGGCAAGCCCATTTGTCGCACAAATGCCAAGGCTTTTGGAAAATATGGTGCCAGCTCCTTCAGAATGCTTGCTGGTGCCAAATGCAGGTCAGGGAATGCAGGAATCACTGGGTCACCCTAAAGGACACAGAGTGCAAGCTACTTCAGTCACCCAAAAAAACAGAATATGACATTCTAAGATTACCACTCTAGCAACTTTTACCCATTAGAAATTAATCAACCACCAGTGCACACTGCTCACCCCCCTTCCCTTTGAGCCAGACAACCACAAGGAGCAGAAGGTACCCGAAAAACACGGACTAGCCGGGAGAGCTTGATTTTCTTCAAGAATGATTCCCCTTCCTTCTCACCAGACATGGCAAGAATTACAAGTACAGGCAGAACACGAAGGAGAGTATGGCGCTCAGAGTAGAGTAAAACACGATCAGATTCAAGCAACTCCAGGCAGAAGAGTATGAGTACTTGCAGCACATCTTCCACACTTTGTTCAATTAAGTGGAACAGCAATTCCCAAAAAAAAGAAGGAATGACATTCAAAACATCTGAAGTGCTTTATCCTTCAAAGTTCACTCAAACTCCCAAGATGTGTCCAGCAAAATTCTATGCTCGCACTTGCAAAGCATAGTGGGACCTACAACCATGCAAACAAATTTCATTTTACTTCAGAGTTGACTACCTTTCAGACTATATTACAAAGACTGAAGGATACACACTGACTCGGTATATCTCAGCCTGCAGATTCAAAAGTATAGTCCATCTTGTGCTCAAGAATATCTGCACAGCACCAGAAGTGTTTCACCATTAGCAATCGTAAATATTCTCTCAGGACCTGTTAACCAATGCTAAATAGGCTATCAAACATCCTTCCAGCAATCTACATGTCACCAGCCTTCTTCTGGTCAAATACCTGCTACCTAGAAGATTCCTTGAATCTCAGTCCATTTCATAGCATCAAGGTTAAGAATCTCAGATAGTTGTGTCAATTGTTAAAATGACTTGCCAACAGCTAGCACCTCATGTACAGCCATCAAGCTAGAAATGGGAACTGAGGGACTCATTTTCTGACACGCCATAACTCTTACATGGCATTAGACAAACACAAGCAACAAACTACAGTGTCAGCAGGTCAGAACTAGCACTGTGTAATCCAACTATGAAGAAAGAGATCCAGTGTGAAATGATCCAATTTTATACACTGGAAGGGATGGAGGGTGAAGGTACCTGCAGGTCATCCAATTCTTCTCTCATTCCATCAGTGTCAGGCCATTGTGCGCTGATTTGAGTAAAAGTTCTGCAGATTTGCAACGGTATATGAAGCAAATTTTGCGTGTAATGAAGAGTTATGGTTCTTGAAAACTTCAGGCAAATAGGTTAACACCACCACTAAAACATGGGAGATGGCACTGAAACTAAAATACCACTAGCATCATGACATGGTGGTGCACATATAGCAAAGCAGTTGTAGGAGAATAATGCAATGCAAGGCAATCACTTTCATTGAATCGGACATAGTATTACACACCAAGGGGAGGAATTGCTTGCCATATTTGTACCTTTTGTACCATGAGAAATCATTTGGAATGCTAGCTTTGGCGTTCTTCAGATGGTCTAGCTGCAGAAGCACATCTAATAGCCTCACCATGCCCCTAATGTCACAACAATTTCATCCATGAGCTATCAGTGACGTACTCAACTCCAATTTAGGCAGGCTCAGCTAAAATCACCATTTCCTTTTGACTCCTAAAGCTCTCATCTTTGGAACCATGTGATGGCTCAGCAGGTTGTGGTTTCACTTTGCCAACTGGCTTGCCTTAGTTGTAAACTTCAACATTGTACTTACAGATGACCCAATATTAATACTTGGTACAAGACAATGGGCAAACCACACAAAGAGTAAAGACAAAGCCAAAAAAGGAAAAAGAAGGGCAGAAAAACCTCTAGTGTACCACATATGTGTAACAGTGGGGCCCTTGATACTTTTATCAAACCTCGAAAATTTGTGCATGTCTCCTGCTAGCTGTGCACCACCCAGACCAACACTCTGTAATTTATTTCTAGCCATACAACTCAATATGCAACTGATTTCCAGTTGTTACATTGTCTGTCATTAAAAGTTCCTGGTTTAGATATACATTAGGGTGAAATCCTGTCAACTTCTTGAAGGATCATCATTCTATTATTTGTTTCATCTAAAATCATACCACTGAGGGCATTTGAAAAGTACAAAACTACTTTGGCATTGATGTGTTGCAACCATTGAGCCTGTCCCTGGTTGTCTCTGATAGTCCAACAACCAAACATGTACAAGCACAGAGGACAATCACGATTTGGAAAATGAAAACTTTACTCTTGTAGCAGCTGCAGCCTGCCATCGTTGCATCCCTCGCAATCTGCCTATCTCTATATCCAGCACCTGATAGGTCTCCAAGTATAAATCTCCTTGGTTCTGCTTCATCGATTCTGGCAACTGCAGCCCCCAGATTCAAGCAACACTTAACAAGAAATTGTAGATGCACTGAGGGAATGATGTCAAACATAGGCAGTGCAATATTCCCTTCTACATTTAGGGTATGAGAAGATAATGCCAGTTACCTGAGGGAGAGCTTTGACACAGCTGCGATAGGAGTAAAGGACTGCCACCAAATCCCTGCCTTCGCTAATGAGTGTGTCCTGACCCAAAAATATGTCAGCACATAGGCATAAGAAATAGGTCAAACTGAACTAGGCCAATCTATCTTTAAGCTAATTAGTGAAGGCCATATGTATAAAATTGCAGATCAAAATTCACAATAACACTTTGAGGATAACTATTATGCCAGTTCCAGCTGAGGCGAAAAAAATGCAAGATGAGTGTGGTCATAACCTTGAGTATCAGACCATCACCTTCACCATGAATGACAGCGACCTGCTATCATGACTTCCCAAAGGTTTTCATCATCTCCCAACAGTGGGCATAGGTAAGAGCATAATAATTTCAGTTCAAAAATAACACAAAACTCTAAATCCTAGTTTTCTTGTGCAGTTCTGGAAGCAATGAGAAGACCCAGTCATGGCTTTGGGTCACAGACACTCAAGAGGTGTAGCTAATAAGAGAATTTCATAGCATCCTCATTCAAGCTGCAACATATGTTGAGGGTGAACTCCACCTCATTTTAATTTAGCTTCCCCTTATACCAGCAAGCATCAAAACCAATTAGGGAAGGTTGATGTTATAGGTCTAAGACAGCTGAGCTCACACTAGCTAACTCTTGAGATTGATCTCTTTGTCTGACTGAACTTTACAGAATTGGTTCAATAGAGAACCCTCTGTCATGAGAGTAGATACTGTTAATCAGACGGCTAACCCATGTGCTTATGGCTATGCTGCTGGCTATGTCAGTCTACCAGACATTTAGCTACCACTGTGGCACCATAAATGCAGAAAGTCAGACGGAGTATGAATTGCTGAAGTGCAGTAGGCCTAGAAGGCATGTACATATATAAATTAGCAGTTGCAGATACAACATAAGATGCATTGTTTCAGACCTAAATAGTCAGACTGTCCAACAGACAAGCGAACATCATAATCACAGCTTGAACATAAAATTGTCATCTGGTGCTCAGACATCATGCAAAGACGTACCAGCTGAGTAATGGCAACAGTATCCTCTGCAAGTGAGAGCTGATAAGCAGGCACATCTTCATAATCTGCACACCCACAACATTGGCCCAAAAAATATGAGTAAATTGTCAACCTTCAACAATTCCAAATTACCAAGTTTAAGCCTGAATGAAGTAGTCAGAGAGGTTTAGGAAAATTTGTCAAAACCAAAACCTGCATGAAGTTTGGAAAATAGGCTGTCCCAGCGACTCAAGTAAGAAAATTATACCTATTGCACTTTCTGTTGTGCTGCGGCCTCCAATTAAAGTTACAGCTAGTCCTTGTATGTCAGGCTGATCATCCTGTCATTCCCAAACCACGATCCGTGTTTACATTCTGACACTGAAACTTGCTACTAACCCCAATTTTTTCCAGAGATCCAATTCCAAGTTCTGCTAAAAACTGCAGCAACTTAGCTAACAGGAGGCAACCACATTGAAATCTACTTAACGTTTAAGACCCCGAGGCTGGCCGCAGAAGACGTAGGGATAGGGCAATGCAGCCACCATTAAATACACATCTAGTACACGGAGGATCACATGCCAAAAAAGTGATCACAGTGTATATTCTAGCAGGGAGATGTATGGCTGTGCAATTTTCAGTCTGAACCGAGTCTGCTGAGGTACTCAAAAGTCGCACTGGAACGCATCAAGATATCCGAGAAGCCATTCTGATCTGTCAGCTATGAGGCTCACAGGGGATGTTTAGAAACACAAGAGGTGATCAGGTGGAAAACCTTCAATAGAAATTAAAGAAACTCAGAGCAGCGATGGAACCCATATTAGGCAAAAGCAATTCCGATGAGGATCTCAAAGCTTAAAAGTCTATGCTTGGGAACCACATTCTGAGCTAGATGAAGACAAAGACCAATAAATAAAAGCAAGAATAAAAAAGAGCCGGAAAACCTCCCCTCCCCGCCCCCCCCAAAACCCAAAAAAGAAAACCGGAATGGAAACGACGAACGCAACGATGACGACTATGACAAAACAAAGATATAAAACCAACACTCACCTCTAGAGAGAAGGTAGCGAGAGCTGCCACAGCTTCTTCCACGGGAACAGCCATGGATAGAGAGATATTACGCTCACCACCAACACTATACTGCGTTTCCGCAACAACTCACCCGAGAACAAACCACCCCCCGCAGCCCTTCCCCTCCCCCACCTAAAAAAAAACCAAACAAAACACCACCGCTCGCAAAAAGCAAAAGCTGCACCCAACAACTAGTGCTTCTTCGTCTTCATACTGCAAGCACCAAGATCCAAACCTACATCGACCACAACCCAAAAAAAAAACGATCCGCGAAAACGGAGGGCCAGAGCCAGACAGACAGAGACACAAGAGAGAGAGAGAGCGAGCGGGTTCTTCGACCTGCAAAAGCGACGACGACATTACTAGTCAGGACTCATTCCCAGCTTTATCAAAAATAATAATAATTCCCTTTTTAAAAAATCCACATTGAAACACAAATGTAGCAATCCCCAGTTTTCATTGAAAGGCAAAAATTCCAGTAACTTATGGATTTCTTTTAATTCGATATAGGTAATTCAATTTGGAGAGGAAATATTTTCTATTATTTTAATCTCCTCTCCAGTTTCCAGACTACGTTAGGCTCATCACATGTCAGATGTAATCAAACTAGATGTGGGGTTCAAAAATCGAGTCTGGTTCCACCTACTTTAGGTATATAAATTTCCAGTTTAAAAACCAAGAAATAATTCAATTAAATTACTTTTAAACACTAGATTTAAAAGGAAAGTCACCCTATTTTCACCCTCTCTTTGGGCCTGCTTTCAGCCCCCCCCCCCCCCCCCCCCCCCCCCCCTCCCCTCCCCTCCCCTCTTTTAGCCGTACATATCTCCACAGTACTGAAATTTTATTAAATCTCCACAAGAAATGCTGAAAAATGCAAGAGTAAACTATAGTAGCTGTACAGGGAACAGCAGTGAAAACAAAAATGTAGCAGCAGTGGAAGCGCTCAGGAAAAATGAAAGACAGGATGAAACTCATTTTACCACCAAAATTGGTGGAAAAACTAGTGTGGGTCCCAGTTATTTCGCTTTGTAAAATTTTCATTCCCAGCTCTGCGTTTGATGGATGCACTATTATGCCAAAAGTGGCCGTTCTTGCCCCCTAATCATGAGACTTTACAGATAGCTGTATTACAAACATGTTTAGATTAAATCAGGGTTTTTGCGACCAAATCTAATATTTATTTGTTGTAATATGGCCACCACAAGCCCTTCATAAGAAGGTGGTGGTACATATTAGTGTGAGTGCTGGTCCACCCTGGCTAGAGAAGTAAAGTAAACCCTATTTATAATCACACCCTTTTTGGTCACATTCCTGTTTCTGTCAGACATTTTTTGTTTTTGGTACTATCCATCTTAATAAGAAACATCATTTTTTTGAGTTGCTATCACGTTGGTTGGCAGCACAAAACATTTGTAAAGTTTTTTTAATAAATGTGACTATAATGAGAGAAATTTAAGACAAATATTAGAAATTTATAAATTGCAGTGCCCTTTGGCAATGCTTTCTGTTTTAAGTTGTGCAAATTACCAACAATGAATTCAATTGAAAAAAAACGAAAAAAAAATTTCTATTGTAAATAAGCAAAAAATATGTGAGCTTGTCAATAAACAAAAAAAATTAATTGGAAAAAAAAAAAGTTGACAAGATACATAAGAAGCTCAAACTCAATGTAAATAGTCACATTAAAATATGCAAAAATCATAACCTCTTTCAAGCCTAATAATGCATAGGAGAGCTTACAATAAACAACCTAGAAAATTTAAACATTTGTTGGCACCTTTATTTTAGCATAAACAAACTATTTTGCAAGATTTTTTTTTGGCTTATAGTTACAATCTTGTAAGGGTTTGTATGGAATGTGGCTATACATGTTTGAATCATAATTTGTTAATGTCACAAAAAAAAGTGGTCACCAAGGGCGTGATTATAAAAAGAATTTATTATAATAAGAAAACATTTCTTAATGTTTGTGAAAAAACTCCAAAAAACATAATTTCACCTAAATTAAGTGTAGGGTAAAGTGGGCCTTACCCTTAAAGGGTAAACATTGTGCACATCTTTTTTTAATTCATCCCTTGAAACCCATTGGGTTATGACAAGAAAAAACAAGGATGGGCATTTTTTTAAATGTAATTAGATTTTTATAAACCCCAGTCATTTTTTACACCATGGTAAGGCCCTTCCAAGGTACACTAAAAAAAAACCAAGGGAGGTTTTTTTAACACCCTAAGTAATAGCACTATGCACACTACTACTAACTTACTAAGCTACCACTCTCAATTATTCAACATGTACCATTCACCAAAGGTCTCCATATTGATTGTGTATTGGAAGTGGGGCTTCCCCACATACGTATCTGCTGAATAATTTATTGATTCTATAAATTCCATTTTGAAAATCATTAGACTATTTTCGAATATTCCTATATATATTCAAAAATTTCCTTCACCAATAAATAAATAAAAATTAAAAAATTGGGGAGAGAAAAGTAAAAATTTGAAAATGTCAGCATTTTTAATAAAATAATATAATTTGTGCCAAAACCACCAAAGTACTACATTATAAGCTATTATTATCTTAATTCCTTGGAAAGCAGGGAAAGGGTGTGGACTTATATCCTTGCCTACCGAGGCAATGATATTGTGTTTAGATTCATTCTAGAGTATAGTGGCTGAAGGGATTTTGGCCCCTAGGTAATAATAATAATAATAGGTCTATTTTTTTGTGAGGATTTTAGAAAGATGATATTTTGGTTTGTGTTGAAACTCGAGATTAGTTCTAGAGTTTTAATATCTTGAAGGATTCTGGGGTTTTTTTTAAGAGGATTTTTTGAAGATTATATTTTTGCATGGTGAAATATTTGAGTTTTTTGGTAATTCTTCTTTTGCCTTAAGATACTTTTTAAATTTAAATGGCAAAGGCCACAGTGTGACTTCTTTTCTTCTTTTTTCCATTTAAATGTCTGGGTTACACATATGTGGTGGCTTGGATATGTAGGTTCTTTAGATTGAATCCTATTGTCTCCTTTTGTTTTCTTTTTTTTATTTCTTCCTTTATTGAATTTTGAATTTTCCCTTTTAGATGTCAAGTGTGTACATGTCATATACTGCAGAACCCTGTGTGCAACATAATTTGTCGAGTGGGTCCCCCGAAATAAAAAGCCCCAAAATTTGGATCTACCAAATCACTCTATAGGTAGGGTGTTCGTTGCAAGGGGGTACTTAGCCCAGGCCAAAAATGGTGATGAACTCTTTTGGGAAGAGAAATTTCATGCAGCCAATGGGAAGGCCCAAGATGCAATCAAGGTGGCTTGATTTTTTTCCTTTGAAGTTTGGGGGGGGTGGGTGTGGGGGGTGTGAGGATTTTTTTTCATTTTTCCTTGGTTCATAATGTGTGCCTATTGTGTTCCCTTTAAGTTCCCAATGAGTTCCCACCATGTTCCTTAGCTTCCAAATCATCCAAATGGAGTGGAAATATGAGGGGTAGGTGGCTTTTAGGGGGGGTGGAGAGGGTTGGTCTTCATCATCATGTGACCACTTGCGTCAGAAGTTACTTGAATTGCTCAAGAGTGTTGCATTTCCCCATAAAAGTTCCGAAATTTAGTACTTCACAAATTATGCCCTAATTATTGTCCTCTTGTCTTTTTCTCTTAATAAAAAGCCTTTTCTTGAGTTTAAAAAGAAACAAAAACAGAACTTTTTCTACAGGAATATTAGGGTAAACATGCCCTCCACCGAACAGAGCTCGGTAACCGAACACCTCACCTGGTCACCCAACATCCATGAACGGCCATGGGCAAAGCTACTAACGTTTTAAAATGTTCTTATGATCGAACACTCAGCAATAAAACAGTTTGTTCAGTTATTTTTAATTATTCACGTGGAATATTGATTTAATGTGTGGCTTTGAGGGGCATGAGTGGTTGATATATTTTTTTAAATGACTGTTATTATGTATATGATTCGTTTGGTCATGGGAAAGTAATAGCACAACCTCAAGCACTAAATAAAAAATAAAATAATGATTAATATTATTATCAAGTATGGAATGTTTGTTTGTAGGTGTCTTTTGTAACAAATTAAGTACAAAACATAAGGCATTTCAAAGCCAATGGTTGGATTAGGGTTGGTTTCACAAATTTGCTAACAAAAATTGTCAAACAACGACATAAAAACTCCATGCACATATATTAGAAAACAAAACCTTTGGGGACAAAAGGAAGTGTGCATTCCCTCCTTCATCATTTAGAAAAAGGACCACGCAAGAATGCATAAAACATAATTTACCATCCCAACAGATGGTGGTGGGATAAAAATCAATCCATGTAATTTATAAGAAGGGAAACCATTAAGGGAACATTGTGATATGCTTACACCTATCATCATCATTAACACATATGAACCATGTGAAAAAACTCGAAGTCTTTGCACTTTTATTTTAAAGCCATCGCACAGTTTGTTTCTAGGAAAATCCAATTATGCTAATACAAAGAATTTATTTTCAATTGTGTGTTTAATTTGAAAGCATTTGCACATATTGTAACCTAAACAATTATTCAAACATGTGTTTTGTTATTTGTTGATCTTCTTTTATGGGTGAGGTCATAGTGTAAAACTTGTGTTCCAAACTAATGGCAAGAGCACACTACAAAAAAACAAACCAAGCTTGGAAAAAGGATGGCTGAGAAAGAAGGAATGTATATTATATTTGCACATTGTGGAAAAATGAAGGAATGACTCCCACAATTTTTGAAGATCATTTGAAAATTTGTTGGTGAATAACAGTGCATACACCCATTGCCATAGATTTAGAAACCCTAAACAAAATTAAATCTCTACCTTTTGTTTAAATTTGAATGGTAATTTTAATCAATGGATTCTTCATTCATTTTGATGATTGAGATAGGTAACATTTGGTAATCAACATATTATTGTTTATTGATAGGCGGCAAACGAACTCCCTATGGGTTGCCATGTGTTTGATGTATTTTTTTTTCACAATTTTTACCACCCCAACTGCATGTGGGCATATCTTTTTCATTTTTGAACCAAATTAAATGATATTAGTACCAATGTTTGCACAATTTAATGATATACATTTCAGCTTTAGACCCTAAATATAAAGGAGGTATATTGAAGAAAACTTGATGATTAAGACATTGAATGTTCAATCATTGGCTAGTTTATCCTATGTTTGTTATGATTACCACCCAAAAAGTTAATGCAAGTAACAAGCTTAATAGACACAAATTTTACTTATAATTATTTTCCACCTATTAATAAAACAATACAAATTGTATTTTCAATAGGACTTGTAACATACCCAATTTGTGGTTTTACTCATTTTAATTCTTTTGTAGACTATATTTACACATTCTTTTATTATATATTACCAATTCATTTTTTCCCATATTTTGAATTATCCTTAGTAATCAGAATCTATGGTCAAAGTTCATTATTTAGTTTTAAAACACAACAATTTTAAAGTATACTCATTATTTTTTCATCAATATTCTATTGTTCCTTATACTTAGAGTTGAACATATCAAACATTTATATTATAAAATCTAAAAATCTAAAATAAAAAACAAGAAAATTGTGGTTCACATCTCAACATAATTTTAAAATTACATAGTGTGTTTTTATTTTCTCTTCCAACAACTTTCTAAATTTGTGTGTAAAACAAAACAATCTCCCAATCCTCATCAAATCTTATAACTACATCCTAAGTCATTTCCTTTCAAAAATAAATTGAAAATCAAATTAATGAAATGTTTTAAACTTGTCCAACTAATTAACCATCTTTATCTTACTTTGTTAAATCATTGTCATTCACCTAATAACAAAGCCCTATTTACCTAAAACCCATAATATAACCCAAACTGCTTGTACTTAAATTTTTAATGATCTCCAAACCGTAATTTAGGTTTTTGAATAATAATACATTACTATAACAACATAGGTTCTAAGTTCCAAAAATGCAACAACATTGTTGTTTTTACACACCCCACAAGTTTTTCATAACTTAATGTTGGGATGATATATCCTATTGTATTAGAAATCCACCTTAAATGTGTGGTATATGTATTTTAATTGTCACAACCCTACTTTGGCCAAGTGTGGGGGTGAAGCCCAACACTTGGAAAAAGTGAGGATTTGGAGTCCTTCGGGACTCCCGAATGTTTAGGGTTCGACAGCAAGGCCCAAAACACCTCGGATTGAGGTGTTCTTGGTGTCATTGGAAAAGTCTCGAAGCGTAGATATCGAAAATGGCCTCGCATTAGCCATTTGGACATCTGTCGCCCAAGTTATGGGCAAAAGAAGGGCCGGGAGTCAAATTGACAATTTGACTCCCGACCACTAAACGTCGGGAATCGACCCCTTCCCGACCTCCGAATTGAGAGTGCAATACGTCGTTGGAAAGATCTCGACGAGGGCTACAAGTTTGGTTCAGACCTCGTCACGATCAGACCTGGAAATCGGGAGTTATGAGCTCCCAAAGTCCCGGGACTCCACCCGGGACAATTTCGCACAATTTCGAGACTCCAACTTGGGAGTCCCGGGAAAAAGAGCCATTTGGATGTAGTCTCGGCGGGGCGTCGCAAAGAATACTATGTGCGGGAAGGTGGTGGCTTCC
>Ga0209208_10008231_pt1 | contig 13941 bp, 12 predicted proteins | sample S1TSphfallax_3_FD_187694 | JGI IMG/M metagenome (GOLD analysis project Ga0209208, IMG submission 187694) | Host-associated microbial communities from peat moss isolated from Minnesota, USA - S1T2_Fd - Sphagnum fallax MG (SPAdes) (version 2) | ecosystem: Host-associated > Plants > Peat moss >...
TTTTCCCCCCCCCCCCCCCCCCCCCCCCCCCAAGAATTAAAAACCCTCTTAACGGTACCCTTAACGGGCCGTTAATGGTAACGGTAACCAAAGGTGAAAAAGCGTATTTGACGGTTACGAAGAAGACCGATGGTAGGTACCTAGTGACCACCAGGTCAAACTCCCCAGAACAGTTACCCATGGGCCCCTCCCCCACTTTGTTTTTTTTTCTGCGGGCAGCGGGCAGAGGTCCCGACCTTATTCTTCTTCTTCCTCCTCCTCGTCAGTCCTTGTGCGTACGTCTCGTTCGTCCTTTTGTCCACGTCGCGACTCCTGATCACGTGTGCTTTTCGAGAATTTCAATACCCATAATTAAAGCCAAAAAATAAACAAAAATAGCCATTTTTTCAATAACTTGGCACCACCAATGCTAAATCCTTTTTGGGATGATAGCCATTAGTGCTCCATCACTATTTATTATCTTTGTTTTTTTTTTAATTTATTTTTGTGACACATGGATGTAAAATTACACCAAAAATTTGCATCAAAAGAATATTTTGTTGCAGATTCAAATTTGTTCAAAAGAATTATTTAGCCAGATTTGGCCATATACTAGATATGAAAGTAGAATAAAATCAAAATCTTTCTATATTCTTGGCTACCTACTGGAATTTATTATAAAAATCTGGTGAATTGGAATTTATTTTTTCTTCGAAATCCAGCTTATTTTATTTTATTTCCATGAAAAATCCTTTGTACAGGTTTAAAATCATATTTTTCATGTTGAAATTTGGCAAGTTTGATAGTTTTTCGAAGCCTTGTCGCCTTGAATGTTAAATCTATTCCAATCCCAGATGTTGGCCGCCGCCAATGCAACATTGCCTAAATGAACCAAAAAAAATCACACACACACACACACATAGAGTGTTTTTGAGGGCAAAATTTAGCCACTTTGGCAACCAAAAGAAAGGGGGACTACAAATCCTTTCTAAGATTTTTTTTGAGAGTTGTTTTTGCAAAATTCGACATATTTTGAGGAAAACTATCAGAAGTCATCACATTTAGACAATCCATTTATGCAAGGGAGGTCGCCACAAATTTACAACCCACTTAGGATGGTTGCCATTTAATGCTAATTAATGCTGGGGATCCTCACCAGCACCCTCCTTTTTTTTTTCCTGGCTATATATAGCCAAAATGCTGTATCAGAAAATTAAAAGTGCCAAAATCATGTGCTTTTTTCCAGATTTCCAAGATCCAGAGTTTGGCTGGGATTTATACATGGTTCAAGCAGGTCGCCAAAAATGTGAAAATTATGTTTTTAAATTTTTATCTTCATATTTAGGTTGTAACCAAAATTGGCTAAAATCTTCTTGTGGATGATCACCACTTTGACTATAACACAAGATTAAACCCCGCCCCCCCCCCAAAAAAAAACTTTGCTCACCAGCAGACTTACTTGAGGAAAAAAAATTATTTAAAAAAATAAATTAACCCTGGAGTATGCCTGATAATAGTAGCCTAGTAGTACTAACTTACATGCTGATCCTACTTGCTGACGAAGGTGAGTCTAGATTCTAAACTCTCTCTCTAGTTTCATTGGTCTCTTATGCATTCATCTCTTCCACACAGCCCAACCAGTGCACTTTCGTCACTAGCCAATTTGTGACAGATGACACCTTTTTAATTTACAATCTTTTATTTGTTTAGTGTATTACGATCTTCTATTTGATTAATGTATGAGATCAGTCTTGATTGTTATGTTTTTTTCATGAAATGTGCTTTAATTCGTCACTAGCCAATTTGTGACAGACGACACTTTTTTTTTTTGTTTACAATCTTCTATTTGTTTAGTGTATTATGATCTTCTATTTGATTAGTGTAATTAGTGATATCTTGATTGTTATATTCTTTCATGAAATGTGTTCCCATCCGATACTAGTCAATTTGTGACAGACAGGTGCCCTTTTTAATTTACAATCTTTTATTTGTTTAGTGTATTATGATCTTCTATTTGATTAATGTATTAGAACAGGTCTTGATTGTTATGTTGTTTTTTCATGAAATGTGCTCTCATTCGTCACTAGCCAATTTGTGACTGACGACATGTTTTTTAGTTTACAATCTTTCTATTTGTTTATTGTATTATGATCTTCTATTTTATTAGTGTAATTAGTGGTGTCTTGATTATTATGTTCTTTCATGAAATGTGTTCACTTGCTTTTATTTGCCTTGTACTTCTTGTGGGTGGGTTCTCATCCCTACCTTCTTCGTTTTACGGAAAAAAAATAGAGGGGAAGGATTTTACTTAATCTACATAGAAAGAAAGAAAGAAAGAAAGCTTTGGCAAAATAGGCCATAGCTGCTGCTGTTGCTGCTGCTAATCTAAACTCTAGCCATAGCTAGCTTGTGAGTTGTGTTTTTTAGGGGAGAGAAGAACCCCCCATGGGTGGTGTGACGACGCCTCGTGCCTTTTAGGTACACTCCATCACTCAAGTCAACAAATGTTTTTGGTCGTAGTTCTCCGGCCTGATCGATGATGGAGTGATGATCAGCAGCAGCCGGGTATAAGACTTGGATCGATGGAGCGATCATGCATCATCTTCTTGTTGTTGTAGTGATGCTTGATCATATAAAGGAAAGATGGTGGATTTGTTGTTGGTAATCTTCCAAGCCTGTTTTTGTTCCTGAGTAAGAGGTATCAGAAGAGAAGCAGCTAGAGACCAAGTGGAGAAGAAGAATAAGAAGAAGACGGAGCTAGAGACCAGGTGGAGAAGAGGGAGCTAGGAACGAGGTGGTGGAGAAGCTAGAGACGAGAACGTGAACAAGAAGAAGGAGCTGAGCTGAGCTTCTTAGTTTGGTGGAGAGAGCAGTTTTATAGACATGGTGGAGGTTATGGAGTATAGTAGCTTAGGGAAGAGGGATAGGGGAATGAGCAGCTACGAAGCGCAGGAAGCGGCGAGGATGGGGATAGATAGTGCTAGGAGGTTATTGCAGATGTTATCGCACCAGCACCAAGGGCAGCAACAACAACAGCAGCAGCAGCAGCAGTGCTTGCAAGAAGCTGGTGGTCATGGCAAGGAGAGGATGATGAGTGCCGCAGATGCCGAACGTTGCAAGTTCCAGAAAGTGCAGGTGTCGACGTTGTGTAGTAGTCGGACGAGCTGTACGGGACACGCCAGGTTTCGGAGAGCAACTGCAGCTCGGACCAATCCTATGATTGCAGGCTTCGAGTATGTGTTCTTCCAGAGTGCCAATTTCGCGCAAGAGGATGAGTTGAAGCGGAAGCAGCTGTCCAAGGAGCAGCTGAAGGAGAAGGAGATCAGGAACGTGAAATTTCTTGAAGAGGTGCCTAGTGAAGTGGTTTTTGCTGCACCACCTCCTCCGCATGAGTATCGACATACCCAACAACAGATCCAACAGCAGCAGCATCTCCATCCCCAGCTCCAGCTGCAAATTCAACAGCAAATGGAGAAACAAAACCACCGTAGCAGCAGCAGCAGCAGCATGAGCATGAGCTTGGAGAATTCCATGAGCTCAGGAGCAGCAGGAGGAGGAGGAGGAGGACATCATCGTCCTCCGCTTCATTCCACCACCAACAAGTCCTTCTCTATTGCCAACATGCAGCAAGATCAGAATGCAGGAAATCAAGCTGCAGCCGGCTGGCTACTACTACCCCAAGCTGTAGCTGCGGTGCATACAGCTGCAGGCAAAAAGAAATCCTGCAGCAGCAAACCTGATGAGAATGGTGGCGGCCATTCTTGTACCAGTGAGCGGTTAGGCCGCTGCCATTGCTCCAAGCGAAGGTATTAAACTCAATCTTCCCAGCCCCTCTCTGAAGCTCGCAAAACCCTAATCCCTCACTCTTGTTCCACAGACAGAAAGTGAGGGAAATCGATGTTTGTGGCCAATTTTGCTGTTGCTGCTGCTGTTCTGGCTATGGACAATGAATTTTTTTTGGCTTTGCACACAGAAAATTGAGAGTGAGGAGGACAATCAGGGTGCCAGCAATCAGCAACAAGCTTGCTGATATTCCTTCTGATGATTACTCCTGGCGCAAGTATGGCCAAAAGCCCATTAAAGGCTCCCCACATCCAAGGTACTCATCTCTCTCCTCCATCAATCCAACCCCAACCAAAGCTTTCAATCTGAGAGCTTCTTCACAATTTCCCATGCATGTAGTTTTGTACAAGAAGAAACAAAAGCATGACATCAAGCTTGACAGCTGAAGCTTGACAAAAACTTGCTTGACAAAGCTTCTTGACTGGAACTTTGATAATTCTAAGCTTTTCTTGTGTCTTCTCCTTTCTTGGCAGGGGTTACTACAAGTGCAGTAGCATGAGGAATTGTCCTGCGAGGAAGCATGTGGAGCGATCCTTGGACGATTCATCCATGCTCATTGTCACCTATGAAGGTGAACACAGCCACCCTCGCAGCAGTACTATTCCTCCTCCTTCCATCAGCACTGCTCTAAATAATTGTGCAGTCATAACAACAACAACAGCTTGAGACAGCACAGCACACCAACAAAATTGCTTGCCACAAATCACAAGTTCTCTCAAATCTCATGTGTTTTTCTGGAGACATTCTTTTCCCTCTAGAATCCTTTTGAAAGAGATAGACATTGATTGTCTCCTGGGTGTCAGTCAAACACATGATTGTGTCTCATGGGTGTCACCAAATCATGCCATAAATTGCTACCATGCCACACTGCCTGCACTTTCCTCCATCTACCCATTGCAAACTTGGGGAAGGAATCTGCTGCAATTCAGATCTCCATTTTGTGATAGTGAAGTCTAAACTGCAGCAACTCTAATTACCTCAGATTCTTGTTAAATGGCACCACTCCATAGTACTTGAGCCAGCTTATAAGCTTCAGGTTTCTGAGAACATTTTCAAAAGTGCCCCACAATACTACTTGAGCATCCTTAGTATCCCTAGCTTCAGATTTTTGGGACCATTGGCAGAAACGGCAAGTCCATTGCAGGTGACAAGATTTGATCTTGGCCATCCATGGGCAAACTTGTATTTCATCTCGGAGATCCGCAGGTGAGTAGATTTGTGATCTCAGCTATCTACAATAGATAGTGGGTTCATATTACTTGAGCACCCTAGCTTCAAGTTTTTGAGAACATTGCAGAAGAAGGCCCAAGTCAATCCATTGTGCTTGAGCATCATCCTTAGCTTCAAGGTTTTTAGAACATTTCCAGAAACTGCAAGTCAATTGCGGGTGACACAATTTGATCTTGGTCATCCACAAGCAACTGGATTGGATTTCATCTCCATGATCTGCAGGCAACTAGATTTAATCTCAGCTGTGATGGAAATTGGGCCCCTTGGTCCATCAATCCATAGTGGCTTGAGCATCTTAGATTCAGGTTTTTGAGAACAACTTTGTAGACCCTAAACCCTAAAACCCAAGTCCATGGGAGAAAAAGAATTATTGGACATATTTGTGTACAGATTGAAATGACTATTATTAGTACTCAAAGTCGCACACTCAAGATGATGATGAAATGACAAAACTCTCCCGTTCTTATGGTTTTATGCATGATTTGGTGCTCTTGGACATCCATGCATTAGGGCATAGAGAGGTACGTCTGCAGTTGTTGTCACACACCAGATTGGTTTGCCAGTTTGAACTAAAATTGCAACCCTACACACATGCAGTTTCTCTTTCAAAATCTCCTATAAAATGATGTATGAATTGTAGCTTTAGATGGAAAGGTGGGATATATATGAATAACTAGGTGATTTGCCAAATGGTTGTGTCAATTATAAACCAATAATACGCTACTAACTTGGAAGCTTTGACATTAATTATATTATTTTCAGAAAAGTTTCACAATTGAACACTCTACTTCTAGAGACGATCAAAGTTCAAACCATTGTGCCCAAGGTCCAGGGCAGAGCATACTGACAGCAGAGCCTCCCCACTATACTAATTTCGCAGAAATTTTGTAAACTGCACTTATGGAAGAAGAAGAAGAAGAAGAATAAAAGATTGTCAACAAGGAGAAAGAAGACCTTGTGAACAAGAAGAAAAGATGATGAACAATCAAATGAAGAAGAATAAGAAGATCGTGGATAAGACAAAGAAGAAAAAAAAGATCATGAACAAGGATGAGAAGAAGAAAGAAAAGAAATAACTTGAGAACAAGAAGAAGAAGAAAAATCATGAACAATAAGAAGAAAAAGATCATGCACAAGAAGAAAAAAAGATCGTAAACAATAAACAAGAAGACGAGACCATGGACAATACAAAAAAATTATTAGAAACAAAAAAAAAATCAACAACAACAACAAAGATCTTTGGATGGTGTTGGCAAAAGGTGCTGACCAATTTGTCATTCCACAAACAATTTGTTGTACTCCATGTTTATTTACAAGTGAAAATGACTTAGGACATCTTTCCATTATATTACTATGATTAGAATTGTTTTTCATTAAGTGCGGTATCAATTTGCATTTGGAATACGTTGAGTGACAATTTAACATAATGGATGAAAGGTTACACATGATGATAAGTAGAAAATGCCAAAACTTTCGACACCTAATGATCATGTAAAGCATGAGGGTTTAGTCGAGTTTATCTATGATTTTTTTTTTTTTGGTATTAGATTGTGTTTATTGTTTGTGTTAATGGGTAAAAATCTCAATATTATTTAGTTTCATAGGCCTCCTAGTAACTAATAGTTATTAGTGGTAAACTTATCATCCCTTACCCAAGGGGTGAAGTTAGTGGGATCAAGTAGCCCAAGTTAGTGAGGGGGCGAGGGGGGCGGGGGAGAATCCACCCAATCATCTAGGATATTTTTAGGAAGGGATTAAGATAAAGGCCTTATTTTTTAGGGGTCAATGTGGGCCTTGTGTGGTATGTGGGGACAAGGGATTAAGGAAAATGTTAGGAAAATTGGATTGATTATTAAAGACTTTTGAAGGAATGTAAAATTCTCCCTTGGATAATGATGTGAGGAATGGAAAAATATGTATGTACGTTGTCTGTGATTTTAATGAAAAATGGTTAAAGGATTGGAATCTCTTGTGTTACATTGTTATTGTATTAAATGTGAGTAGTTTATGTTATGTAAGTAGGATGTTTCTTTGAGTTAGTACCTTTGCATTTATTCTAAAACATAAAGTAAAAGGCTAACCATTGGTTATTCTTTGGAGCATTAAGCTACTAGCCACCACAAGAGGGTTACAACTAGTCTTTAGTGGTGGAAATCAGGGGGAACAAACCACCGAGTTACCTCCTACAAACTGGAAGGCATTATTGTAAGCAATGGGTAAGAGCTCAAAAGGACAACAACTAGTTGTAGATGGTATGGAGGAGAATAACGTTTTCTTGAAGGCTACATGTGGTAGGTAAAGCCACTAGAGAACCTACAAGCATGGGGGAGGAGGGACAGTAGTGTTATAAAGGTCTACATACACCCTAGGCAATATCTGGGGGCGTTGAAAATACCACATAATCAAGGAAAGCAACTACTATCAAATTTTCCCCCTTTTTCATATTGTTGCCCTCCCTACGTTTTACTCCCTATTTCCTAGATCAAACTATTTATAAGAAAGTAGGTATGGTCTTAGATAATATACCCTTATTTTCCCTTATATGACCTCTTACTTGCTACTTGAATAATTGTAATACAATTAGTGAAGGTAATTCTTTTTGTGGAATAATAATGTGTCAACCTTGGCCCTTAGTCTTACCTTTTGGAGGATGGTAATGATCAAGGGCCACAATTTCTCCCCTTAATAATTTATTGCAAGTTTTTATTATTATTATTCTTTTTCATGAAAGAATTTACAATGGTGGAATGTTGGTGATACTTTATATTTTCATTAATGTATGCTTCATGAGGTGGATCTTTAACCTTTGGGTGTGCATTAGTTGTCAAAAGTGACTTATGATGTGGAAGTTAAATAGATGTGATGACAAAAATTTAAGGGAGACATATTGTTAGAACAAGGACATTTTTTTGTTTGGTTTTGGGAAACTAAACACATTTCTTTCAAACTTTTCGAGTAGTCTATTTTCTCTCAATGTGATAGTAGTACCCTATGTTTATGTTCAAAATTTTCATAAACTTCTTTCATTGCATATGGAGGATTAGGTTTGACACAAAAAAGGTAAGTGTTTTATAATATAAGTTCATTTGGAAATTATGAAAGCCTTTAATGAATTTGAAAGTTGGCCTAAAATTGTTTCACAACCTCGAGCTTCGTATACTTGAGGTTATCATGGCTTTTGTTTTCTTGGAATTGGGAAGGAATGGGAAGTAAAATTTATTTTGGTGGAAATTCCAAGAATTGCATAACTTGAATGTGGGGAATTGTGAAAATTTGTATGAGGGAATTCTTTCATCCATAGTGTTGCAGAACTTTAAAAAAAGGGTTTTCTTTTCTTGTTTGAATTTTTAGGGAAAGGTGGAGGTTGGGGCTTTCCAAGTTATTTAACAAATGGAAAATGTTGAAATGTAGTGGGATTCATGGGTGATTTTAGTGGGAGAAGGATGGTGTTTTGCCATTGATGGAATGAAAGAAAAAAACCTTGTTGTAGGAAATTAGAAATAATTTTGGGAAGGACTCTTCTATTGTGAAACAATTCTAATAGGTCATGACAATTTATGAGAATAAATTCAAAGTGTGTTGATTCAAAATGTGCCTTAGACATGTTATAGGATTGTTATTTCAATTTCCACCTCTATCCTATGTTCTCTATACCTAAAATGGAAATTAAAAATATCATTAATTTTCAAGGGAAAAAAAAAATTATTCTTAAACTTCTTTTGGTATTAGAGCTAGTCGATTCTTACAATTCAAAAATGAATGGTTGCTATTAGTATTATTAAAATATGTCAATATTAACAAATTTGTATTTTTTTGCATGTCATTAATTTAGGATCCGGTGAAAATGAATATGTTGTAAATGATATTACCCAAGAAATTCATGAATAATTAGTTATTATGTTTTATCATGCAAAGAAGCATATTGCACCGTAAGTAAAACAAAACAATCAAACAAGAGCCCAAGGAGTGGGTTCAAAAATATTTTGAACGTTTGGAAAAGTTTTTTTTAGAAAAGAAGAATATAGGACATAAACAATGGTGCAAGTTTGTTTCCAAGTTGAAGCCAAACATTCAAAAAAATTGCATTGTAAGGACATGCATTAATGTTGAAGAAATGGTGATTACTTCAATTGAAATTGAAATGGTTTTGAAGGAAATTGGGAAACTTTTTATGAACCATTGAAGGAAGAACATGAGGAAATAACATCTTATAAAGAAAGTAATACAAATAGGCAACTGCATGCCTTGAATGGATTTTTTATCAACTTTTTTGGAAAAGGAACTAATAATTAAGTAGCTAGTAATTCAATATTTCCTACCGATAACACTTGTTAGCAATGTTGTTTTGAAAAACATGTGGCTTCTTTATGCCCTAAAATTGCTAAAACACGGTCAAAATGTGCCAAATGCAATGAGGGACACAAAATAGCTAATTATGGCCTTAAATGTTCCTTTTGTTTTGAACTGAGGCATATGGAAAAAAAATGTTGGAAGAATTCGAAGGGTATTACTAATGTTATAAACTTCTAAAAGTTGTGGTCAATGATGAAGAGGCTACCTTGTTTAAATTGAACAAAATATGCAATATAAACCATGATTTTTTTTTGGAATTAGGATGTTAAAAAAGAAGTTGGCTATAATTTTAAGTTTTGCAAGAAAAAGAATTGAAGAGATGACTAATGAAAAGAATAAGGAGACTAGTAATGTAAGTGTAGAAGTTATTGTAAGGTCTACGATTCTTTCCCATTTTATTAAAGGAAAGAACTTATTGACTCCTATGGAAATCATATTGATCATTTCAAGTGAATTCGAATACTTGGAGTGTCTTATTAAATTGGCATGGAAGTGGAAGGATGTTGAAGCTAAAAAAATTCAAATGGTGGTTGTACAAAAAACACATGTTATTAGTCAAATAAATGTTAATTGAACACATCACAATGAAACATTGCATTTTGTGATGAGATCAACAAGCCCTAGAATTGAAGGATTGGTGGATATTAAAGCATCCATGTATGTTATGGCAATAATTGTGGTGAGGGAACTTGGCATTATACATTTGGTAGTTGGACGTGAAATATATAATACAACCTTTGGAATTGTAACCCAAGCACTTGGAAGGATCAATCAAATTTTAATAATATTTAGTAAGATCATTTGTCAAATGGTGTTTTTTGTTATTGACATGGACAATTATGATTAATTGTTGGGGTTGGATTTTCTCATGAAAATAAGAGTAAAGTGGATGTGGAAAAATGAGTCATCCAAGTTGGTAATGGACCTAAGATGGAAGTAAAAGTTTTTTCCTTTCAATGTTGTTAATATTTTAAAAATGCTAAAGCAATTGGAGAAAAAAAATATTAATGTGATGCACGAGGATTTGGCTAGGATGTAAATGGAGTAATTATAGTTGAAGAACATAATAAACCTAATAAAAAAATTAGATCTTAAAGGTTTGATTGATGACTCTCCATCTAATGATGATTTAACAATGATCTTGCAATAATTTAAAATCCAAATTGAAAAGCTAAAAAACATGGGATGGATCTAATGATAAAAATGAAAGCTCCCATGCAAATCTTGAATTTGATTTTGCAAAAATAACACAAAATTTTATTGAAGGGGAAATTTAACGAAGAGGATGATTATGCTAATTGGATTCAATGGGTTAATGTGGATGAGAAGGAATAGATGTAAAAAATGGTGGGTAAGAAATTTGAATCCAATATCCATTTATATTTAGTTCAAATTCAAGAATTTGATAACTTTGTGGAAGAAAGTGATAGGTGGGCAATGATCAAATATAAGGCCAAATTAGTTGCAACTTTGGATGAAAAACAAGCGAAACAAATTTGGGAGTTGTTTGATGAATTCCATGAAATTTTTGCATGGCACAAAGGTGAGTTGATGCAATGTTCCATTGATACCCAAGGTTTACCCCCGTGTCACATAACACCGAGTTGTATCTTACTAGGAGGAAACTAATGCCATTTGGGTTGATAAATGCCATAAGTATGTTCTTTCAAATTATGGCTAAAATATTTGAGGATTAGACCAATTATTTCTTTAAATCGTTCATTAATGATGTTAACATTCATAAGAAAAGTTGGTTGGAACCCTTACACCATATCCTAATGGTTTTTCAAAAGTTAAAGGTAGTCAATTTGAAACCAAATCCTAAAAAATATTGTTTTGGTTAGAAGAACATTATTTTTTTAGGACATGTGGTGAATTGTGAAGGATCACATCATGATCCAAATAAGGTAGCAATAGTTAAGGATTTTCATGTACCAAGGACAATAATTAATGTGCACGCATTTTTGGGTTTGACAAGATATTGTTAAAAAATTATTCTTCGATATGCCAAAATTGCAAAACCCTTTTTTGCATTGATTAAAAAGGAGTGAAAATTTCTCTCACACCAATATGCCAAGCTACTTTTGTTGTTATGAAAAAGAAGTTGGTGGAAACACCTATCTTCGTAAGACCAAACTTCAACAAAACCTTTATTTTGGATGTGGAATGGTCAATTAAGAGTGTTGGAATCATCATGTCGCAGAAGTCAAAAAGACAAGTAGAAGTTGCCTATGCCAACAAAAGGATATCACCTATACAAAAAATATTCCACCCAATGGAGGGCAAATGTTATGCCTTAATATAAGGTATAATGTACTTCGAACAATATTTTCATTATACATCCTTTTTGTTGTGAATTAATCATAAACCATTATAATGGTTTACAATTGTGTCTAATGCGTATAAAAGGAGGGGAGGTTGGATTATAATGCCATAGGATTTCCTTTTTTGAATTAGCTATCATGTTGGTAACAAACATACCAATGTGGATAAATTAAGCATGAATCTAGTCATTATGTAGCAATAGACCATTATTCCAAGTAATGTGAAACATCACTTGTAAAAAACACAATGCACTTGTAGTTGTTAGATTTTTGGAAAGAAAAATCATTTACAATTTCAATGTTCCAAAGTTTATTTTGATTGATAAAAGAAGTGAATGCATGAATTTTTTTGATTAAATGTGCAAAATTATGGTATCATTCACCAATTCATTGCTCATGCATGGCTTCAGTATAATGGCATCGCTAAACGTTTGATTAAAACAATCAAACATGCATTAATTGTCATAACTACTTCTACTTTACAACGATGGGACTTACAACCACCAAATCCCCTTTGGGCATCATTGTGGCATACAAGCCAATATGAAATATTTTCTTTTCAAGGCATTAGGGTGTATTCCAATATCGATTATTGACAATAACTTAAATGAACTTTGTGAAATAGTTGATGAAAAAGCGAGTGTTGAAATTATTACAAAACAAATGCATCACAAATTTACAATATCATGAAATTTCAATACAATCCATGTGAAATTTGTAAAACAATGTTTTTGCAATATCTACGAGCTTCAAAGTGTAAAAAAATATGAAAATATATACATATTACTTCTATATAAATGATGTGTATTTTCTACTTGTGATGTTTTGATGTGAAATACATACAATTTACATTTTAACTAAATATGTACAATTATCATGATGTGATTTTGGATAAAACTATGCAATTTTTGTGTATTAAACATGAACATTCACGTTTATCATTCAAAAAACTGTTTCATTCGTTTAAATATTTACAATATTGAATACATACAAATATCATTCATATTAACCATAGTGTGGAAATTGTGCGATTTTTATATAAACATATGAAAATTTGCACAAAATTTGTACAAACCTATCAAACTTGGTAAGTTTGTGATGTGGTACATAAGATGTTGATTGTCAATATTTATAAGTCTTTGATAGAAAAGGTTGAACAAATACAAAAGAAACAACATAAGGTGTAGGCTACCCATAGGGGACTTCAATTGTTTAAAGGTTTTGAAGAAAGCAAAAAGGTGAAGATGTAGAAACCTGAAAAGATAGGGTTTTTAAATGGTGGTTGGGATAAACCATATACATTTGTAGGCTATAAAGATGGAAAGGTAACCATGATCAAGATGATGGCAACATGGTCTACATCATCAAGGATTTAAATCATCAACATTAGGAGCACACAAGGAGGGATCTACAAGTTTATTGTTCTATAAATTAATATGGAATCTAAGGAATCTATGAAATCATAGTTTTTTTGGAATGGAGTTGTCACCTATGATGTCAAACTACATCTCAAATACATTGGGTGAAGATTTAACCTAATGGATGAAAGGTTACATATGATGATGACAATAGAAAGTGTGAAGCACGAGGTTTATTCAAGCTTATTTACATTATTATTCTCATTGTATTATATTATGTTTATTGTAGGTGTTTCCTTTTGTTTGTTATTCTTCATGAAGGAGTTTGTGATGGTATGATGATGGTGTTACTTTATGTTTTCATTGGTTTGTGCTTCATGAAGCAGATCTTGAACCTTTGCGTGTGTGATGTTTGTCAAAGGCAATTTATGGTGTGGAAGTTACCTATATGAAATGAAAAAAAATTAAAGGAACCATATTGTTGGAACATGCATGTTTTTTTTTTTTGACTTTGGGAAACCAAACACATTTATTTTGAACCTTTTAAGGTATTTATTTTTCTTTCAATGTGAGAGCAATACCTTGGCTTTAGATCCAATCTTTTTTGAAACTCTTTTGTTGCATATGGAGGATTAGGTTGGACACTAGAAATTAGACAAATGTTTCATAATAAAGGCACATTTGAAAATGATGAAAATTTATAGGGAGTTTGAAAAATGGCCTAAAATTGTTTCACAACTTCAAGCTTCGTATACTTGAAGTTACTTTGATTTTTATTTTCTTGGAATTGGGGAGAAATGGGAAGTGAGATCTATTTTGGTGGAAATTCTAAAAGTTGCATACCTTGAATGTGG
>Ga0209208_10008232_pt1 | contig 13940 bp, 8 predicted proteins | sample S1TSphfallax_3_FD_187694 | JGI IMG/M metagenome (GOLD analysis project Ga0209208, IMG submission 187694) | Host-associated microbial communities from peat moss isolated from Minnesota, USA - S1T2_Fd - Sphagnum fallax MG (SPAdes) (version 2) | ecosystem: Host-associated > Plants > Peat moss >...
TAATGCGCCCTCCATGGTACACTACAAATAATCTACAAATTCTTTATGGTGTCCTGAAATCCTATCCAAATTCTCAGGGTGGAGATGAACCAAAAAAACCAAATCCATTATTGGAAATCCAAAACATCATAATTCTACCTATAACGTTGAATTATGCCATAACACCACGACAAATATCAACAATTGCCAACACTTGTCTGAAAGATCTTGATTTTCAATTTTCAAGTAGTCCAGTTCTGTACCTGATATGAAGCTCTCACCCTACCTGCCAGCAGCAATTCTTGAAGAACCTTTTGTAAGTTGTTTTTGAACACATCCATAAATCAATTCTATGCTAGAAAAGCCCACATCACCCACCACTCAAGTTGCCATTGATGAACATCATACCGCACCTGACACTTGCCAGTATACCTTTTCAGTATGAACATATTCACTTGTAAGCCACAAATTGTGGAAGGAACTTCATTGGATGCAATAGCATGGGTGTTGTAGGAAATCTATCTATGAAGGAAGATAATTTGTTTTGTTTTGTTTTGTAGTTATGAAATCCACCAAACTGGGATGCTTTAGATCATGTTCTTGGTGTCTTTGGAAAACTCTCAACGATGAGGGGTGTGTGGGCTTGGTTCCATGACGTTTGGACTTGTGGTGTAAAAGTTCTTGAATATTCAATGATTTCTTCACTGAAAATTAAATTAAATCATAGCTGAAAATTTTGGAGGAATTGGAATGTGCCTTTGGTGTTGTTGGAAAGATCTTGATGAGCAAGATTCAATGGAATTTATTTGGTAAGATTTGAATTCAATGTGAGAGATATTGATTTTTAAGTGATTTCTGCCGCTGAAAATTCAAATAAATTTCAAATACCAGGTTTTGGAAGGAAAAATTAGTTGAGGATGTGGGGGCCAGAGGCATCCAGTTTATAGACATTTTCTGCAGGTATTGTTTATGCTGAAGATCTGACACATTGAACCCCATCAGACAATTTAAGATATGGGATTCATTGAAGACCAATGCCCTTCAGTGACTTTTTTTTCTGTGCTGAATTTTTTTGCTATTTTGCAAAAAGGAAATTGAAGAAAACTTGGAAAAATGTGTTTTGCAGTGTAAAATTCTTTTTTTTTAACAAAAAGTTGCAACTTTTGTGAAATGAAAAAATTAGGGACAAAAACATTAATGCCTACATCAATGTTTCGTCTATGAGTTTTCTCTTAGCAGCATTGGTGATCCCCTACAAATACACCATTAATTGATGACAATTGTCCAAACTTTAGATTTTTTTCAGGCATCCTTTTATATTTAGGGTGAATTTCTCAAATTTCTTGGGCTCTTTCACTCTTGCATGATAACCCACCCTCCATATACACTAGCTGACTTCTGGTAGGACTATACCATGTTCATGTTTAACTTGATGTTCAAAGTTACACAAAAGTTAAAGGACCAAACGTTATATGTTTTCATTCTTGCATTGATTGTTGTTTAGGTAGTATGCATTGTTAATGCCATCAACACTTGGCAGCGACCACCTACATGGACCTATGTGCCCAAATCCCCCATTAAAAACTTTCAACTAGACATGAGTAGTTGTTGCAACCTATCCCATGTACGAGCTTTCATCCTTTTATGCACATTAAAAAAAAGAAGATGTTTTAGCTCCTAATATGACATGTGTAAACAATTGAGTACAAATTTCACTTAGTTTTAGGTGGAAGTTCATGTGCTTGGAATTGATTTTCTATGAATTAACATTGAATTTTTGCATCACATTGCATCAATAACAATTGAAAATGTATGAGATACACATAGCATAAATATGCATAATAGGTATGATCCAAAGAAGCAACGTGAAACAGACATGCAAGTTTGATCTTTTTACATGAAAAGACATCATGAACTTGCTAGTCTTAAGAATGTGACTGACAATTTCTTTCAATGTGACAACATCAAAGAAACATTTTGCTACAATTGCAATTGAAAACAAACTTGATCTTAGAACAATATGTTACAATCCATTTAACTTGCAATTCAAACATTGAATAGGTATGGAGAAAATGTCACAACGAGAGGCATTTATGTTCTAGGTGTTCTTGTACTCCATTTATTACTTCTTAATATCATTTTCTTCAAACATACATGGTTGAAATCTTTCATCATTAGATTACTATGACAAAAATGTTTGTCAAAGTGAATAATGGAATATTATGAAAAAGATTGTATCTAAATGTGGTCATATTTTGGACATGGACATGTGCAATTGCGGCTTCCAAATATGTAGAGATAAAATTGTAAATTATAATAAGATATAAAAATTAGAACCTGTTCAAAAATAAAATTACAATGTAGTAATCTACTAGCTAAGCACTAAGATAATTCATGATTTCACAACCAAGTGTAACAAATTGCCAACAAACCGTACTAAAAGAAATGATGTATTTTCAGAATGTTCCATAGCATTGGCAATTCTCTAGCTTAAAGGAGGAAAGGACTTTAGAGCATCCATGGAAATATTCTTTTGCAAAGGAAAGGACTTTTGAATTCTAGCTAATGTTAAGGAAGATGTAGTAGTTACATCCATATCCAAGCAAGTTTCTTGCACATTATATTCTTACAACTTAATAGTCCATATGTTTTGTACAAGGACCCTTTTTGGTAACTGATGCACTCTCGATTTAAATTTGATTTTGAAGCAGAAAAGCTTGCTTCAATTTCACTTCCATTGTCTTCGGGCCATAGGGATCAAAACCCACAAATAAGTAAATTAAATTGGGAACTATAAATCACAATCCATGTCCTAAGAAATCCAATGTCCTTCATTCATTCAACAATCACCCTGGCAAAAGCATCATCATTCATAACAGGAAAGCTTGCCATCAACTATCAAGGCAAAAACAGCATAAGGTCCCTGTCATGCATCTCTGAATTGCATTAAGAACTTACAGCCTTGGGTGATTGGTCAACATTTTGTGATCTGCTGTGACACTTGGAACTAAACCAACAGTTTCCCTGGCCAAGTGTGACAAAAGAACCTGATTGAAATGATCTGGTTCATCCCACATTGGCCAATGTGAACACTGCAACAACCATTCCAACAAACAAAATCCAATGTTATTACAATCTCAATATTCAAGAGATTCTATCTAAAACCCTAAACCCTAAAACCCTTGAACAAATCAGAAGTTCAGAGGGCAAAACAGATGTGATGTAATCATGTTTTAAATTTTGTTCCAACCAAAACGCAAGTGGGACATGATCACACCCATCTTCTGAGCAATGATTAGTTTGTTAAAATGTCAGATGGGTTTTTTTTTCATTCACACAAATGCAAATATTCAATGTGCTAGAGGATATGGAAACACCAATCTGGAACTGAAGGCTTGATAAGTGCCAAGAGAAAGGATTGGCAGGATGTTGGAACTCACTCCTGGGAGGAATGTTATGGACACATTTGATGTAAGAGATTTCGGGGGTTCTGCCAGTTCTTTTCCCAAATAATGATCATCTTCACCCCAAATGATACCAACAGGCAATTGAATGCCTACTGGTTTGCTTCCTGATTTTGCAGCCCACAGCCCCTGATAAGCTGCACGATAGTAGTTGATGCTTGAATGTACTGCACCTGTCTCTGAGAATGCAATCACATGTCTGCATAGTCCCATTTTTGATAAAATGGGCGATTTGGTGATGAGCATTCTGCACAAGAACATGCACAAGAAGGTCCAGGACAAAGAGGAAGGGAGGGATGGATGGTCAAAAGGGCATGATCTCACCTTGCCACATCAATTGCAGGTAGTGGCTGACATGGCCCGAGTTCTAGCAATCTCCTTAATGACCTATACCTGCAACCACCACCAATGGATGCATCCACTTTCTTCACTTTGGAAATTAGCAGGGTCAACTCAAGTAATGTCAACTCTCCAGCAAGGGTTCGAATTAAGTGTCAAAGGAAAGTAAACTACTTATGATTTGTAGTACCTGGTGTGGCTCATAAAAAGCTCTGGCAGCCAACTTAGCTGGAAAAAAACTGCAAAACAGTTGATGCTGCATTTTGTCAAAAATTACAGCACAAAAGCATTTGGTAGATCTCCTAAACTGAAGATTGTGTGAACTCTCACATGATGATTTCAGTCATTGAAAAGCAGACTTCCAGCTTGATTCTTGCATGGTAGTAAAACAATGCAGACCTTGAGCTTGATTCTCAGGTGGTAGTAAAACCAGATAACTACAGACCTAGCTGAGCTCCTATTTGACCACCTAATTCTCTATCTCCTCTGACCTCTCTGCCGGAAACCCTTGGATTTAACAGTACACACTCTGAATGAGGAAGCACATTATATCCTTGATAGGGCAATATAGAAAGCCTGACAGTTGGGTAGAGGATGAGATTGAAATTGCAAGTGAAACAGAGAGAACACACAGACTATGGAAATTATTATTGGGTTCTCAACAATGTTCAGCAGAACTCACAGATATACCAGCTGCGGCGAAGCTGCCGCAAGTTGGTCCTGAAAGCCTGATCCAAGACAGAAAAATGTGGTGAATTGACCACCACTATCTTCCTCAACTTGCTTGGATAGTCTTCGGCCAGAGCCCATGTAATTGCTCCACCCCAGTCATGCCCTACCTGCACACTACAGTTTTCCCCAATTACTGTGGCCATCCTCTTTAAAAGCCAGATCCACAAAATACCCATAACAGGTCTATAGTATCATGACACAGTACTCAAAATTGTGATGAATATAAAAGTAGCTCCAGTGGTGCTCAGTATCTGACCCTACAAACATATTTCTCACATCCAAGTTTAGTTATTGACTTTTTCCAACCCCACCCATAAAATTAAAACTGGGACTGCAAATAGGCAGGAGAGTACTGATAGCAAACCACCTGAATCAAGCACTATGGTTAGCCAATCAGAAACAGGGAGCAGCAGTTAGATCATATTTATTAGGCTCTGCTATGCCTTTATCAACCTCTGCATCCTGTGGAAAAATGCTGGGCCAAAACCAATTTCCCAAAACCAAAACGGCATTTTTTGACTTTTCTTCATCCATTGTTAATTTGCTGGGCCACATACTGAGCACTGATGGAGCTGCTCTAAGGAGAAGCAAATCATTGGAGAGAAGCAAGATGGACGCAAAGGAAAGACTCTGAAAGCCGTAAAATCTGCAAAGAAAACCAAGTACTTGGACAAGAAATTAAAAGGATCCACAAGTTGTGAGGAGATCAACTGACCACTATTGCTCTCTTGCCAGCTCCAAAATGGTCAATAATGCAGACAATATCTGACAGAACTGGTTGGCGTGCATAGCTTGTCACACCAAGTGGCTTGGAGGATGTGTTGTAACCTCGCAAATCAGGGGCAATCACATGGAACCCTGCTTCAGCCAATGCTTGAAACTGGTTCTTCCACACATACCAAAAGTTTGGGAATCCGTGTAGCAGTAACACCTGCAAGCTTATGAAAACACAAAGGGAACTTAGGAGGGACAAAACCCTCATTGGTGAAATTGGTTATCACGTCCAGCAGTCTGCTTAGACAATAGACTCTCTCAACAAAACAGCAAAACAATTTACAGTCTAGTCTATTTGGAAATTCGTCATGATTTCCAGAATGATCTCATGGGGCGACACTAATATTTTCAGCCAACATTACAGAAGAGGTATGAACATCTGCAGAAATTAAGGCAGAGTAGCGGGGAGGACAAACAGAAGAATTTGAGCTCATCAGGCGCTGTATTCACTGACCAGATCTCCATCTGAATTTCCGCACTCTACATAATGAATCTTGACATCACTGTTCAGGAGCTCAGCATGTCGAAGTCGACACTGTCCAATGAATTCCTCTTCATCACCTGCTTGATGAGCTCGGTTTTCCGTAGTGAGATTTGTTGGAAGTGTCATCTGAGGAGCAGTGAAGTAGGCTGTGAGCTCGACCAACCTAGTACAGGAGATGATTTTAAAAAAAAATTGTGTATACTTTAGGCGCTTGTACAAGAAAGTTGGAGCACGAAATTTGTTTGTGACGAATGATTTGGTTTGTGGTGTGACGAGCGTTGAGTGTGTGCTCGACTGCTTGAAGCTGCGAATCGGAGACTCGGGCGGTGGTGGTGCTGTAGCATGGTGCCAATCGGGCCATGCGCCGCCACTCTAGTAGCAATCGCAGACAAATGCGCCGCTAAATTTAGCGCAAGCAACTACCCTTACTCAAGGGGCAGCTTCAACACATGTCTGTTGAATTCGATCATTCATTCATTCATTCCTTTAGAAGATTTCATCTAGAAAAATGCAATATTTCTTACTATTGCAAAAGATACTATATTTTCCTTCACAACATTTTGTTCTTTAAACAGATTTAAAAAAAAGAAATTCAACATTTCTATGAATAATATAATTTAGTCTTGAACCTGCCAGCAGCCAAGGTACTATGGGTGCAATCTAGCACAAGCAATTACCCTTAATAGTAGGGTAGCTTCAACAGATGTGTTTATCCAATTATTTACTTATTTCTTCTAATTTGAAGATTCTTAGCTATTCCCAAAAAGAATCTATTTTCTTTCACAACATTGTGTTCTTCAAATTTTACTAAAGAATTCAACATTTCTACAAATAATATAATTTCATAGAACTTGCCAAGGCCAAAGGGGTTTGAGCTTAGATTGTCATTTGAGATTTGCAAGTTCTTCTAAATGCTAGAGTCACAAGTATTTTGTTGCCTTTGAATCAATTGCCGCAAGTCCACAAGCATTGTGAAAGTTGTAGAGTTGTGTTGTCTAGCCAGGTTTCCACCTTAGCTCACATTGCAATTGTTGATACATGTGCTTTTAACACAACTTCATAACCTTTCGCAAGTCATTGTTCTTCCTTCATTTGTTGAGAGTACATGCTAGTTGTTTTACAGTCCTATCATTTTGTGAAAGCATGTTGGAGGCAATGATCTCCACATCACCCAAGTCACCCCTTTCAAGCTCTTCACATTATGCTTTTTGAACATGTGGTAATTGTTCCCTATGTTTTCCCAAGGTTTTCATGAAAATCAGTCCACCTTGGCATGTGATTTTTCAACAAAATCCTAAACCTTTGCATTATTCAAGTTTATAAAGCTCTATGGCTTTCTAAAGAGGTTTTTCTATGGAGCTACCTAGCTCATTCAAAGATGCAACATTGTAATACACACCAACAAACTTGGAAACATAGTGCTTAATAAAATCCCATTTTGTTTCCAAGTTCCTTGGTGGCCTTTCAACATATCCATTCAATTTCAAATAATTCATATAGTGCAAAGCTACTTGCTCACAAAAAATAGTGGAGCATTATCCATTGCCTAAAATGGCATCTTAATTCACATGAAAAAAACTTTGACTAAGGTGACTTTCTTCCTCATGGTTGAAGTTCTTCCGTTTTTAGATTTCATTGCCCTTTACATGACTATAACATAAGTACTGGAACAAGGAGCTCCAAATAGTGGGGATGACTATTTTTTGGTGATGTTGTTGGGTGGGGATTGTAATGACATTTTTTCCCTTGATTCCATCAAGTAATAGCTAAAGAACCCCAATATTGTATAGTGGTGGAAATGCTTTTACTCTATGTTTACCTTATGAATACCAATGTTTAGGTATACATTAATTATATTATGGTAAAAAATGTACAATTGGCAGTTGATGAAAAACAATTAGTTGTGCAATTGACATTGCAAACATGAACACATAAAATTCTAAACAATTGATTAAATTCTTAACAAAAGTAAAGTGAAATTAATAAACATAATTTCAATTAGTAATAAATATTCTTTTAATTGCAAATGGCAGTAAATTTTAAATTGGAATTTTACATAAATTGATAAAAAAACCTTGTTTAAAATAATTTGAAATGTAATGAAAAGAAGTAAAATTGCTAAATGAGCAATAATTAAACCCCATAATCCAAACAAACCCATGATAGCATTCAAGTGCCATTATGTGGTAAATCAATTAAATTTTTTCATTTTTTAACTTTTCTTTTCAATGTTTGAAAGGTTTCTTGCCCATTGTTTTGGAGTAACTTTTCAATTTCTTCAATTAAAACAAATAGATTTGATGTTATTAAATCATGACCAAGGCATAGTTTTCAAAGATTTTATATCAACCTTATTTATTGTTATGCACAAGAAAAATTCCCTTTTTCAAAGTACTTCTCCATTGGACCTGAATAACTCACCATTTTTTGTCATGATTTTTGTTTTATGACATTCATGATATTATCATTGTTATCAATTCACTACTACATCCATATTTGGTTAAGTTCACTTTGTGTTTCCCTAGATTTTGAATGGACTTGAACAAATTTATCATGGTAAAAATGGACAACCTTTTAATAAATAGGGACCAATTGTTATGGGCATAGTGAATTCATTAATAACTAATCAAATTCATTAACAACTAATTCACTAAGATGGCATCTTAGTTCCTAAACTAAATAGGAGCCTAGGCTATGTCACTTAGGCTAAAAGGCTAAACTACCTAGTTAAAAAGATGGGTTTTAAGGAGCCTAAATTAAGCACTTAGGTGACCTACCTAGCCTGGGCTACTTAGCTTGGACTAGGTTTCAAAAGTTACAATTTGATTTTGTCACCTCCATTTTGAGGGACAAACTTAATACCATTGCATTAATTTTTTAAAAGTGAATTAATTTGTCATCACATTTTAATGAATGTTTTTTTTCCCTACTTAAGTAGCTTATGGAACCTACCCTAACTTAGATAAGTCTAAATAAGTTAGGTTATTTTAGGGCCTACCTAGGCTTACCTAGGCATACCTTGAGCAAACATAGGTCTAGCTAGGTTTATTTAAAAGCCTATTTGGCACCAACATAGGTTTACTTAAGGGTTATTAAGGCTTCCTAGGTTATTTAAAACCTATTATAAATTGATCTAATGAATAAAAAAATGTAAAAATGTAAAAATTTAAAATTTATAGTTGATTTTTTATTCATTAGATGACTTCAAGTCACTCACCAAAATTGATATTTAAAAAAAACATGAAATTTAAAGTCAAAAGCTGTCAATTTGCTCTCAATATGTCCAGAAAATAATTTAGGGGGTAGTTTGAATTTTGAAACCATTGCTACGTAATTGGTTACCAAGGTGAAACCAAATATTAACTCAGTTGAGGTTCATCCACAACTTAGTTATAACGGGCATCCAGTGGATGGTGCGCTGGTGTGGCATACACTGGAATATTCTAAAGGTGCTTCACCTAGGGTTTTAGCCTTTAGGGTTTAAGAACATAGCAAGTAGACAAACCCTCAGTACGACCTTCAATCTAGATTTGTCCCATCAACAAATGCACAGGTGATGGTGGAAGAGAGAGATTGCATCTGGGTCGACTTCGGAAGCTCAATCGAGAGGGAATTGCATTTGGGTCCGCTTCGGGATGCTTTTCGACTGTGAGGAGTTACAGAGAGCAATTGCGAAGGTTTTTGCGAAGCCATGTCTTCAGTATCATCAGTGGAGCAAGTGCAGCTGTCATGTGCAAGATCTAACTCTTTTCTAGAACACGGAAGCAGCAGCTCCTCCACTACCACATGGAGGTCGAGCAGGAGGAGCTTACTGCTGCCTGTCCGTGTGCACCAGCAGTTGTACTTTACCCATCAACAACTTTCGCAGGACACCGAATTTCTTCCTAGAGCGCACCGGATAGAAACAGAGGCGGCACTCAGAGATCACGGCAATTGTATGCTTTTTGTGTTGTTCCTCTCTGTCTAGTGCTTTCTTCTCACAGGACGTGTGTTTTATTTGCTGAAAAATCTTCAACTAGTAGTGATGTCTTCGGAGTTAAGTCCGAAAGAGTGGACACATTCTATGCAAGATCCTATACCTTATCGTGACTTCTATATGATCAAAGGGCATGATCTCAAAGGAAGTGTTTGTGCAGTCCCTGGAGGTGAGAGAGAGAAACTGTGGCGGGATTTCTTTTCGGATCCTTCGCAATGGTGGGATCACAGACCAGAGAAGGTAGCTGAACATCAATCCTGTCAGAGTTCACATGTCAATGGACGCATAGGTCTTGTTGGTGTCAATCTTGTTGCTATCATGCTGTGCTCTATGCATTGGCAGAAATTCTTTTCAGGCCCTTTGCACTGGTGGAATAGTGTTCGTAGGCTGGAAAAGGTAAGTAAATGCAATATGCTGTGAGAAAATTCTCTCACTGACAGCAAAGGTTAGTGTGGCTTTCCCTCTTCTAATGATAGCACTGATGCCAGGGGATGTGGAGAATACATGGCTGATCTGCTTGACCTGGATTTCTGGTTGTAGAAAAATGAAAGGTACCCGGATTTCAAACACAAGAAGACACAGGAAGCACTCTGGCTTGGGGACAGAAGAAACCCACCATGGGTGGCAGCAGAGATATCTGCAATGGCACCAGGCACAGTGCAATTGAACATTTTTGCATGGAATCAGAAGCTTACAAAATATATGAAGGAAGGGCAACCTGAGAAGACGATGCAGCTTTTCCAACAAATGCAACAAGAAGGAATAAGTCCTAATGAATTCACTTTTGTTCCAGTGATTAATGCATGTGCTGGTTTAGGAGCACTTGAAGATGGCAGGCTTGTTCATGAACAGCTGATTCAAAGTGGTTGCAAGTTTGATGTCTTTGTGGGGAATAGCTTGGTTGACATGTATGCAAAATGTGGGAGCATTGAGGAGGCCTGGAGAGTGTTCAATAAGATGCCATCTCGAGATGTGGTCACTTGGAATGCCATGATATTGGGACAAGTGAAATGTGGGCAAGGTCAGAAGGCACTGGAACTGTTTCGAGAAATGGAACAGGAGGGTGTGTGGCCAAACGCTGTTACCTTTATGGCAGTGCTGAATGCATGTGCCAGTGTAGTTTCCCTTCAAGAGGGCAGGTGTGTTCATGAGAAGGTCATTCAAAGTGGATGTGAGTCTGATATCTTGGTTGGGACTAGCTTGGTTGACATGTATGCAAAATGTGGGAGCATTGAGGATTGTCAGAGAGTGTTCGACAAGATGCCATCTCGAAATGTGGTCACTTGGACTGCCATAATACTGGGATATGTGAAATGTGGGCAAGGGCAGAAGGCACTGGACCTATTCCAAGAAATGAAACAGGAGGGTGTGCACCCAAATGCTTTTACCTTTGTGGCTGTGCTGAATGCATGTGCCAGCCTAGTTGCCCTTGAAGATGGCAGGTGTGCTCATGAGCAGATCATTCAAAGTGGTTGTGAGTCTGATGTCTTTGTGGGAAGTAGCTTGGTGGACATGTATGCAAAATGTGGGAGCATTGAGGATGCTTGGAGAGTGTTCAACAAGATCCCTTGTCGAGATGTGGTCACTTGGACTGCCATGATATTGGGACATGTGAAATGCCAGCAAGGGCAGAAGGCACTGGAACTATTTCGGCAAATGCAATGGGAAGGTGTGTGGCCAAACTCTGTTACTTTTGTGGGGGTGCTGAATGCATGTGCCAGTGTAGTTGCCCTTGAAGAGGGCAGGTGTGCTCATGAGCAGATCATTGAAAGAGGATGGGATTCAGATGTCTTTGTGGGGAGTAGCTTGGTGGACATGTATGCAAAATGTGGGAGCATGGAGGATGCTTGGAAAGTGTTCAACAAGATGCAATCTCGAGATGTGGTCACGTGGACAGCCATACTTGGAGGATGCGCCATGCATGGGCATGGTAAGGATGCTCTTCAACATTTTGAACGGATGTGTGAAGAAGGTGTAGCGCCAAATGATGTCACATTTGTATGTCTTCTGTCAGCTTGTAGCCATGCAGGTTTGGTGGATGAAGGCATGCACTGTTATACTTCAATGATCACAGACTATATGATTTCTGCAAAATTGGAACATTACACGTGCATGGTTGACCTTCTTGGCCGTGCTGGCCATCTACAGGAGGCAGAGAATATGATCATGGCAATGCCCTTTGAACCACATGTGGCTCCATGGATGGCTTTGCTGGGTGCTTGCAGAATTCATGGTAATGTGGAGATGGGAGAACGGGTTGCTAAACAAATTCTTGAATTGGATCCGGAAAATTCTGCTGGTTATGTGCTGCTATCAAACATCTATGCTGCTGCTGGCAACATGCATCTCTCTAAGAATGTTGAACAGCAGAGAAAGGAAAGAGGTGTGAAGAAACAGCCAGGTCGCACCTGGATTGAAGTGAATAATGAGGTGCATACATTTGTAGTTGATGATCAAGACCACCCTCAGATGATTGAAATCCGTGCAGAACTGCAGAGATTGTCAGGGCTCATGCATGATGCTGGCTATGTGCCAGATACTAATTTTGTTTTGCATGATGTGGAAGAAGAAGAAAAGTTGTTTCATTTGTGTCACCATAGTGAGAAACTGGCTATTGCTTTGGGGCTCATCAACACACCTCCTGGTACTCCTCTCCGAATAAGAAAAAATCTGCGGGTTTGTGAAGATTGCCACACTTCCGCAAAGTTCATTTCAAAAGTAGTTGGGAGAGCAATCATGGTGAGGGATGTGAATCGCTTTCATCACTTTGAGGATGGCATTTGTTCTTGCATGGGCTATTGGTGATGGCATATAGTAGTCTTGTCTCGTGAATCAGTATACCAAGTTCATTTTGTTTGTAGTATGTCTAGTGTTATTGTAACACGGTTGAAGTCCATGTCTAGTGTCTATAGAGCCTCCCTGGAGTTTCAGTTTGAGAGCTTGGCCATTTGTAGCACTTAAGTCTGCTGTGATGGGACTTTTGTCTTATCTATAGAGTTTTGGTTGTTCATGGCTCTGCAATTTGTAGCACTTAGGTCTGGTGTGTCTTTCATCTCATATACTCCGTTATTTTGGAAACTGAGTGGATGTTGGGGCTAGAAAAATTGCAAAAAAAAAAGAGAAAAAGGTTGAACCTGGGAGGCACCCCATCTATCTATGAAGGAAGGTAGTTTTTTTTGTTTTGTAGGTATGAGATCCACTGAACTGGGATGCTTCAGATCGTGTTCTTGGTGTCTTTGGAAAGCTCTCAATGAGGAGGGGTGCATAGGCTTGGTTTCATGACATTTGGACTCATCGTGCAAAAGTTCTTTGAATATTGAATGATTTCTTCACTGAAAATTCAATTAAATCGTAGCTGAAAATTTCAGAGGAATTGGATTGTGCCTTTGGTGTTGTTGGAAAGATCTTGATGAGCAGGATTTAATGGAATTTATTTGATAAGATTTGGATTCGGAGATAGTGATTTTAAAGTGATTTCTGCTGCTAAGAATTTCAATAAATTTCAAAATACCAGGTTTTGGAAGGAAAAATCAGTTGAGAATGTGGTAATACTTGAAGGCTTACCATTCAATTAAAGCATGATTTCCTTTCATATTTGGCTGCTCAAAATATCGATCCATACATTGCAAAACAATGTTTGCATGCTGAGTTTCCCTATTTTTTAATGGGTTCACACTTGGGCGAATATCTGTTCCTCTCCGACGCTCCAGATCCGATGTCCTGAAATTGGACGGTTCAATACAAATCTTTCTCATTGACTGCGAGACCACTGCACTTTGGGACATCTGTACCGTTTATCTCACCATAATTAAATTTTCGGAGATCTGGACCGTCTAACTTACAAGCACTGCACTTTGGGGAATCTGGACCGTCTATCTTACAAACATTGGACTTTGGGAGATCTGGACCGTCTATCGAAGCATTGCTGCACTTTGGTAGATCTGGACCATCTATCTGTGAGGTCTATGAGTGGTTTCGTTTGCAATTGCTTTCATTTGCGCTTTGTGTTTGTTCGCTGTGTTGTTTGCCTCCAGGAATTTGCGGGGCGTTTATTGCCGAAGTTCGGATCTGCGAGAACGAGATTCGGACGCGAAGAGATGGCGGGATTGAAGTCTCTGGCTAACTTGAAAGTGAAGGATGTGCCTAGTTTTGTGAAATCCAATGTTACAAGAGAGGCGGTGTCGCAGAAGAC